>Ga0272443_10000666_pt1 | contig 58959 bp, 56 predicted proteins | sample SSMAcet12_FD_193581 | JGI IMG/M metagenome (GOLD analysis project Ga0272443, IMG submission 193581) | Marine sediment archaeal communities from Little Sippewissett salt marsh, Falmouth, MA, United States - SSM-Acet-12 | ecosystem: Environmental > Aquatic > Marine > Wetlands > Sediment ... | reverse complement strand
GCCGGCCCGAAGGTTGCGATGGAACTGGGCGTAAATACCGCACAAAGGCATTCTCGTGCGATTTCCAGCACGTTGCAGAGCCCGTTGACATTGATATGCCAAGCAAGTCGAGGATTCTTTTCAGCGGTAGCGGAGAGAATGGCGGCCAGATGAAAAATCGTGTCAATTTTATATTTTCTTACAAGCGCGGCCATTGTGTCTATATTCGTGCAGTCGATGGGCTGGTAAGGCCCTGATTCGCGAATCTCTTTACCGGGCTCGCGATTGTGGCCGGCTGCTATGATATTTTTACCACCAAGCAACTTGCGCAGATATAAGGTTAACTCCGATCCGATCTGCCCCGTTGCACCGGTAACCAAGACCTTTTTCATTTTGTCTCCTTTGTATTTGACAGCTAACATGGCAGCATTGACAAGTCATCGACAAAACGCCGGTGTTGGCAACTTTACAGCTCATCTTTAGGTCCTGCGGTAATTACCTTCGAAAGCAGGCTATAATCATGGGAAAGGATTTCCATCATGTTTTCTTTCACGGGTTTCTGGGTGTCAATGCGAATATGCATTTCATCGATTATGTCCTGCAGGGGCTCGAACTGGCTTTTAAATTGTTTGAAATGATGAAGCCTGGCATCCGATACTGAAACATCAGTCTCCCGTTTTATAAGGCGATCTTTAAGTACCTTTATGGGAGATGTGCATTCGATAAAGATGATATTTGCATCCATGTCTCTGGCCAGGCGTAAGGCTTCGCTGCGCTGATGTTGACTGCTGAAAGTGGCATCCAAAATAACAGACGCTCCCTTTGCAATCTCCTCCTGGGCGAGCATAAGCAGCTTGCCATAGGTAAGTGAACTGGCGCCCTTTGAATAGATACCCTCTTCAAAGGGCACATTCATCAAATCGTGGGGTTGCAGACCGAACAGCTCCTTACGGATAAGATCTGAACGTAAAACCTCGATACCGAGTTTTCCGGAGAGTTCTGCGGCAATAGTGCTTTTGCCCGAGGCCACCATGCCGCATAGCACCCATATGGTCGGGCGTGTGAACAATATGGCATACTCGTAGGCGAGATCCAGGTAGCGATCGGTTTCTCTGCGCAGCCGGCTTTTTTCCCATTTTCCAAGCGCATTATCCGCTAGACGCAAACAATTGACCTTGGCACGTACAACCGCACGATAACACTTGTAAAAATCGATGAGAACAAACACATCCGGATCATCTGCGTAGCGCACATAGCAATCGAGCAAATGCCGGGCGGTCTTGGGAAAGCCTTCGTAATCGAGGTCCATGATGAGAAAGGCCAGATCCGATGTGATATCCGAGTACCTGAAGCGCTCATTGAATTCAATGCAATCAATAATTTGAATGTCATCGGTAAAGTATATATGGCCGGATCTCAGATCACCGTGGCAATCCCGAATTTTGCCCGCATTTACACGTTGCTCAAAAAGCACCTTTCTTCTGTGCAGAAAAGACCGGGTGGCCGCCCGGATCACCTGAAACATCCGCTCGTCAAGTATGTTTCCGGCGAACCGGTCTGTCTGCCGGAAATTTTCCTCACAATTGGCCCGGATGGTCTCCCAGGCACCATAGGAGTTTATCCCTTGGCCGGTGGCGGCCCGGCCATAGAATTCGGCAAGTGTTTGTGCCAATTGTTCGGTGGTTTCCCGGTCCATCTTTCCGCGCCGCAGCAATCGAACCATGGCGCATTGCTCAGGGAGCTGACGCATCTTGACGGCGTATTCAACGACCTCGCCCGGTCCATCCAGAAAATAGCAACCGTCATTTAGGGATATGGCCACAACACCTATATAGATATCGTGAGACAGCCGACGATTCAGTAAGGTTTCCTGCTGACAGTAAAACTTACGCTTACTCAACGAAGTGTAATCGAGAAATTCCAGATCAACTGCTTTTTTAATCTTATAGACATAATCGCCTGTGAGAAAAACCTTGGAAATGTGCGTTTCCCTTTCTTCAACCTTGGTCACGGGGTGAGGATAGAATTCGGGCCTTACCATGGCCTGAAATATTTCCGTTTGTCGGGTCATTTTGTTATTCTGAGTTCGGCCGGGTCAAATTTGCGCATGTAAAACATGTGCCCGTCGAACTTTGTTTCGATGAGTTTCTCCCTAGCACACAGATCGATAACCATGGACCAGTCGACACCGGCTCGTGCCAAAAAGTCACATACGGCCTCTTTGCGCATGGTGTGTACAGCTGTGATATCCAGCAGGTCTTGCTCCACATGCCCCGTGAAAGCGAAGGCATTGCCTTCGTAACCTATAAGGTATTCAACTTGTTTCACCCTTTTGTTCAAGATTTAAAAGGCCCGGCTAGCGATTTCTTCATCGGCATGGAAGAAAGTAATACAATATCGCCTTCATTAACGCCGATATCATTGGCAATTACACGGCACTTTGCCTTTAAGAGAAAGAATATGGGACGTTTTTCATTGGATAGCGCCTCATAGTTGCCCTGCCCCTTGCTGATAATGAATTTTGAATTTTTATATGTTTTTATAAATTCTGCATTGCATGTTTTAAGGATGGTACCGGGAGCGCTTGTGCCGGATGATATTATGGTCGCGACTTTATCAATACCGGCCTGAACAGCATCTTCATATGTCGCATCATTTATGACGGGTATATCCCTGACGACATAAATAGTTGGTTTTTTTATTGAATGAGAATTCATATAAATCACGATCTATCTGGACCGTCCACTACTGCCTGTACCACGACCACCGCCCATTCCGGGGCCTGTTCTTCCAGAGAAACGCGGCGAGGTCTGAACTGACGGTCCAGATTTCAGTGACCCGGCCGTGAATTGCTGAACGACCTGCGACACCGATCCGCTGACACCGGTGACGACATGAATTCCGGCTTTCTTCAAAACCTGAAGGGCGTTTGGGCCGCAACTGCCGGTCAAAACGACTGATGCTGATTTTTCAACAATAAGTTGTGCCGACTGAATCCCAACGCCACCCTCCAACTCCGCGTTTGCATTGGCGATCACATCAAAATCCAAAGTTGCAGGGTTGACAATCAGAAAATAGGGGCACCTTCCAAAGCGTGCCTCCACGGCACTGTCAAGCGTCTGCCCGGTTGATGAAACTGCAATTTTCATAGTATGCCTCCGATTGTATTCTGTGAGTCCCATTACCATTTTTCGACAGAAGTAAATAGATTTGTGTACACCTTCCAGAGCGACCTTCTGGGGTGTGGTGCCAATCATAGTCTTTGTATCGTGTATAGTCTCAGCCCCACTCAATGGATCAACAATTGTCCCCAAGATTGAAAAGTGCTATGTTGAGCGCTAATGGCCGAATGCTGATTGCTCCCAATTGAAATTTTTAGCTCAATTTGAGTGTTAGATGGATATTAAAGCGTCCTTTATCGAATGAACAAAATTATAAAAAACTTTTGTTGTCTTTCTTATTTTTATGGCCTAGAAAGAGCCAACAAGTATTTACTTAACCTTGATATCAATCTCTTTCTTCCGGGCTTCTTCCACCTTGGGCAGGGTTACATTCAATACGCCCTTATCAAAGGTGGCCTCAATCATGTCGGTTTTCACCCCACTGGGCAGTTGGAATACCCGTTGGAAAGATCCCGAGTACCGCTCAACGCAATGATAATGCTCGTCTTTTTCTTCTTCTTCGGTTTTCTTCTCGCCTTTAATGGTTAGAACATCCCCTGAGATACTGACATTGACATCCTTTGCTTCCAGACCGGGCAATTCGGCCTTTACAACAAAGTTATCCTTGGTTTCCGAAATATCCACCGACGGCAGCCAGGTTTCTCCAAATGTCTTGGCAAATGGTGTTTCGCCGGAAAACCGATCCCAGAGCTTGTCCATATCTCTACGCAATGAACTCAGTTCTCCAAATGCTCTCCATGGTACTAATTCCATAATACCACCTCCTTTTTATCCATGCCCTCACTAGGCTTAAAAAAGCATTTATTCGGAATTCATTTTTAAAGCTGTAAATTATTACTTCAACCCGCCTGCAAAACCCTTTTATGATCTTGGCCCACAGGTGAGGTATCCTTTTGTGTTATTTTTGTAATCTCATTGACCATATTGTTAAATTCCTGAGTGATTAAGAGCTCTTCGTTATCAAGAAGGCTGATATCTCCCACATCTCCCTCCTTTACGACCTCAAGCTCAAACGGCAGGGTGGCCAACAGTTTTAGGTTCTCCTTTTCGGCCGTCAGCGCCCCTCCTCGTGTCTTAAATATATCGATTATCTTTCCGCAATGAGGGCACTTTAGACCACTCATGTTTTCCACCAGGCCTAGGATATTCATCTTGAGCTCCCTGCAGAAGTTAATCGACTTTCTGACATCCGCTAATGAGATCTCCTGGGGCGTGGTCACGATCAATGCCTTGGCTTCCGGGATGGTCTGGGCAACGGTCAAGGGCTCATCGCCTGTACCTGGTGGGGAGTCAATGATCAGGTAATCCAAATCCATCCACTCGATATCGGATATAAACTGCCTGATCGCTCCTATCTTTAGCGGGCCTCTCCAAATGGTCGCCATATCTTTGTTTTCTCCCGCGAAAACCTCAATGGAAATGACCTCCATATTTGGTAAATACTTAACCGGCTGCACCTTACCGGCGTGTCTGCCCGGCTCAAGTCTTCCCTTCAGGCCCAGCAAACGTGGTATACTGGGGCCATGAAGATCCACATCCATGAGCCCCACTTTATAACCTCGTTTTGCCAGGGCAACCGAAAGGTAGGCGGCAACACTGCTTTTGCCTACGCCTCCCTTCCCGCTCATTACCAGGATCTTGTTCTTGATATGCCGCAGCCTTTCCTTAATTTCTATGTCCTGGATTTCCTTTTGTGCTTTCCGGTCTTTAACATCACTGTTTTTATTTTTCGTTTTCATGAGAGATTACCTCATCATTTTCTAAAATATACATGTACTGTTTTCACTTTTCTCTTTTATTATTAATCCAAATTCTTGATACAGGATTCAATTACTTCGATCTGTTTGCGCTGGGCACTGACCTAATCATTGAGCTGCTTAAGCTACTGTTCTTTTGTTGATGAATCAGACGATGGTGAACTGGGAGCCACGGGCTGAGAGATATTCCCTGGGCCTCTCACACCTGTTGCACGTCGCCTTCCCCCGCCCATGCCACGACCCATTCCAGCCCCTCTACCCATTCCGGCCCTTCCACCCATGCCGTAATAGTCAGAGACATTTGCCTCGCTTGCGCTGTTTAGCTTTCCCTTCCCGTAATCATCTATGGCCTGCTTGACCGTACCCGTCTGGCCAGCAATGACATCAATTCCGGCCGCCGACAGGGTGCGCACGGCATTGGGACCCACGTTTCCGGTTATAACAACCTGGGCCCCTTTAGAGGCCAAAAACTGGGCCGCTTGAATTCCCGCCCCGCCACCCAAGGTAATACTTTCATTATCAAAGACTTCAAATGTCATATCGCCCGTATCCACGATGATAAAAAGAGCACACCGTCCAAAGCGCGGATCAATTCGTGCATCCAGGTCTCTGCCGCTTGTACTGATTGCTACTTTCATTTCTAATCACTTCCTTCCTCGTTTTTATGATCAGAGCATAAAATGATCAAATGGCTATTGTGAGTCCTCGTTGCCATTCTATCATTGCATGTTTTGCATACAGCGTGCCAAGAGCTGGATATAAATATAATATAGTATATCGGATTGTTATAGATATTCTCTTTTCAGGAATATTTGGTTTACAGGGATACTTAGAAGAACTTCGAATTCTCGGTTCGCAAAATTTCGAAATCGGAAAAATCGATGTGGATACAATCAAAAAGGGCGGACAATGGTGGGCAATAGAATAGATAGTGTATGAACGAAAAACCTTTAAGTTGATCTGCTGGGTTTCGCTCATGCAAATTGTTAAATTCCAATCACGCCTACTCTGGCTTCCACACTAGCGCAGTCGCCTTCGCTGTCGATGGGTAAAGTGGTGGCTTCAGTGTTTACTATCAGAATTCGTGGTTGATTTCGCAAGGTGGTCATGAGAGGAGGCTATCCATAACGCATCACATTTCTGAAAGGCTGATCCGTGTGTTTAAACGGATGGGTTGGACATACCGGCAAAACCGCCTCTCGCCTAGTACCTGCGTGACGGCTTGTTTGAGCCGCCTCAGGGCATCCTGGCTTTTAAGCGCGAAGATCAGGACCGGGAGGCCGGGTTCTTCCTTGCAGATATCATAATAGACCTGCCAGCTGTCCCATTGTTCCAGGTCCATATTTATCAGCACAAGGTCCGGCCGGGTCTCTCTGATACATTCCCACATCAACTCTATGGTGGCCGATTGGACCACACAGAAACCATCCTCATTTAACTCACTTGATATCAATGTACGAATATAGGGCTGATCATCTACTAACAGTATTTTGGCCATTTTCTTGTCCTTTCCAACAACATGAAGCATGGATAGTGGTATGATTCGATATACTTGAGGGTCACGGTAAGAAATAATTCCACAATCAAAGCACATTTCCGATTAAAAACTTGGTTACGCTGCCTTTAATTGGGTCAGACAACGACTCCAAATGTCTCAAGCAGCTCGAACACAAATGGAGAAAATCATCAGTCCTATGGATTTGGTGACAGGGGACCTCTGCCCCGCAAAAATCACACGACATTGTTTGATGTGCTACTATTCCGATGTAATCGCTTGATACTTCAAATGCTTTCATTTAGGTCACCTCCCACAGAGGTTTTCAGATATTCTTTTCTTTAGGCTTCCTGAAAACCAGAAAACTGCACAGCTTGCAGACATCAAACCCGGGATAGGTCTCACCGGTCCTGGGAAAGGATACACCCCCATCTCGAACCGTTCGCTCCAGCATCCAATGAACTGTGGGTTCAAGCTGGTCACCTGGCCAGACCCAGTTAATTTCATCCTGTTCGGTTTTACCAGCGGTTTTACTGCTGCTGCACATCGGCGTGATGTTCGGCTGTCTGAGTAAGTGGCATTGCACACATCCATGGCATATCGAAGAATTCATGGTCATGGTCATTGCAAAGGGATGCGTATCATGTGCGGCACACCAATCATTTCCCAGGTGATAAGCTTGCAGCACATCGCTGACACCATGGATTACATCCGGCTCATAGGGAGCCTTATGTAATGGAGCCGTTGCAAAGGCGAGCAATCCTTCAGGCAGTTGCTTCTTGGTCTTCACAAACCTTTTGGCCTGATCCCAGTCCTTCGTGTATTTCAAGTGACTTTTAATTTCGGCGTCATCCAGCTCTTTCCAATCCATCACGTATTTTGCGTTTGTGCAACCGAGTCTCTCCAATGTACCCAGCAATATATCTCCGCGTTGTCTGGATGCAGCTACATAATGGCAGAACGTATAAGGGTGCAGTGCTGTTTTGTAGTCTGCATTTTTCTTAAAACCCTCAAGCTCATTGTCTGAGAAAAAATATTTAATCGCCACCGGATAGTATTTCATTTTTAAGAAGTTACGCAGACTAAACACGATATCCGAGTAGCTGAGTTTACCGCCGTTTTGTTTCCCATTTTCGAGAAGCATCTCAGCAAGTTCAACATCATTTAGAAATACGGCAGTGTCGATATAGGTTCCTGTACCAGATGCCTGAGTAACATCCTTATTTAACATTTCAACACCTCCAATTAAAATTTTTGCGATCAACTTTATGGCAATTATAAAACGGTATATTTCAATCCCCATTCTTTTTTAGGAATGAATATCTTGCTCGCTGCCTTTCTTGATTCTATATTTTTCCCCTTTTTTACTCGTTCTAACCTCATGTTAAGAGCATTAACCATACCAGAAACTTACAGCTTCACAAAATACTGTAATTACAAATCTTTAATCATATATAGGCGGTTGGATACAGTTTGATGAATAATTACATTTAGAAAAATATCTAAGTCTCTTTCGAAAAATTGCGAAATCATAAAGCGCAACACATATGACCATCCCATGCCTTGACACCCAAGGCTATTTTCATTACGTTGGTATTGCCCTAAACCTTCTTATATCTCAATTAATTTTAAATGCTTCTTGGCCCAGGTATTCGTCCAAAATGACAGCACATCCATCTCAGGAGGAGCTTCGGCAAATGGCTTCTCGATGGCTTCCTGCCTCCCAGGGTACCCACCGATTTGAAATTCATACGGACACCACGGATTTCTTTCGGGTGGAATATGGTGATGTGGTTGTTCTGGGCGACAGTCCCTATCTCATTCGTCATAACGCCAAAGAAGGGCGGTTTGGGGTGGATGACGAGGTCAAATTTTGGGTAAAGCGCGCCATTGACCTTAAAAGCGGCAGCCCGAAGATCATCAAACTCGTCTTTTACGAAAAATATACATCCCAGATCGGCGGCATCGAATTCGAGTGCTTTCGCAGCCCCAAAAAAGAGGCTCGTATCCTGGATCTTGTCGCCGGCCATAAAAACTTCATGCATGGATATTGGATCAAGGATAAAGCGGGTAATGTCGTTCGCGTGCTCGATTTTATTGCCGGTATTACCCTCCATCGCGACGTGGAAAACATAAACCTTGACCATCAAACCTATTTCTACGAGCGGTTCCCCGGCATTTTAAAAAAGTTTATGGAATGCATCGAGGCCATCCGCTTTCTTCACCAACATGGCGAAAAACACGGGGATATCCGGCGCGATCATATTCTGATCGACCGCCGCAGCGGGCGCTATCGCTGGATCGATTTCGACTTTAATTACCGGCACCGGGAAAATATTTACGGCTACGATCTCTTTGGCTTGGGCAATATTTTGGTATTTTTGACCGGTAAGGGAGATGTGTTGATCCCGGAATTGGAGAAAACCAACCACCCGGCCCTGCAGGCGCTCAGGCAAGAGGATGCCAATATCGTGTTTCACAACCGCGTGGCCAATCTCAAAATGATTTACCCTTACATACCCGAGACCCTCAACCGGGTGCTGATGCATTTTTCAAAGGGCACCAACTGGTTTTATGAAAACACCACGCAGCTATTGGATGATTTGGGCGAGTTCTTCAAACCTTGACTTGACTACTTTCGCCTACGACGACTTTAACCTGAGGAGGCCAATGCATGTTCGATAATGAGAAAATGTTTAATAAAAATATCCTGATTGCCGTAGACGAGTCGGATAACGCCCGCCGGGCGGTCGCCTATGTGGGTAGACTCCTGGAAGGTGCAAAAGGTTTCAACGTATTAATCCTGCACGTCATCCGTCAACCGGAAGAAGATTATTTTTCGGATGTTGCTGAAAAAGAAAAATGGTTAAGCCAATATAGGCTGAAAGTCGATGTCGTGTTGAAAAACTATCGACAAATCCTGATCCGGGCAGGCTTTACCCCTGAGGCCGTATCGGTGCGAGCCACCCCGCGCCACTGCCCCTCCCTGGCAGAGTGCATCCTGGCGGAACGCAAGGATGCCAAATGCAGCACCATTGTGGTTGGCAGGCAGGGGCTTTCACGCAGTGAGGAGTTTCTCTTCGGCAGTGTCTCCAGCAAGATCGTCAACCATGCGCGCAACTGCACGGTGTGGGTGGTGGAGTAATAGCTATTCCGCCGTCAGTCCCAGCCTTTTGCTTCGCAGGTACTTACTTATCTCAAGATAGATAAATCCGACGCTGCTTAAGATCAGAACGATAAGGAGTTCTAAAATCGTCAGTGAATGGTTGGTGAGCCTTAAAACGGACGTGGTGCTGTTGCGGGAAAACCTGCAGGGCAAGGGACCGGCTTACGTGTTCGCCGATGCCGGTGTGGAAACGCGGATGACCGCGGCCAAGACAATCTCCACGGCCATAACGGATCATAATGAGCAAAACATCCCCCAAACGGGCTAAAAAGGAAGTAGAAATGAAGGATATTGACTATTGAAAATTGGAGATTGCGGATTGAGGAGGATGGAAAGGAGAAAAGACCTGAGATCAGAAGGCGGCCTCTGGCCATAGGGGCCTACGCCCCTGAGGGAGGTCAGAGGTCAGTTTGGACCGCTTTTTTTCTTTTCGGAAGGCTTATTAGGTCCTAATGCGGCGAAAAAGTCCTCCACGCTGGTGAAGCTTTCGTTGATAAATCTTCTGGATTCGTCACGACCCTCCTTACTCAGTGAGTTTACGGTTGATCGAACCATTAGTTTAAACCACGTTTCCCAATAAGAAGCGCTCCACAGCTTTTTCGATAGAGTGGGGAAGTGTCTCCATGTGGTGTAAGCAATCGGGGCACAACTGCACCCCGGTTTCTGTTTGATGGATCAATTTGCTGGAGGATCGATTCTCACAAAAATCGCAAAGACAATCAGAATCGGTGCTATTGATACCGTATGAGAGATGGCTCTTGGCTGTGATTTGAACGCCAATTCCATAGCACGGCATCTTATCGGCCGTCACCTGACGACACCATTTCACTCTGGCCCGAAAATCTTTGTACTGTCCAGGCACGTCGCTCCCCTCTCGATGACCCTTGATTTTAATGTAAAGATCACCTCTTGGTTGAATTGGCGAGTCCGACTCGAAATACATTCCATCCGTACAGCTATTACACATCAAGGCCTTGTCGTAACTTTTAGCGTCGTATCCGGCATACAAAATAGGAACATGGTCAAAAGATCGAGAATATTTCCGTCTTTTTTTGGCCTCCATTATTACACCTCGCTTCGCTTGCCCTTCTTCATCGATAGAAGACCCGCTAAGATAATCTAACTACCAACAATACACGCCACTTAGGGTCACGGTGAGAAATAATTCCACACGATTGCGCCGGATTATGGCTTGTCTACAAGGCACATCCACCTGCGCATATCGGGATACGTGTGGGTGGATGTAACGCAGTAGACGGGCCATAAGACAAGCAAGAGGGGGAATTATTTTTTGCCGGGGCCCTTAAGTCAGATGGGACTATGTTGAAACACATATTCATCGTCACCGTCACGGATTTATTGATGGCTCCAATATGCGGTATACTTTTATGAGCTAAATATATATTTGCATTCTGAGGTTTTTCAATAGGGGGAAACATTCATTTTAGTGGGGATATTTCCTTTACGGTGGGCATATCATACAGAGAGTGATTTTGATTTGTTAATGGGCACTATAGGCATTAAGAAAAAGGGTTTGGACTGCGTTATCGGTCGTCGGCGTATTACAATACAGCCTCCTCCCTCTGGCCTTGCCAAAAACTTTATCTTAAAGCCTATATCTATCAGTAATTGCTATGAAATTGAATGTATGATCCGGCTTTTTATATCGATGCCGTTCACAAGCGGACATCAGCCATCGTGCGTAGGGGATTGCTTGATACTTTGGTGTTTCTCAAAACAGGGAATGCAAACTGATTTTCCATCCAGGTTTCTGAGACGCGATTCCATCACAGTTTCATCACAAATGGTGCAGGGGACAGAATCTCTAATTTTGGCAGGTTCAGGCTCCGGGACAGAGACGGAGGTCACAGAAAGGATAGTCTCCTGGGGTGCCGACAGTATCCACTCGGCAAAAATCTTTCGATCCTTGCTGACATTATCCGGCACATTTTGACCAAGGAACACCACGCGAACACCCTTTCGAGTTGATCGGGAGTAGATGATGAATACGTGCTTTCCGTAGTCGTGAAAAATGAGGTTTCCTTTGCCTAACGTGCAGCCTGTGACGCACTGAAGCGCATCAACGCCACACGCATCATTTTCGACGATGGAGACGAGTTCCTCGTCTTCTGCACGTACAGACTCGATTGCTTTAAGTCCAGTTGATGCCATTCTATATCCAATGGCAAGGCCGGGGCACTCATGTCCATGAAACTTTACGATCTCTTGATATTTCATCATGATATCCATCGCTTAATAAAGGGGGGCGCTGTAACCTGTACAGCTTGATAATTGTAACTATTAGAAATGACGTTGGAATTGAACATACGATCTGGATACAAAAGCCTTACCTCGGGCCTGGTCCGAATGTCAAACCCTTATTGCAAAAAGAATGCTATTTCAACAGATTGGGGATCCATAAACTGATTTAAATTTAACCCTTGAAAGTTATGAGACAATGCTTAAAATAAAATTAACGACAGCGATTGCTCGAATAGCCATGTTCACATCGGTTTTGATCCACTGGATATAAGCAGCTATTGCGATTTCCCTTTCTTGTGCCTCTACTTTGAAACGAATCTGTTCTCGCCTGAAATCAGTTTCAGTTAAAGAATTGCAACGCGGGACTTCAGGTTTAAAATCCAATCCACATGCAGGGGACCCCATGAAAAAAATTCTCAAATTGTGCATACGCCTCTCCTGACAGGGCCTTCTCGGTGCTGTTAGGATACGCAGGCGTTTTGGTTTAGGTGAAAAATTCAAATGAGGATTCGAACACTCCCTATTTCATAGCGGAGAAGGAGGGATCAAAATGACGAATATGTTAAAATATATGGTGATTCATAGAGACCCCACAATTCCCTGGTCTAAAGTAGAAGAAAACTGGGGGAAACTCGCCAACGTCGAATCGGCTACCTGGGTTCGAACGTGCTACAACAAGGAAAAAGGCGTACGGTATTGCATATGGCTCGCTCCGAACGAAAAAGCCTTGCAAAAGGTCTTCTCTGACCTCGAAATATCCTGGGAGTCTATGTTAGAAGTCGAAGAAACGGTCCCGGATATGTGGGGTGGCAAGTGGAAAAGCCATCTTGAAGCCGAAGCCACAGCGGATACTTTGGGCGCCTTATAATCTTTTTAAAATCTTAGCCCAGCAATTGAAGCTGGGCTTTTTTTATAAATAAAAAGCCAAAGAATGTGCTGAGAAAATTTGAACAATATCCCGTTCATGATTTTGGGATCTCTTCCGTAACGCACGCAGAGTTGCGGTATGGAGTCGAGAAAAGCAAAAATAAAAATACAAATCAAGATGCTCTCGATGAATTCCTGCTACCGCTAACGATTCTTCCCTTTCACGGCAAAAGGTTGGTGACGTGCTATGGGGAAATAAGGGTCCAACTGGAATCCAAAGGCAAGACGATAGGCCCCCTTGATATGCTAATCGCCGCCCATGCTTTGAGTCTTGATCTGATGATTATTTCAAAAAACATCAAGGAATTGTCAAGAATCTCAAATGCGAAAATTGGATACATGAACGGTAAGGGCTGGTTGAAAAACGTATTCCCTTATCACTGAAATTGTATGCGTTTTGCGCACAATTTTTTTTGGAATCTCAGGAAACAGTTAATAGTCGCGAATCTACAGAGATTAAAAATAAATCCAATTTTTTCATAATTTCCGGGCCATGACCCTCGGTGCGGGCCTCCAGGTTGTCTTCGACGACCTCTGTTTTAAACCCGTGGTCTTCGAGCAGTTGACCGATGAAGTGGGCGCGCCAGGCTTTTCGATCCAGGTCCGCGGCTCCACCCTTGAACTGGAATTTGACGTAGTTTCCTCCCTGCGATCGGTGATCAGGGCTTTCATCTTGCTGAAGTGGTAGCCGAGCCGTGAGCTCAGTCGGATATATAGGAACGCTTTGCGGCATGCTTCATCCCGACGCCGACGGGGTTTGTCGAAACGGTTGATGAGGTGCCATGCAAAAACTCGAAACATTGCGCAGCGGCTGACGTCTTCAATACGCCAGCGCTCTAGTCGGGATTAAACATCCCCCCACTGCGCCGCATGAGAGCCCGGGCCTCAGCTTCGCGAAGACGCTCCGCGTGCGCATCCCTCTGCTTGCGAGCGGCTTCCAGTTTGGCAGTCAGTTCGTCATAATCGGCCGGTTTTAACAGATAGTCAAAGGCTCCCGACTTCAATCCCTTAATAGCCGTATCGACCGCGCCGTGACCGGTGAGCAGAATTACCTCGACGACGGGGTATCTGGCCTTGATCTGTTTGAGGGTCTCGATACCGTCCATGCCCGGCATTTTGATGTCGAGAATGACCACATCGATTTCCGGCAGCGCATCTCCTTCGGTTTCGGCCAGAACCGACAACGCCTCCTGCCCGCTGAATGCCGCCCGGACCCGGTGGCCGACGTCGGTCAGTCGCAAAGAGAGGATCTCGACGAAATCACGCTCGTCATCGACCAGAAGTATGTTTATCGGCAATTTGACCATTGATTTTTCTCCTTATCGGCTGATATCCGCAGTTTGCTTAGCGGCAGCTTGGATCGGCTTTCTGGGCAGTATAACTTTAAAGACGGCCCCTGCACCCAGCTTGCTTTCGACCTCGATCCGTCCGCCCAATTTTTCGATAATGCCCCGTGAGACCGAGAGGCCCAGGCCCGTCCCTTCACCCGGTGGTTTGGTGGTAAAGAAGGGTTCGAATATTCTCTCGAGGTTTTCCGGAGGGATGCCCGGGCCATTGTCTCTGACAACCGCAATGGCATCGGCTTCGTTACCGGTAATGATCAACTCCACAGTGCCCCCCGGTGCGGCAGCCTGCAGCCCATTGTTCACCAGATTGATCAGAACCTGGCGCACCTGATACGGGTCGCTCCAGAGCCGCATGTCCTTTACTTCACAAGCAGCACTCACTTCAGCCTGAATCTCGGAAGCGATCTTGCGGGTTAATTCTACCACCTCGACTGCCAGCTCCGACAAGTTGAACTCCTTGGTCATAGAGTCGGCCTGCCGGGAAAAGCTCAGCATCTGATGCGTGATCCGCCGGGCCCGTTTTACGCTCGACTCGATTTTATCCAGAGCCAAATCGAGATCCTTGCGCATCGCGTCCGAAATGGATCCATCTTTGGCGGCCCTGCTTTTGAGCCAACCGGCCGCATCATTGATAATCGCCAGCGGATTGTTGATCTCATGGGCTGTTCCGGCCGACAGTGTACCCAGTGCCGCAAGCCTGTCGGCGGCGATGAGCTGTTGCTCCATTCTGACCCGGAAGCGGGCTTCCCGGGCCTGCTCCTGGGTCCGGATGAGCTTGTCAAAGGCCTGCCTGATCTTACCGATCAGGTGCTCGATCTCTATCGGCTTGGTCAGGTAATCAAAGGCGCCGGCTTTTATGCCGGCCACGCCTTCCTGCGTGCTCACATTTCCGGTGATCAGGATGACCTCGGTGTCCGGATGCTCCTGCCGGATATTTCCCAGGACCGACAGGCCGTCCATGCCCGGCATCCGGACGTCCAGGAGGACCACATCGACCGGTTCCTGTGCCAAAGAGCCCAACGCCTCCTTTCCGCCGGCCGCCTGATTCACCACGGCGCCTCTCTTTTCGAGCCGCCTGGCTAAGGTTTCCCGAAAGCCGCTTTCGTCATCGACGATCAGAATCCTGATTCTTCGTTCCCCGCGCCACATAATCGCCTCCTATACCAGGCCCAGTAGTTCCCACCAGAGGGCGCACACCAGAATCAGGGCGGTTAAAAGCACGGGCGTCGCCACTAGCCCGGCCTTGGTCAAATCGGAAGATTTGAACTGGCGATAGGAGTAGGCGATCGCGTTGGGCGGGCAGCCGATAACCAGCAGCAAGGCAAAGGAAGTGGCCATGCCCAGGCAGAGAGCCAGCACACGCGGGTCCACCCCCTCCAGCTGGGCCAGGGGAATGACGATGGGCAGAATCAGGGCCGCTGCGGCCACGTTGGCCATGGCGTTGGTGACAATGGCCCCAAAAACGGCTACCCCGATAAACATGATCAACCAGCCGCTCCCCTTGAACAGGGGAAAAAACAGGTTGGCGAAATACCGCGCAGCGCCGGAGGCATCCATGCCCAAGCCGAGGGAGATGCCGCCGCCGAAGATAAACAGCACCGTCCCCCACTCCAGGTGTTTGTGGATGTCTTCCCATTCGAGCACGCCGGCGATGACCAGCGCGGCAATGGCCAGGATGCCCGGGATCGAATAATCGAGACCATGGGCGCCCTTGGTGAGCCACATTCCGAAAGCAACCACCAGGATGGCGGTGGTCTTTTTCTCCAGAGCCGTCCACGGCCCCATTTTTTCGTCGAACTTGGGCAGCTTGAAGCTGCGGTCGGGCCGGTAGACAAAGTATAAAACGGTTACGGCCAGAGGAACGGTAATAATCCCGGCCGGTGCGGCAAACTTCATCCAGTCGAAAAAGGTGAGTTCCATGCCGGTGAACTCTTTCAGAAACGCGGCCGAAACCATGTTCCGACCGCCGCCGACCAGCGTGATCATACCGCCGGCCGAGCAAGCGAAGGCAACCGACAACATCATGAATTTGGCCGTTTTGGTGTAAGGCTTGATCCCCGCCGCCCGCATCAAGGGCAGCATGGTGGCAATGCCGATGGCGGCGGCGGCCGCATCGTGAAACAGGCCCGAGGCGTATCCGAGTCCCACGGAAAGAAGAAAGGTGAACCGGATGACACTGTCGCCCGCTTTGCGCGCGATGGCCTGACCGAGACGCTGGGTCAGGCCCGCCTTTTCCAGCGCAATGGCGTAGACGAGGCAGCACATGATGAAAACCACCACCGGGTGCATGTAAGGCGCCCAGGCCCCCTTGACATCGGTCACACCGGTCAGGATCAACAGCACGCCGATGCTTATGGCGGTGATCTCCAAAGGAATCGGCTCGAAGATGAACAGAAAGAGAAGAAAGGCCAGGGTCGCCAGAAACCGTTTGGCCGTGGGAGACAGGCCATCGACGTAGACCACCCGAGCATCGGTCAATCCCAGGCGAACGGCTTCTTCCTCAAGATGCTTGGCCGTTGCCTGGGGCTGCCCGGGGTTAAGAGCCCTTAAAACATACCCTTTGGTTTTCTGGCCACCGTTGTCGTCGATAACAAAATCACCCCCTACCTGGGTTAGTATTCTTTTTTCCGGATCGCCGATGATTTCAAACTTCGTTCCTTCCGGACGTGGGATGAGCATGACGATCAATCCGAGCCCCAGTGCGATACAGAGCTGTACCAATTTATTTTTTAAAAGCATACCCTCTCCCTAATGTTTGTCAGGTGGTTCCGGTTGCACGCACCGGGTGCATGCGGCATGAATGATGTCCAGCAGGCTTTCCAGGTCACAGGGCTTGGTGAGGTAATCGAACGCCCCCTTTTCGATCCCTTCACGGGCCGCCTGTTCCGATCCGTGACCCGTCAGGATGATGACCGACAGATCAGGGTCCATTTTCTTGAAGATCTTAAGAACATCGATTCCGTCCATGTCCGTCAACTTAAGATCGACCACGGCCACGTCGAAATCGTTGCGCCGCAATAGCTGGATGCCCTGCTGACCTGAGTTGGCGGTGGTGACATCGAGATTCCTCTTCCCGAGGCGCTTTGAAAGCACCTCGAGATACCCGACCTCGTCGTCCACCAGAAGCAGGCGGATCTTAGCTTTGCCGACCGTCATGTCCCCTCTCTAAAAACCCCTTTTCAAGGTGATCATCTGGGCTCTGGCCTGCAGTATCTTCTCTTCATGCTCGCGCTTTTTTACGACAGCCCGATCGATTTTCGCCAGCAGCAGGTCGATATCGCAGGGTTTCATCAAATAGTCGAAAGCCCCTGCTTTCATGCCTTCAATAGCGCTTTCCACCGTGGCATGGCCGGTCAGCATGATGACCTCCATGTTGGGATGCTTCTGTTTTATCGCCGCCAGGGTCTCCAGACCGTCCATGCCCGGCATTTTGACATCGAGAATGACCACATCATAGTTTGAGGCCCCGCCGCCCGCCTTGAGCTTGTCAAGAGCTTCCGACCCACTCAAGGCTGTGGATACTTTCAAATTTCTTTTGGCAATGCGCTTGGATAGAGTTTCCAGAAAGGGCGCTTCGTCATCCACCAGCAGAACGGCCGGTGGAACTAAAGTTGAGCTTCTGTAAACCATGTTTGCCTCCTATTGGGTATGAAAAACATCTTCATTGGTCTCTGATTCCGAACGTCGGTCAGGGGCGACTCCGCCGCGTTCGTCTCTTGCCATCGGCAGGGAGATGGTAAATGTCGTACCCCTACCCTTGGCGCTTCGAACCTGGATGTCTCCTCCCAGCTTTTTTATGATCCCGTAGCAGATCGACAAGCCGAGACCTGTTCCCTGGCCCACCGGTTTGGTCGTGTAGAAGGGATCAAAAATTCGGGCAAGGTTGGCTTCGGCGATACCGATGCCGTTGTCGGCGATCGTGAGAATAATTTGGCCGTCGCTTGTCTGCGTGGAGATACGGATGATCCCCCCGGAGGAAGTCATTGCGTCGACGCTGTTGTTGAGCAGGTTGAGGAAAACCTGCTGCAATTCCGAGGCCGATGCCCAAAATGGTGGTAGATCGGGATCCATTTGCGTTTCTATCTGAACGCTGGCGTAACGAGCTTTCTGATCGACGAGGGTGATCATTTCCTGGATCATTTCATTGAGATCGAGCTGCTTTTCCGTCGGGTCGGTTTTGCGGGCAAAGGAAAGCAGCTTATGGGTAATTTCCTTGCAGCGCCCCCCCTGGGTCTTTATCTGGGCAGTAGCCCTTTCGATTTCAGACAGATTGTCCGGTGTCGTCGGATCATCCTCTGCCAACAGATCCTGGATCCAACCGGCCTCTTCCACCATGATGGCCACGGGATTGTTGATCTCGTGGGCAATGCCGGCGGCCAGCTCACCAATGGAAGCCAGCCTGCCCGCCTCGACCACCTGATCGCTCATTTTATCCTTCTCTATGATGACTTCCTCAATCCGAAGTGTCATGCGCCTGGACATGAAATAGGTGAAGAGCGCGACGATCACGGCCCAGAAGAGGAAAAGGAAGACGGCGATCGTTTTGGTGGTATTCCATGTCGCGAAGGCGTCCGATACTTCCTGCTGAAAGATCAGGATCCATCTTCCGTTATTAAGGGGGGTAACGGCAAAGATAAGGTCTGGACCGAAAGCATCCGGATTCTCCTCGATGAGGACTTTGTCGACTTCCAGATTGGTGTCGAGAAAATTCCTATGGGGCCCGCTGAGGCTGTCAACCTCGAACTGGGGTTTGGTCTGGAGTTCTCCGGCACGGTTGAGAATAAAAGCAACGCCCGTTGTTCCGATTCTAATATTGGACACCAGATCATTAAAGGCATTGAAATCCACAGTGGCCCGCAAAATCCACCCCTGATCCTTCCATGGTATTTTCACGGCCACGATAAAATGGGGCGAGCCCCGCAGACCGGTGAAGACATCACTGATGTAATATTGGCTTTGCTGGGTTTCAGAGAACCACACGGCGCCGGCATAGTCGGCTTTGGCCAGGCTAAAGGGACCCGAATAAGCCTGCTGGACCCCTTTGGGGTCGATCAAGCCCAGATCGACAAAAACGCCGCCATACTCCTCACGCAAAATCGCCAGTTTTTTTGTCAGAAAGTCTTGATCCGCCAAGTCTTCGATAGGATGGGATCTGGCCAGGACACGGATATCTCCAAGACGGTCGGTCAAAAAATTGTCGATCGTCCGGCTGTGTTTTCTCACCAATACCGTTAGATGGTCGGTGATCTTGGTGTGGTAGGCGTCACCAAACTGTTGAATGATGATAAAACCGATAAAGAGCAAGGGGAGCCCGGCGACCAGCATGACGGTCAGCACCAGGTTTCTGTTTTTCGGCTGTTCAAGACTATCTTGAAAAGTGTCGACTTTCATGAGGACATCCTGCCACCTGCAAGTTTCCAACTTTCCTGCCGATTGTCAATATATAAAATCGACCAATCCTTCTGGCTCTTCATTTAGCAACCTTCATGCCACTTATAGCCCCATCGGCCGGCAGTCGGCGGGATAATTTTATGACGAATTATTTCAAATCGATATGCAAAAAAAGACTAAAAAAGGACCACTGAGGGACGAGATTTGAAAGGATGAATGAATGTCAAAAAACTTTACAGTGTAATCAAATTATTTATCAGCTTCCCCCTTATCAGCCGTATGAAGACCATATTTACCCATTTTATACAACAGGGTCGGCCGGGACACACCCAGCCGCTTGGCAGCCTGGCTTTGATTACCATTGCAGGCGGTGAGGGTTTCGGTAATGACAAGTCTGGCCACGTGATCGGTCAGATCGGCCAAAAGGTTGCTCTTGCCGTGGCTCAAATTGTTACGAATCCAGCGTTTGATGAACGCATCAAGGTTATCAGGCTTATCGAACAAGGCTTTTTCTTTTCCTGAGAATAAATATGACACCTCTTCCTCACCGACCGGCCGGCCCTTGCTGAAAATAAGACATTTTTCAATCGTATTGGCCAGCTCCCTCACATTACCGGGCCAATCGTAGTTTTTTAAGATTTCTTTAGCTTCCGGCAAAATGCCGGGGTTTCTAACGCCCAGGTTCTTTGAAAATCTGGTCATGAAATAGTCCGCCAACACAGGAATGTCCTCGAGGCGCTGCTTGAGCGGCGGTAGATTCAGGGACACAACATTGATGCGGTAGTAGAGGTCTTCACGGAAGCAGCCCGCCTTTATTTTGGCTTCAAGATCGGCATTGGTGGCAGCGATAATCCTGACGTCTGTTTGGATGGGTTGTTTCCCGCCGATACGCTCGATGCTCCTTCCCTGCAACAAACGCAACAATTTGGCCTGAATGCTGAATGGAATATCCCCGATTTCATCCAGAAATACCGTTCCCCTATCGGCGTATTCAATTTTTCCGATCCTCTGCCTGTCGGCACCGGTAAACGCTCCTTTTTCATAGCCGAACAGTTCGCTTTCCAACAAACTCTCGGGAATAGCCACACAATTGACGATGACAAAAGGGCCGCTCACTCTTTTTGAATGCTGATAGATCGCCCGCGCAACAAGTTCCTTGCCCGTCCCCGATTCGCCGCGGATCAATACGGTTGCATCTGTCGGTGCGACCCGGCCGATGGCCTTGTAGATCTCCTGCATGGGTTTAGATCGGCCAACCAAATTGTCACCGCTGGCCTCAACCGGTTCCTGGTCGAGGCTGACGGGCGACCGCATGAAGCGGCCGGTCTCCAAGGCCAAACCGATCATCTTCAACATTTCTCCGTCAACAAAAGGCTTCAAGGCGTAATCAAATGCACCCAACTTGGCGGCTTTGATAACGTCCCCAGTGGCAGCGGTCTTTGCCAAGATGATAACCGGCAACCTGTGATTGTCTTCACGCAATTTTGCAAGTGTTTCCAGACCGGTATGGCCTGGCAGGTGGGCTTCCATGATGATCAGGTCGAGGGGCGTGCGACCGATTGCTTCAAGTAGCATCTCACCTGATTCGGCTTTAATGACGCGATAGCCGGAATCAATGAGCAGGCGCTCGAGCTTTCGACGCATCCGACGATCATCATCGACAACCATTATTCTGTCCAATTGTCTCCTCCACCGCTTAAACCTGAGTTTGCTTCAATCCGATATCATCGATGCAATTGGATTATCAAGGAGCAAAAATTGGCACCCAAAATGCATTCTTTAGAAAAAATATAACGGCCTGAAACTCTAAAACGTATCCGAACGATATCTATCGCTTGACGATGAACTGTAAACATTTCAGGGTTTACCAAGGGACTATAAACCCGAAATCATATGGCGTAGGGATAAGACGGTACCGTCAATGAGTCCAGCTGGGCTAAATGATATTTTTACATTATGTAAAAAAACGTGACATGACTTATGGGATTCTCAATTTTCCACAGGTTGCCTGAACGTATCGATGATAAGGAGGATAGCTATGCACAAAACGAATGAAACCAATAAATCTGTCCGCCGCAGGGTATCATTTACCTTCTATGCGCCGCGGGCCAACGAAGTTCTGGTGTTAGGCGACTTCAACAACTGGGATGCCAAGGCCCGCCCGATGAAAAAAGACGGCAACGGCCTCTGGCAGAAAATCTCATACCTCTATCCCGGTCGATACGAATACCGATTTCTGGTGGACGGCAAATGGTATTGCGACCCGCGTAACTTGAAACGTTGCCCCAACTGCTTTGGCTCCGAGAATACCGTCATCGAAGTCGAGGCCCGCAGATAAGTGATCGGGTAAGCACGTTTCGTTGAATAAGGTCATAAGAAATTCTCTATCCGGATTTTCCTGATTTCGAATAAAGAAATCGAGAATTCCAAGATTTTAGTACCGAAGGTGGTCGACATACAAACGACCGATAAAATGACCCAACGGCAGATTGCCGCGCATGTAAGGAAATACTTTCAATCGATCGGTCCGGTTACTAAATGATATCATAGGTGAAATCATGCCCTTGTCGGAGGCAAGGGAACGGTATGGAAGGAAACACCGATCAGTTTGCTTGCGGTCCTCGTTTTAGGCGTGCTGGTGAACGAGCAGTTAATCGACGATGCCACACCTGTGAAAGAATTGTCTTCTTAGTTTTTTACTACACCTACATATTGGTTCTGGTTATTATTGATTAATAAGAAGGTTTTAAGAAATGGGGCATTCAGGAAAAGGAAATCGCCAGTACTGAAGACATCGCTTCGACTGGCAACTTTGATGCATTCGGCATTCAGGTTGTACGTCGTTCGTTGTGCCATTCGATTTCCTGTTTGGCCGTTCATTCTTGTCTCAGTACCTCTTCGATGGTCTCTTTGAGCCTGTCGATACCATCCGCACTTCGAATGGCATAAACAATGGCCGGAGCTTCCGGTAATTTTTCTTTGATAGCGTTGAGGAGATCAAAAATATCGAACCCCTCGGACAAAGAATTTAGTAGTACCGCTGCCGGTTGAAATTCCCCGAGATATTTCCAGCTCTTTTCAACACTATCAGCTATCTCGGCTTGAATGCCCTTTTCACGAACGGCCATTGCCACCAGTTGACTGACATGGCGTTGATCATCCACAATCAAAATGGAAACTTTTTGTTCATTGCTTGTCTTACTTGCGTAAGTGATCATCAATCGTCAACTCCAAGCGGCGCCGCATGTATCAGCATCAGCCCCTATTCCCGCACGAGGCAAATACACCGTCGCCCGGCCCACCGAAAAATTGTCAAAAAGCCGGCTTCCTTTCCATGCCTTTGGTGGTGCAAATAAGGTATATCGATCCAATTATAGGGGACGACTAATTTTCATCTTGTTCCACGAAAAGAGTTCTTTTTAACCAGCGTAGAAGCAATCAATATGCCAAATCGTAGAAATAAATTTATTGTATTTAATTCAAATATGTTATGTCATACTATGGCTCATTGTTCCGTTGAAATTGTGTCAGTTTTTTTGCGTCGTGAAAAATGTGTTAACATGGTAGTTAAGAAAAACATTGTATGGTTAAGGGTCACGGTAAGAAATAATTCCACACGATTGCGCCGGAATATGGTTTGTCTACAAGGCACATCCACCTGCGCATATCGGGATACGTGTGGGTGGATGTAACGCAGTAGACGGGCCATAAGACAAGCAAGAGGTGGAATTATTTTTTTCCGGGGCCCTAAGGTAACCGCTCAATCGAACCGGATTTCCAATTCCGGATAAAGACCGGCCGGTAGCTGGCATGTTCTTTGCTGTATATTTGGCTGACCCGACGACCGCGTACCCATTACATGTCGGCGCCAGGACAAAATAGGTCGGCGGGAGAGACTGCTACCTACAGATTTGATTTTTTCTGGCTAACAAATTATTTATCCTCGGTATCTTAGGCAGGACCATCTCGTACCCAAGCGTGGCGCCGATCTATTTTCCTCGATAACGCCTTGCTTTGGCTCCTGACGAGGGATGCCGAGGTCTGATAACTTTGTAGGAATATGAGGATACAATTGAATTTACGGCAGCGGATTTATGCCACTTTGGCAGGCGTGATGGGAATCACCCTTTTCGGCGGCCTGGTAATGGTTTGGTACACGTATCGTGTGGAATCGGTCATCGTCGATATCATCGATAAAAACTTCACAGCATTACAGAAAGCCGAAAGCCTGGAAAATGCTATCATCAACCAAAAGGGTTTCGTTTCCTATTATTATATGGATGGCGATCCAGATTGGCTCACGCAATTGAATGAATACCGGCAGTTATTCAGTACTCGTCTCGAGGAAGTCCGTCAGTCGGCTCAGAACCGGCAGCAGGCAGAAACGATCGAACGTATCGGATTTCTGTACAATCAGTATGTCGCGCTCAAAGACCAGGTCATTGCCCTCTACCAAACCGGCAAGCGCAACACCGGCACAGAGCTGCACCGCACAGTCCGAAACAAGTTTTCCACCATCTTGGATCTGTGCGAGAAGTATAAAGAGATGCATATTCAAAGCGTACGTTCGGCACAGCATCTGATGAATGCCAGAACGACGGAGCTTCGCATTTTTGCCGGGGCTGCCATAGCGGCCAATATCGTTCTCGCCTTCATCCTGGCATTTATAATGATTGTCAAGGTATTGAACCCCATTACACGTTTGCAGCAGTCAACAGCCCAAGACAAGCTCGCCGCAAAGCCCGAAAACGTTGTGGACGCTTTGGGACGGAGTGTCGAAGGTCTCATGCAGAGCGTGGATCAAACCCAGTCTGAACTGGCCAGAAGCCGGGAGCACCTCCTGCAGGTTGAAAAAATGGCCATGGTGGGTAAGCTGGCCGCTGGCATGGCCCACAGTATTCGTAATCCTTTCACGTCCGTCAAGATGCGGTTGTTTTCCCTGGGCCGCACATTGAATCTCAATGCGGCCCAAAAAGAAGACTTTGATGTTATTTCCGGAGAGATTCGCCACATCGACACGATAGTCCAGAATTTTTTGGAATTTTCGCGCCCCCCCAAACTGGTGATGCAATCGGTCAACCCGTCTTCGGTCGTTGATAACACGCTCAAATTGCTGACGCAGCGGTTAAAATCTTACAACGTCAACGTCCAGATCGTTCGCGCCGGAAAACTGCCGGTTGTTTCGGCTGATCCTGAACAGCTGAAGGAGGTGTTTGTCAATCTTTTTATCAATGCCTGCGAGGCCATGGGGAAAGGCGGCACCATTACTGTCCACGAAGATGAGCACCATGACAAAGCTCTACAGAAGGTGGCCCAAATTCGGATATCAGACGATGGGCCGGGTATACCGAGCACTATCATCGACAGAGTCCTGGAGCCGTTCTTCACCACGAAAGAAGAGGGCACCGGACTCGGGTTAAGCATCGCCTCCAGGATCATCGAGGAGCATGGCGGACGCATTGAGGTATCTTCGGTTGAATACCAGGGAACGACGTTTACCATCACCCTGCCGGCTATAGGAGACACGCCTTGAGCACGATTTTAATTATCGATGACGATGACCAGCTGCGAAAAAGTTTCCACAAACTGCTGACTGAAGAAGGTTATACAGTTATCAGTGCCGCTTCCGGCGAGAGTGCACTTACCCTCTTGAAAGAGGAACTACCCGATCTGGTGGTTCTGGATCTGCGCCTTCCGGGAATCAACGGCATTGAGACTTTTAGAGCGATACATCAGATCGAACCCAAACTGCCTGTGGTCATCATGACCGCGTTCGGGACGACGGAAACCGCCATTGAAGCCACCAAATTGGGAGCCTTTGACTACATTTTAAAACCATTCGAAATTCCGGACATGCTCTCCATCATCCAGCAGGCCCTGGAGGCCGGCCGCTTCATGCGTGCACCGGTCACCATGAACGGTCTGCCCGAGGCTGATGCCAGAGAAGCCATAATCGGCCGTAGTAAACCGATGCAGGATGTCTACAAGGCCATCGGCCGCGTTTCCGCCTCCGACGCCACCGTTCTTATACGCGGTGAGTCCGGGACCGGCAAAGAACTCGTGGCCCGGGCGATTTATCAGCACAGCCTCAGATCTGATAAACCGTTCCTGGTAATAAATTGCGTGGCCATACCCGAAAATCTGCTCGAAAGCGAACTGTTCGGATATGAAAAAGGGGCTTTCACCGGCGCCACCCACCGCCGCATCGGTAAAATCGAGCAGGCTAACGGTGGAACCGTATTTCTTGATGAAATCGGAGATATGCCCTTCGCTATCCAGGCCAAGATCTTACGGCTACTCCAGGAAAGAAGTATTGAACGCCTCGGCGGCCGGGAAACCATACCCGTTGATGTCCGGATTATCGCCGCCACAAACCGCAACCTGGAGCAGGCTATCGAAGATGGGCGTTTTCGGGAAGACCTTTACTATCGCCTCAAGGTCGTCACCATTTCTCTACCACCTCTGCGAGATCGGGCGGAAGACATCCCTATTTTGACCGATTATTTTATGCGCCGATATTCCGTTGAACTCGACATAGACAACCCCGGGATCACGCCCGGCGCCCTGGATGTCCTATCCATCCATCCCTGGGCAGGTAACATTCGCGAACTCGCCAATACCATCCAAAAAGCCCTTATTTTCAACCGCGGAGCCCCGATCTGTAAAAATGACATCCGTCAGACCTTTGATGCGGAATCAACCAGTGTCGTTCCCGCCCATGAAGACACTGATGATGTTATCCGCCAATGGGCCCGGAACATCCTTATCAGAGGTGAACATAAGAATATCTTCGATACCTGCATGGACCATATCTCCGCAGTCCTGATCAGCGAAGCATTGCAAATAAGCGGTGGCAACCGCTCCCGGGCCTCTAAGCTGCTCGGTTTGTCCCGTCCTACCCTGCACGCGAAGATCGAAAAGCATCATCTTCAGTTTGAAACAACGGTGGCCAAGAAATCGCTATAGTTATAATAGCAAGCCGCGACAGGAGCATTTTTCCATAAAAGACAATAAACTACGACAAGCTTCCCTTTCCCCCCTTTTTCGGTAGATTTTCTTCTTTACAGCCTGGAAAAAAACCTGACACTGAGTTGTGGAAACCACTGGCGACCGCCGACGCAACTGGCTTTTTTATATATCAATATAGTTAGTTAAAAAACAGCCGCGTTATCTGCCACTTGGCACAAAATTTGCCATATCATCATATAACGCGGCAGTTAAACCATAGAACTGGACGGTTGGGATCGTACTTCAAGAGATACACGGCTGCCTGAAACTCTGGCGCTTGGACGGTAAGTCAGAAAAGTACACCGCAACTTCCAAAAGGAGGATGAAAAGAGATGGGCAAAATAAAATCGTTAATGGTGGCATGTGATTTTTCAGAGTATACGCCGCAAATCGTCTCCTATTCAGTCGATCTCGCAAAAGAACTGAAGGCAAAACTGTTGGTCGTAAACATCATCAACCAGAGGGACGTCGAGATGATGCGCAAAGTTTCCTTACAAGCTCCGGAATTCAAAATCGACAAGTACCTCGAAGACCTTGAAAGAGAGCGCCTGGAATTGATGGACGGTCTGGTCAATGATGCCGGTGGTACCGGCCTCGACATCGAAAAAGTGATCCGGGTCGGCGTGCCTTTCAAGGCCCTTCTTGAAGTGATCGAGGATCAGGGAGCCGACATGCTTGTCATGGGGACCAAGGGTCGCGGCAATCTGATCGGCGTACTCTTTGGATCTACGGCAGAGAAGGTGTTCCGCCGCTGCCCGATTCCGCTTCTCAGCATCAGGGCGCAAGAAGAATAGCGCACAGGAAAGATAAAAGAAAACGACACGTGCCGGCTCAACAAAGGAGGTTGGACCATGCTGGTAAAAAACTGGATGAGCAAACAATCCGTCACCGTCGATGTCGACGGATCGATGCAGGACGCGATGAGCTTGATTAAAAAGCATGACATTCGCATGCTGCCGGTGATGAAAAAAGGCAAACTGGTCGGCATCATCACCGACCGGGACCTGAAACGGGCCTCGGCCTCAGATGCCACCACTCTCGAGATTCATGAACTGCTGTACCTATTATCCAAAATCAAGGTCAAGGACATCATGAGCCGGAATCCGATCACGGTGCCGTTCGACTTTACGGTGGAGGAAACCGCCGAAGTGCTTCTGAAGAACAAGATTTCCGGGGCCCCGGTGGTGGACGAGTCCGGCAAGGTCATCGGGGTGATCACGCAGTCGGATATTTTCAGAGTGCTGATCGCCCTTACCGGGGTCGGCAACCGCGGCATTCAGTTTGCCTTTAAACTCGAGGACCGGCCCGGTTCGATCAAGGAAGTGGCCGATGTCGTCCGCGATTTCGGCGGAAGGATGGTCAGCATCCTGACGTCCTACGAAAACGTCGAGAGCGGTTACCGCAAGGTCTACATCCGCATGCACAGCATCGATCGCCAGAAACTGGGACAGCTCAAAGACGTACTGCGTCAAAAAGCCCAGGTGCTCTACATGGTGGATCACCGCATGAACAATCGTGAAATATATAGCGAGTGACCCGGTGTTGACGGCAGCCGCACCGTAAATAGTCAAAACCCTTTCAACCGATGAGGAAGAGCAATGGCGACGAAGAAACAGAAGAAAATCCTGGTGGCGCTGGACGGCTCAGAACGGAGCATGTTGACGGTCAAATACATCGCCAAATTGGCGTCGTTTGAAGACATGAAGATTGTGCTATTCAATGTGTTCAGCGGTGTACCGGAAAGCTACTGGGACCTGGAGCGTGAACCGAAGAGTGTGAAATCGGTAAAATACGTCCGGGCCTGGGAGGTTCAGCAGAAGAAGAAAATCGAGGAGTTCATGGGGCAGGCCCGGAATGTCTTGATTCGATCCGGTTTTCCGGAAGCCCAGGTGGACGTCAAAATCCAGCAGCGCAAAAAGGGGATCGCCCGGGATATCGTCAAAGAAGCGCGCGCGGGGTATGAAGCGGTCTTGACACGGCGCAGAGGCCTGGGACGTATTCCGGGTATTATTCTCGGCAGCGTCTCGCTGAAGCTTCTGGAAAGCATATCTTTTATACCGTTGCTGCTGGCCGGCCGTAAACCGCCCGGCAAGAAATATCTGATCGCGCTCGACGGTTCCAGAGACGCCCTGCAGGCCGTCGATTTTGCCGGCTCTTTTCTCGCCGGTAATGATGTCGATTTCCGTCTGCTGCACATTATCCGGGGCGGCGAAAAAACCAATGAAATTCTGGCGTCAAGCGACGACTTTGTCCACAATGCGGAGAAAAACATCGTCAGAGCTTTCGACGAGGCCAAGACACGTCTGGTCGCCAAAGGATTCAAACCGGACAGCATCACCACCCAGATTATCACGGGTGTCCGCAGCCGGGCCGCGGCCATCGTCGATGAGGGTAAGAGGTTTGATGTCGGCACGATCATCATGGGCCGCCGGGGTTTAAGCCGCACACAGGATTTTTTCATGGGCCGCGTGACGAACAAGGTCGTCTACCTTGCGTGCGAAAAATCGGTCTGGATCGTTTCGTAAGGTAACGAAACGCAGGGATGAGGAACGGTAGATGCCATGAGTATACTCAATCTCGACCGGCTGTTCGCGCCTCGATCGCTGGCCGTGGTCGGTGCCAGCGACAGAAAAGGTACCATCGGCGCCGCCGTCATGCAAAACCTGGCCGAAGGCGGCTTCGCGGGAAAAGTCTACCCTATCAATCCGCGTCATCCCACTATCGCCGGCCGGAAAGCGTTCGCCAAAATCACCGCCCTCCCTGAAACCGTCGACCTGGTTCTCATCGCCGTTCCGATCCAAACGGTTCCCGAACTTATAAAGGAGTGCGCGGCGACCCGGGTAGGCGGTGCGGTGATCATTTCCGCCGGCGGCAAGGAGACCGGTGAGCGGGGCCACGAGGTGGAGCAAGCCATTGCCGAGGCCGCGCGAGACAGCGGTGTGCGCATCATCGGTCCTAATTGCCTGGGCATCATCAGCAGCCGTGTCAATCTGAACGCCTCTTTCGCGGCACAGATGCCGCTGCCGGGCAGCATGGCCTTCATTTCCCAGAGTGGTGCTGTCTGTGGTGCCGTCCTGGACCTCTCCATCAAAGAGCATATCGGTTTCAGTTACTTCGTGAGCCTGGGCTCCATGCTGGACGTGAATTTCGGCGACGTGATCGACTATTTGGGTAACGACCCGCAGGTCGGCAGTATCGTGATGTACATGGAAAATCTAACGCGTCACCGCAATTTCATGAGTGCAGCCCGCGCAGTGGCGCGTATCAAGCCGATCATCGTATTGAAAGCCGGCCGGACCCGCGCCGGTGCAGCGGCCGCCGCTTCCCACACCGGTGCACTTGCCGGTGAAGATGCCGTCTATGACGCGGCTTTCAATCGCGCCGGCATCCTGCGCGTCAGGACCTTCGAGGAACTCTTCGACTGTGCCGAACTCCTGGCCAAACAGCCTAAAATCATCGGCCCCGGTCTGGCGATCGTCACCAATTCGGGCGGACCGGGTGTGATGGCCGCCGATGCCCTTTCTGACTGCGGGTTCGAGCCAGTGACCCTTTCCGACGAGACCCTCAAGAAACTCAACTCCGTTTTGCCCTCCCACTGGAGCCGGGCGAACCCGGTGGACATGCTGGGAGATGCTTCGGTAAAGGAATATTGCCAGGTGGTCGATATCTGCGTAAATGCACCTGAAATTAACAGCCTCTTAATTCTGCTCACTCCCCAGGCTATGATAAATCCAACCGCAGTGGCAAACGCCCTGTTAGATAAAATAAAGGCCATACCGTTTCCAGTGCTCACCTCATGGGTCGGTGGCCCCAGCGTGGAAGGTGGACGGGAGGTTTTCAACCACTACGGCATACCGACAGTGGACACACCTGAACGGGCTATTCGGGCTTTCGCCAACCTCTGGCACTACTCCAGAAACCTCGAACTGCTGCAGCAGATACCATCGCGACTGCCTCGGCGGCTCGACGTTGACCGCCAGAGAGCACGCACACTGATCCGGCACGGGATGGAACGCAAAGAAAAAATCCTCACTGAGGTTGAGTCAAAAGCGCTTCTGACGGCCTACGGCATTCCGACCAATCCGACCGAAACTGCTTTTTCTGCAGATGAAGCCGTGCGAAAGGCCGCTCATATCGGCTATCCCGTTGCGCTGAAAGTCTACTCCAACACCATCACTCACAAGACCGAAGTCGGTGGTGTCATACTTGGCTTGGAAAGCGAAAAGGAGGTCCGTAGTGCTTACGACCAGATAATAAATCGTGCAATGACTCACGGCAACTGCGGTGCGGTCGCGGGCGTTACAATCCAACCGATGCTGTCAAGTCAGATGATGGAGCTTATCCTGGGCGCCAAGAAGGACCGCGACTTCGGTCCGGTGATACTCTTCGGACTGGGCGGAGTCATGACGGAAGTCATGAAAGATCGGGCCATCGCGCTGCCACCGCTGAATCGTTTGTTGGCTCGGCGCTTGATGGAAGAGACAAAAGTCTACCAACTTCTGAAGGGCTATCGCAACCAACCGGCGTCAAACCTGGAAAAACTAGAGGAAATACTGATCCGGCTGGCACAACTGATGACCGATTTTTCGGAAATCGACGAACTGGACATCAATCCACTTTTTACCATCGGCGACAGTTTCTGTGCGGTGGATGCTCGGGTGTGCCTTAAATGCAGCGATGTGCCGGCACCACTTCACTTGGTTATCAGTCCTTACCCGGTCCAATTCGAAACGCACGTCGTCACCAAGGGGCTCAACAAGATCTTTATCCGCCCGATACGGCCGGAAGACGCGCCAATGATGGTCGAACTGTTCGATTCACTCACTCCCCGCAGCATTTACATGCGTTTCTTCTCTATGATGAAGCACTTACCCCACAGCATGCTGGCGCGGTTTACCCAGATCGACTACGACCGTGAAATAGCGCTCGTGGCCCTTCCGGAGGACGGACTCAAGGAACAGATGCTGGGAGTTGCCAGGATCATTCTCGATCGGGGCTTTAAAAACGCCGAATTTTCGGTGCTGGTCGGTGATTCATGGCAAGGTAAAGGCATCGGGGCCGAGTTGCTTAGGAACTGCCTGCGGATTGCCAAGCAATGGGGAATAAATACCATTTGGGGGCAAGTGCTCGCAGAAAACACCCAGATGCTATCCCTGGGGAAAAAACTCGGATTCAGCATGAAGAGGAGTTCGGAGCCAAACGCATTTGAACTGAAAATCGATCTGGAAAAAATAGGCACCATATAATTTCCTTCGAAAATGCTGGCTTAGATCGTTAAAAGACTTAGAGAAAACGCATGACCAAAAGGAGGAACCATGAAGTCAGTGTTAAGAATTGCCGCTTATCAAGCGGGGAGCTATCATAAAATTCGGCCGGATGTCGCTGACATGGCAGAACAATACGTGAGTTTGGCAGAAAAAAGCCATCAAGCGTGGTCTGCCAAAAAAGGAGCCCCGCCTGTCATTCTACCCACCATGTGTTTTTCCCGCAAAATCGGCGTCGGCGCTTTAGAGATCGCCGATGGACTGGCCAACAAACTGGGTGTCCGCGTCGCCGATCGACTGATCATCGAACATATCGCCGATAGTGCCGCCCTGAAAGAAAAAACGATTCGCTTCTTTGATGAGCGTTATCCGGGTAAGATCGCCGAGTTGGGGGCATTCCTTTTTGGAGAGAAATCCTTTGTCATGAGCAACTATGTTCGCGCCCTGTTTGGAGCCATATACACCCTGGCAGAAACCGGGCCGACGATTTTCGTCGGGCGCGGTGCACATCTGGTCCTGCCACGAGACCGTGTTCTCGCTGTCCGCCTTATCTGTTCCAAAAGTTACCGGATAAACCGGCTCGCAAAAATGTATAACTTATCGTATGCTGAGGCGGAAAAGAAGCTCGACGAAGTAGATGAAGAACAGCGGAGCTTCTTCAAAAAAGTCTTCAAACGCAAGGATGCCTCGCCATATGAGTTCGACCTGGTGCTCAACATGGATTTTATACAGAATCCCGGCTGGGCTGTTGAAATCGTCCATACGGCCTTCAGGACGAAATTCAAAACCGAGCAATGAGAGCGCATTAATACACGGCATACTCAACAGGATTAAAAAACCGTTGTGAGCAATGACAGGTCTAAGGATTCATGCATTACAGTCCATATTTCCCGACTTGGCATATTCGCTTGCAGAAAGTCGTTACCCTGGCATCGTGTCTTTTTTTGGTCTCTTTTCGCCGTAACCGGGCTCTGGAAACTTTTATCGCCCAGCCGCCCCTTTATGTAAACGCTTAAAACGATATCCAAACCGCCACATGTTAAACCGATAACCCGAACGCCAGTGCCGATAAGGGCGGTTTCCACTGGACGCGAAACAGCACCGCACAAAAGCACTTGCACGCCGAGGCAGTAAACCTCCCGGACCCGTCAGAACGGCCCGCGTCAATTGAGCCCGCCCTCTTCCCGTTTTAATTTCCTACCATTTTCGGTAGGGTTCACGAAAAAATAAGTTCGAAATTTTGAGTGAGCCCTAAGATCATATCGAGCGAATATCACAAACCTGCTGGCTGTATTGTTCGAGCCACTCTATTTCTTTTAATGCCCGCATGATGCCGGCCATCATCGCCTCTTTGGGTTCGGCGGCTCCGGTTTCCGTCCGATGCTTGGCCTCCCCGGCTCCCGGCGCCGTCGCCTTCATGATTTCTTCAAGAACAGGCAAGGCTTTGTCGGGAAGATCGAGCGCCTCAGCCCGTTTTTTCTTGGCAGCCTTCCCCCAGCTTTCAGTGCCCCATGAATCTCGGTAGATGCCAAAATGGGTCAGCAGGTAATCCTTGTCCTGATGCATAGCCCAGTTATAGCCGATGCGAAAACTTTCCGTTTGCGCGACCGTCTGATCATAACGCACGGCATCGAGTTCATTGGAAAAGCCCCAGCTTTTCAGCAGCTCCTCGGCTTCCCGGCTCGGCGCTTCTTTTCCATTTTTACCGGCCACGAAAAAGGCTACCTGGGAGGCGATCGCCAGGAGGATCATATGTTCGGCTTCCTTGAGAATCTTGGTGTTCACATAAACCAGCGTCTGCAGGGGAGCGGGGAAGTTGCGGCTCAAGACACATGCGTCCTGAAAATCGTCACTGGCAACAATCTGAAATTTGGTGCTTTCAAGAAGTTCCGACGTGATTTCTCCAGGCAACCGGCTGAGCACTTTTTCGATATACGGAAAGAAGCGTTGATCGCAGTGCTGAAATCTTGCCTGCATTTTTTCCATTGTGGGCCTCCTTTCATGGAATTTAGAAACGACCGGTGAGCCCGTTGACTCAAGCGGCTCTGCCGGACTCTCAACCGATGACCGACCCGCCGGCGAAACGGGGTTCGTGCAGTGGAATCAGGAGGTCAGCCATTTGCTTGATCTCCAACATGATATCGTAAGCTTCGTAAGTATTCACGGATGTACCCGGTGGGATCACCTCCATCTCCATAGCACGAATTTCCCGCGGTGGATTGAAGTTCTCATCGATCATTGGTTTTCCCGCATCAGGTGCTGGTTTCGGCCACCTCCTCCCGGCTGAAGCTCTTCGGAACGCCTTCATACGGCGTCCGCCTCTTGTACACCATTGTTTTCGGATCGCGCATGGTCTTCAGAATGTCGATGCTGTCCTTCAGCCCCTTGTTGACCCGGCACAAGTCCATGGCCATACCGACGATCTGGGCCACGGCCTGGACGAAATTCACGTCATTCAACGTAAACTCCCAGGGTTCAGTGGTGTAAACCCGCATGCACCCGAACAAATTTTCTCCGGTGATGATCGGGACCGACAGGATCGAGGCGATGCCTTCTTTCAGTGCGGCTTCAGGGTACTGAATCCGCGGGTCGTCGGAGACGTCGAAGATGGCCACCGGCTGTCCGTCCTGGAGGGCTGCGGCGATCGATCGAAGCGCGCTGACCGGCCCCTTGTCCAAGTACTCGGTGCTCAGTCCGTAACTGCCGGCCAGTTTGAGTTCCTCGCTCTTGGGACTGAACAGAAACAGAGTGCAGCCTTTGACGTTCAGGGCATGGGTAACGCCCTCCACCGTGATCAGGACAATCTCTTCCGGCTCCCTGATGGTGGAGATCGCCTTGGTGATGCGGACCAGAGATTCATAGTTGATGGTGGGTTTTTCCATGGAGGCCTCCTCTCATTTGATGGTGGTGTGCATTGAAGTGGTGCAGTTACCTCGGAGTTTGCCGGAATACGCTTGTTTCCGAAAATCTCCTGCGCAGCCGAGCTTGGCGCATGGGGCCGGTTTTCGACTTTGACGCCAAAACGAATGAAAGCGGCTCCGGTGGTAATCAGGCCTGCAACGAACAGTCAGAGCGCTGTGGGAAATAAAATGAGGCGACGCAAACAGGGGTTGAGATCTGGTGGAGATGCCGGTGAATGGCTTGTGGTGCAACTATCGCTTCGGCAATTCAATGTCAGAAGAGGCGAGTTCCCTGATCCGGAATATATTTCCCGGGGTTTCCCCGCGACCTATTCAATCTTGCGATATATACTCTATAACGCTGTCAGCAATACAAAATCAAGTATTAAAAAATTTTAAAAAATTTGTGCCACCTCTTGACAGTCGTTCTGAAAAAAATTAGGCCGTCACGAATAGCGTTATATTGTCGCACATCAAGTGACGCTATGCCCCCCATATCAATTTGGGGCTGACAGGGCAGCCTTTATTCGGCCCTTACTATACCAAACCCGTCAATAAAAAAGGATATTGGTGGCGCATAATCAGAAGGAGGTTCGATGTCGGTAAGCGGAGAAAAATATTGTTCTATCGTCTCACTGGCCAAAGGAATATAGATAATATAATTGCTGGCCGACCACTGACAACTCGCGGTTTCCGGAGTCGCCAGACTGCTGGGCACCAACCGCGCTGCCGGCCACCGCTTCCTGGTCACCCTGCGGGAACTGGGATACGTTGAAAAAGAGGAGAATGAGCATGGCAAAAAAAAAGCTTTCACGCATTGATTTGCAGCAAATGAAAGACAAGGGCGAAACAGCGGTATGGATAACTGCTTACGATTTCTGGACAGCGCAGTTCGCCGAGCAGGCGGAAATGGACATGATCCTGGTAGGTGACTCTCTGGGGATGTGCGTCTACGGCTACGCCGGCACGGTCCCGGTAACCATGGACCAATGCATCTATCATTCCGAGGCAGTCCGACGCGGTGCGCCAAAGACATTTGTGATCGGAGACATGCCGTTTCTGTCCTACCAGGTGAGCGTTCCGGACGCGGTGCGAAATGCCGGTCGGTTCTTCAAGGAGGCCGAAGTCGACGCCATCAAACTGGAAGGCGGCCAACGGGTCATCGAACAGATCAAGGCCATTGCCGACGCCGGCATGCTCGTGATGGGGCACATCGGACTGACGCCCCAGAGTTCCGGCCAACTCGGCGGGTTCAAAGCCCAGGGCCGTACGGCGGAAACGGCGATGGAGCTCATCTCAGACGCGGTAGCCATTGAGAAGGCCGGCGCCTTCGCCCTGCTGGTGGAGGCAGTTCCGCCCGAGGTGAACAAGATCATACGCGACCGGCTGAGCATCCCGGTGTATGGCATCGGCGCCGGCGTGCATGCCGACGGTCAGGTCATGATCTGCAGCGATGTGCTGGGAATTTTCCAGGCCTTCACGCCCAAGTTCGTCAAGAAATACGAGGACCTGGGCCAAAAAACCGTCGACGCCTTCCGCAATTATGCCGACGATGCCCGCAAGGGCGTGTTTCCCGCCGACGAGCACACCTATAAAATGGTGGAAGGCGAGTGGGAGAAACTGACAGCGCTGTTGGAGAAAAAATAATCCGAAAATGAAACATCTGATCATCTATTGTTCGCCCAATGGTTCGACACGCCACGTGGCGGAAGTGATGGCCAAGCGGCTTTCTGAATCCGGTCGCGTGGAAGCGGTGCTCGATCTCGGCACAAGAAGCAGCGACAAGGGGCTCCCGCCGGCGTTTCGGAATCCGGATCGAGAAACGTGCCTCTGGATCGGTTCGCCGGTCTATGTCGATCATCCCGTACCGCCGATCGAGACATTTACCTCCCGCCTGCCGCCATCCTATGGATGCTGTGCCGTGCCTTTTGTTACCTGGGGCGGCGTTACCAGCGGCACGGCTCTCTACGAGATGGCGCAGGGTTTGATACGAAAGGGATGCGTTTTGATCGGTGCCGCCAGGATAAATGAAAGACCGTTCACCCAAATATTTTATTAGCCCGGGTCTTTCGGGCCGACGGTTGAAGAACGCTCTATGACAGTTGAAAGACCTCAAAGGATCCGTAACCGTTCACAGGGTTGCAAAGTCCGATGCGCTTCAAACCACCTAATTGTAAGCGTTTACAGGGTGCCGCAGATGCAAGGCGTCGGGTGCGCAGACGTACTTTTGTACTTTAAGTGCCCGACAACAAAGCAGATGCGGTGCCCTGTGAACGCTTACAAGGATTCAGAACCTTCAGGAAGACATCGGGGTCAATGACGGCAGCGGATCCTGGCTCCTCAAATACGACTTAAAACAATAAAATATAAAAAATACAGTGGTTTAAGATATCGCCCGCGTATCTCTGCGGCAGGGCTGTCGTTGACATAACGCCCGTTTTTTTCTATAATTCTTCACGACACCGGTGATGTTCGCCGGTTTTTTTTTGCTGATCCCCTTTTTAAACTATGATGCGATTGAAAAAGTTTCATTCAGCCTCTTTAATCATCATTCTTTTGACCACGCTGGTGATTCTGGGGAAGATCTTCTTCGATACGGACCCGTTCCCTTCTCAGGAATACAAGATTTACGATTGGATGTCACGGCTGCGCAAGAGACCCACCGCCTCCCCGGTCGTCATCCTGGCCATAGACGATAAAAGCATCCGCAGTATCGGCAGCTGGCCCTGGCCGCGCTCTTACATTGCCGGAATGATCGAGCAGCTTTCCGACTATGGCGCCCACACCATGGGGATCTCGCTCTTATACCCTTCGAAAGAAGTGAATCCCGGTTTAGTGGAAATTCAGGACATCAAGGAAAGATGGCATGAAATCCCCTCAAAGGCCAAGAAACCATCCGTTGCCATTATCGAGACCGTTCTCACCGAAGCTGAAAAAAAGCTCGACCACGATACTCAACTCATTTCAGCGGTTCGATCCGCCCGCAATGTGATATTGCCGCTTCGATTTGCCTTGGGCTCGGCTGATCAATCTCCGCCCGCCTCACTGTCCAAGTGGTTGGAAATAAATTCGGTTAATCCGAAAAACTTCCCGGAAGCACCGCCGGGACCGATCAATGGATTCAGACGGATCGGGGAGTTGTTACCGCAACGGCGGATCGTCGCCGGGCAGCTCTACGAACCCTACGACGAGCTGTCGAGGAAAGCCGGCGCCGTAGGACATATGAACCTGATCTCCGAGGCGGACGGCATCGTTCGCAGAATACCCTTGCTGATACGCTATCAGGACAGGAATTTTCCGGCCTTTGCCCTTCAGGTGGCGCGAAAATATCGGGGCATACCGCTGAGGGATTTAAAAGCCACCGCTGCCGGACTGGATTTAAAAGAACTGCAAATTGCCACCGATAAAAATTATCGCATGTTCATCGACTTCAGCGGCCCCAATGCCGACCTTCAGCGGTTTTCATTTATCGATGTCCTCAACGAAAAAGTACCGGCCGAATTCTTCCGCCATAAGGTCGTCTTGCTCGGTCTCACGGCCGAAGAGTGGTCACCGCACTTTAAGTCGCCGTTTACGTCCGAGGCTTCCATTTTAGACATCGAAGCCAGTGCGGTCGAAAATATGATCAATGGAACGTATATCTCGAGACCCGACTGGGTATTTTACTTAGAAATAGCGGCAATGCTGTATTTTGGTGTCTTTCTCTGGTTGGTCATTCCCAGGGTCAGTCCGCGGATCGGCGCTCTTATTTTGGGCCTCTTTTTGCTGACCTGGATCGCAACGAGCGGGTTCCTGTTTTTCACCAAGGGCATCTGGCTGAAAATCCTCGCTCCAATGGCGCTTGCAATGATCGGCTTCACCCTCACAAGTCTCACCCGGCGCCGGTACGAAAAGCAGTCTGAACATGCCGAACTGAATAAAAGTCTGGGCTTGGCCCTGCAAGGGCAAGGCCTGTTGGATATGGCCTTTGAGAAATTCGTCAAATGCCCGATTGAGGATAAATCCGTGCGGGAACTGCTGTACAATTTAGGGTTGGACTTTGAACGCAAACGGATGTTCAACAAAGCCTTGGCCGTCTACCACCATATTCTCAAGGGCGGAGCACTCAAGGATATCAAAGAGCGGATCAAAAAACTGCTGACGCTTGAGAAAGCGCTGGTGATGCCCGCGGCAGATTCGACCAAAAAAACTGCCTTATTTCTTGAAAACGGGACGACCCATCCCACCCTCGGGCGCTACGAAATTTTGAAGGTGCTGGGGCAAGGCGCCATGGGAACAGTTTACCTTGGAAGAGATCCCAGTATCAATCGGGATGTGGCCGTTAAAACCATTAGTTACGACGAAATAAACCCTGATGACTTAGCCGAGGTCAAATCACGATTTTTTCGCGAGGCCGAAGCCGCCGGAAAACTATCTCACCCCAACATCGTCACTATCTATGACGTGGGTGAAGATCACGATATCGCCTACATCGCCATGGAACTGCTCGACGGCAAGGACCTGACCCGCTATTGCCGGAACGGGGATTTGCTGCCGGTTAAACGGGTTCTGGATATCGCCACCGAAGTGGCGCAAGCTTTAGGGTACGCCCATAAACGTCAAGTGGTCCATCGCGATATCAAACCCGCCAATATTATTCTTCAGGAAAATTCGCAAATCAAAGTGGCCGACTTCGGCATTGCCCGGGTGATCTCATCATCCAAAACCCAGACGGGCGTTATATTCGGCACACCAAGCTACATGTCCCCTGAGCAGATCGCCGGCAAAGAAGTGGACGGCCGCTCGGACCTTTTTTCGCTGGGAATTGTGCTTTACGAATTGCTGACCGGCAAAAGGCCGTTTACGGGTGAAACCATCGAAGCACTGTTGTGTGCCGTCTCCAGCGCCGATTATCCGCCATTGAAGGATTTCGCCCCGAAAATCCCGCCGTGCTGCAGTGAGCTCATCGACAAGCTGCTGGCTAAAGGCGTTTCCAAGCGACCGCGAAACGCTTCTCAGGTGGTCAACGACATTCGGGCCTGCAGTGAGATGTTGAACTGATAAAAAATCCGTCGGTGGATGTAAAAATCGGTAAAGAAAAGCCCCGCACCGACCGATAATAATAACCGAAGCATAAACATTTCAGGTCAATTGATGTCGGTTTAATCATCGTCTGCAGCAGACCGATACACGCCATCTTGGAAAGGGGAGAAACCAATGCTGAAAATTTTGCTGAAACTCAAAGACAAGGAGCTTAAGACCTTCGAAATCGATAAGCCGGTCGTTACCATCGGGCGCAACAAGAACAATGATGTGACCATCGACAACTTGGGAATATCAAAAAAACATGCCAAAATCGTTAAAATGAAAAGCCGGTATGTTCTCGAGGACCTTAACAGCACCAACGGCACCTTGCTGAACGATAAAAAAGTTACCCAGGCGCTCCTGCGCGGCAAGGACGTGATCACCATCGGCAAATATACGCTGTTGGTCGTCTCATCCAACGGTAAAGAAGAAACCCAGGACATCGGGATCGCCACCATCAAGGTTTGATAGGCCGGAAGCGGGTCAAACCGGTATAGTCTTTGGGAGCGTGTTCAACCACAGGACAAGTTCGGACTGGAAATGTTTAACGTGGGAATCACGCACTGTTGGTCGCGTTCCCCCGATAGTGATTGGAATGAGTTGTCCAGTTGTGCATGGACCGAGATAACGTCCTCAAATATCCTAAATTACATAACTACTTAAAATCAGATAAAATTAAGCCCGGCACTTCTCGAAAGTGCCGGGCTTAATGTTTAATTCCAATGATTTGATGGTGGATCACGTATCTTTTCGATTCACACCGGTCAACTCACACCCCCTCACGCCGCGTGGGAGAGTTTGACCGCGCAGACCTTGTATTCCGGGATCTTGGAGACGGGATCGAGCGCGGCGTTGGTCAACCGGTTGGCGGCCGCCTGGGCAAAGTGGAAGGGAATAAAGACCGTTCCGTTCACCGCCTTGGGGGACACCTGGATCTTGGTTGTGATTTTGCCGCGCCGGGAGGCGATCTCGACCTCGGCACCATCCGTCAGGTCATAAAGGGCGGCATCCTTGGGCGAAATTTCTACAAAGCATTCGGGGACCCTCTCGTTGAGACCCGCGGTCTTCATGGTCATGGTGCCGGTGTGATAATGATAAAGCACTCTTCCGGTGGTCAGATACAGGGGGTATTCGTCGTCGGTCAGTTCGGCCGGCGGCGTGTAGTCGATGGCGTGAAACTGCCCCCGCCCGCGGGTGAACTGCTCACGGTGAAGGATCGGAGTGCCCGGGTGCTGCGGTGTCGGACACGGCCAGTGCAATCCCTCGACCGCACTGCGGTCGTAGGTAATCCCGGCATAGGAGGGGGTGACCCGGGCAATCTCTTCGAAAATCTCCCGGCTGCTGGCGTAAGCCATGGGCGTTCCCATGCGGGTGGCAATGTCGCACAGGATCTGCCAGTCGTCCTTACACTCGCCGGGGGCCTCGACCGCCTTGCGGATCAGCTGCACCCGCCGTTCGGTGTTGGAGAAGGTGCCGTTCTTTTCCGCAAAACATCTCGACGGCAGGACCACGTCGGCCAGTTGAGCGGTTTCGGTCAAGAATATGTCCTGGACCACCAGGAAGTCGAGGTGCTTGATGGAGGCCTCGGCATGGTTCAAATCGGGATCCGACACCAGCGGGTTTTCCCCGATGATGTATAGCGCCTTGAGCTCGCCGGCGTGGGCCTTCGGAATCATCTCCGTGACGGTCAGACCCGGCTTTGTCGGCAGGTCTTTCACACCCCAGGCCTCTTCCATCTTTTTGGCGATGGCCAGGTCGCTTACCGGCTGGTAACCGGTATACACGTTGGGCAGTCCGCCCATGTCACAGGCCCCCTGGACGTTGTTCTGGCCGCGCAGGGGGTTGACGCCGGTACCGGGCTTGCCCATGTGACCGCAGAGCATGGCCAGGTTGGCCAGGGACTTGACGTTGTCGGTTCCATGGCTGTGCTGGGTGATGCCCATACAGTAGAGAATGCTGGCGGCTTTCGCGGTGGCGTAGAGCCGGGCGGCCGCGGCCAGTTCCTCGGCCGGAATGCCGGTGATACTTTCGACATAGTCCGGCGTGTAGTTGGAGACGATTTTCTTCAGTTCCTCGAAGCCTTCGGTGCGTTTCTCCACAAAGGTCTTTTCGTATAAATCCTCGGCGATGATCACGTGCATCATGCCGTTGATCCAGGCGACGTCGGAGCCCAGGTTCTGACGCAGCCACTTGTGGGCAAATGCGGCAAGCTTGATGCGCCGCGGATCGACCAGGATCAGCTTGGCGCCCCTGTAAGAGACCGCCCGTTTAACGTGTCGGGAGAGTACCGGATGATTCTCGGTGGTGTTGGAGCCGGTCACCAGAATCACATCGGCGCCTTCGATGTCCCCGATGGTGTTCGTCATGGCACCACTTCCGAACGCTGCGGCCAGACCGGCCACGGTGGAGCTGTGTCAGAGACGCGCGCAGTGATCGATGTTGTTAGTCTTGAGAACAGCCCGCGCAAATTTGTTGGCGATGTAGTTCTCTTCGTTGGTAATCCGGGCGGAAGTCAACACACCGAGGCTGTCGGGTCCGTGCGCTTCTTTGATCTTGCCCAGCCTGTCCGCTACCAAGTCCAGGGCCTCGTCCCAGTTTGCCTCCCGGAAGGTGCCATTCTCCTTGATGAGCGGTGCGGTCAGGCGCTCGGGTGAGTGAATGAAGTCGAAACCGAAGCGCCCCTTGACGCACAGCGAACCGTAATTCGGCGCCATCTCTTCGGCACCGGTGACTTTGACCACCCGGTTGTCCTGAACGTGCAGATGCATCTGGCAGCCGACCCCGCAGTAACTGCAGGTTGTGCGGACTTTCGTGGTCTGCCAGGGGCGGACATTGTAGCGCACGTCTTTCTCGACCAGTGCCCCCACAGGGCAGACTTGGACGCATTCACCGCAAAATACGCAGTCCGAATCTTTCAGCGGCCGGTCACCGGCAGCGACGATCTTGCTGCGTGCGCCCCGGAACCCGAAGTGAATGGCGTTGTTGACCTGAACCTCGTTGCAGGCCTGAACACACCGCCCGCACTGGATACAGCGGGAAAAATCTCTCACGATGAACGGATTGACGGTCTCCATCGGATAGGGCGTATCGGTGGCGGCAAAACGTTCGCCGGATACCTGGTAGCGGTAGGCCAGGTCCTGAAGCCGGCAATCGCCCCAGACAGGGCAAAGTTCCTGACTGCCGTCGTCCTTCTGGACATTGAGTTGAAACTGGGTCCAGTCCTGTCCGTCGGAACCGCGCACGGCACAGTTGTGATTGCCCGAGGAAAGCAGGAGCTGCAGGATCAGTTTACGGGCCTTGACAACGGCTGCTGTTTCCGTCTGCACGTCCATGTTGTCCCCTGCCGGGGTTGAACAGGAGGGGAGCAGGCTGCGGGCGCCTTTGACCTCGACGACGCAGATGCGGCAAGCTCCGGTCGGAAAGGCGCCTTTCAGCCAGCAGAGTGTCGGGATGTCGATATGGTGTTGCCGGGCGACTTCGAGGATCGTCTGCCCCGGATCGAATGAGAGGGAATTGCCGTTGATCGTGATGCGGTGTTCATCGGACATGGTGTGGGGTCTCCAATTAGGTTTCGAAATCATTGCCATATCGGACTGTTCTTTAGCGGATGCCGTTTGACTTGTCAATCCGCTTATCGTGGTAAACGGGCAGCGCGTTTTATGATGAAACACATGTACAAGAGCACTCCCCAGGCCGCCCCGACAAAATCGGCCGCGACATCCATCACATCGGCGGAGCGGCCGGGGACAAAATACTGGTGAATTTCATCGCTGATGCCGTAAAGGCCGGCGGAGAGAACGCTCAAAAAGGCTACGCGCCAGAACTTGCCGCCATGCCGCAGGGAACCATAGGCCCTGCAGAACAAAGCGCCGAGAAGGGCGTAGCCCAACATGTGCAGATATTTATCAAAAAAAGGAACATCCGGCTCCTTAACAGGCGAGGGGAACGAAGACTGAATGAATATCGCCAGGCAGTAAACAATCAGCGGGAGCCAGTACTTGAGGAATCTTGGCAATTGGAATCCCCTCGGATTGGTAGGGGTATTTTGTATTTGGTATAAAGTGTTTTGTGTTTCATATTAACGCTTTTGAACGGACAAGACTAAAATCCAAACACGAAACACTAAATACCAACCCCTATTCCTTAAACATGTCCATATCCAGCCGCCGCTTCCGGATAGCCGCCATCACGGTATTCATGAACACATCTTGGGAAATCCCCTGCTTGACGGTTCCGTCGAGGGTCCGCACCGAAAGGGTACCGGAAGCCTTTTCCTTGTTGCCGATGGTCAGAATCAGTGGAATGTACTGAAGCTGGGCTTCGCGGATTTTCTTGTTGAGACTTTCGGCCCGGCTGTCGACCTCGCAGCGCAGTCCCTCCCTCTGCAACGTGCGGCCGATCTCATCGGCGTAGGCAACGAGGTCGTCATTGATCGGCAAAAGAGCCACCTGCACCGGGGCCATCCACAAAGGGAATTTACCGGCGAAATGTTCGATCAGGATTCCCAGGAACCGCTCGATCGAGCCGAAAACCGTTCGGTGAAGCATGATAGGACGATGCTTTTCGTTGTCCTTGTCGACGTAGTAGAGGTCAAACCGCTCGGGAAGCGACATGTCGAGTTGAATGGTACCGCACTGCCACGTGCGACCCAAGGCATCTTTTATGTGCAGATCGATTTTGGGTCCATAAAAGGCCCCGTCACCCTCATTGATTTTATAATCCTGACCGTATGCATCGAGAGCCGATCGCAGCCCGTCGGTCGCCATTTTCCACTGTTCATCGGTTCCGATCGATTTGTCGGGTCGGGTTGACAGCTCCAGGTGATACCCAAGGCCGAAAGTACTGTACATGCGGTCCTCGAGCGACAATAGGCTCAGGATCTCACTCTGAATTTGTTCCGGCGTCATGAAAATATGGGCATCGTCCTGATGAAATGCCCGCACACGAAAGAGCCCGTTCAAAACGCCGCTGAGTTCATGCCGGTGAACCAATCCGACTTCGGCCTGCCGAATCGGCAGGTCCCTGTACGAGTGGTGCCGGGACGTGTAAACCAACATCCCCCCGGGGCAGTTCATCGGCTTGATGGCGACGTCGGTATCATCGATAACAGACGTATACATGTTCTCGCGGTAGTTTTCCCAGTGCCCGCTGCGCTCCCAAAGTGAACGGTTCAATGTAATGGGCGTCTTGGTCTCCACGTAGCCGGCGGTGCGGTGCTCTTCCCGCCAGTACTCGAGCAGCGCGTTCCAGATCACCATGCCATTGGCATGAAAAAAAGGCATCCCCGGCGCCTCGTCATGAAAGCTGAAGAGATCCAGGGCCGTTCCGATCTTGCGGTGGTTGCGTTTGCGCGCTTCTTCCAGAAACTGGAGGTAGGCATCCAGGTCCTTTTTATCGAAGAAAGCGGTCCCGTATATCCGTTGCAGCTGGACGTTGGATTGATCCCCGCGCCAGTAAGCGCCGGAAACTTTCATCAGCTTGAAAGCCTTTATAAAACCGGTGTGGGGAACGTGAGGTCCACGGCAAAGGTCGGTAAAATCGCCGTGCCGGTAAAAAGAAATCGTTCCGTCAGGCAAATCACGGATCATCTCCAACTTGTATGGCTCGTTTTTGTAGAATTCCAGTGCTTCGGCCTTTGAAACCGCCGCCCTTTCAAACGGTTCTTTGGCCTTGACGGCCTTTTTTATTTCGGCCTCGATTTTAGGAAAATCTTCTTCGGAGATCGGTTCCATGTCGATGTCATAGTAAAAGCCATCCTCCACGGCCGGGCCGATCGTCAGGTGCGCATCCTTGTAGAGATGCAAAATCGCCTGGGCCATGACATGCGCCGCGCTGTGACGCAGGATGTGAAGGGCTTCCGGATCTCTGGTGGTGACCAGCTTGACCGCGGCATCCTCTTCGACCCGGGCATTTAAATCGAGGAAGTCGCCGTTTTTCTGCAGTGCCACGCAGTTGCGGGCAAAGCCCTCGGAAATGCTGCGGGCGATGTCGTGGCCCGTCGGCGGATTTTCAAAAGCCTTTATGTTCCCATCCGGAAATGTTATGTGTACCATGCTAAGCCTTCTTAATCTCAACCTGAAAAGCGATCATTTTTTTAAGAATCAGGCGCTCAACCAATCGAGCGCTCATCAACATAAGCCTATTAAACTAAGAGAAATACCACCTGGGGTCAAGGGAAATTTGACTCCTGACCGGATACGAAATGACAACCGACATCGTCTTGATCGAAACGCCTGCCGCGCTCGCAAAACTGGCGCAAAAATTCCAGCACGCACCCGCCGTCGCGGTCGATCTGGAGGCCGACTCAATGTATCATTTTCAGGAAAAAGTCTGCCTGATCCAAATGGCCACCTCTCATTCGAGCGTGGTCATCGACCCGCTGCGCCTCCAGGATCTTGAATCGCTTCGACCGGTTTTCGCCAATCCGGCCATCGAGAAGATCTTCCACGGCGCCGACTATGATGTGCGCTCCCTGTTCCGGGATTTTGGTATCGAGATTGCTCATCTGTTCGACACCCAGATCGCCTGCAAGTTTCTGGGAGTGAAGGAAACCAGTCTGGAGGCAGTTCTTCAGGCACGCTTCGGCGTTACCCTCAACAAGAAATACCAGCGCAAAGACTGGTCCAAACGGCCGTTACCGGATGAAATGATCGCTTATGCCGCCGACGATGTCCGCTACCTGCTGCCGTTGACGAAAATGCTGGTAGGTGAACTGAAACACAAGAGTCGTCTGGCGTGGGTGCAGGAAGAATGCGACCTGCTGAGCCGGGTCAGATCCCCTCAGAACAATCACGAACCGCTTTTCCTGGGATTCAAGGGAGCCGGCCGCCTCAAACCCCGCAGCCTTGCCGTTCTGGAGGCGCTGCTTCAGTTTCGCCGCCGGGTTGCCGAAAATAAGGACCGGCCCCTGTTCAAGGTCTTCAGCAACAAATCCCTCCTGCAGCTGGCCGTTGAAAAGCCCGCCAACGTAAAACGGTTGGACGAGAGCGGCGTTCTCAGCAGCAAACAGCTCAAGATGTACGGCGTTGAGCTGGTCGAAGCAATTCACCGCGCCCAGCAAATCCCCTCGGATAATCTGCCGGTCTACCCGCGTAAAAAAAATCGTGCGATGCATCCGGCTGTTCCCGATCGCATCAAGACACTGAAAAACTGGCGCGATAAAAAGGCCAGAGCACTCGGCGTCGAACCGACCGTGCTTCTCAACAAGAGCATGATGACGGCTCTGGCCACTGAAAAGCCGATTAAACTGCAATCCCTGGACGCTGTTAAAGAGCTTAAAGAGTGGCAGAAAAACGAATTCGGCGATGAGATTGTAGGGGTGCTGAAGCGGGTCCGTTGACTATGGAAGAAAAAGTGTGTTTCCGATCGGGCGATTTTGAACTCGAAGGGCTGTTCGAAAGCGGCCACACAGCCCGCGGTGTCGTTATCACCCACCCCCACCCGCTCTATGGCGGCGATATGCATAACCCCGTCGTGGAAACGATACGCCGGGCCTATCGGATGAAAGGTGTCGCCACCCTGCGGTTCAATTTCAGGGGCACCGGGGAAAGTGAGGGACAACACGACAACGGTGTCGGTGAGCAGGACGAGGTGCTCGCGGCACTCTCCTTTCTGATGGAAAGCGGAATTATTTCTTACCGTGACCCTAACGTCTATCCGGTTTTTATCTTGGCCACCACCAGCGTGACGTCATCTTCCGGTTCGATATCCTGTTGAAAATGCTTTATCGAATCGATGATCGCCTGCAATATCTCTTCCGCGCTGCAAGCGGCGTTTTTTCGGATCAGATCGAGCAGCGCTTCTTTGCCAAACATGCGGCCTTCACGGTTGCGCGACTCCCAAATACCGTCCGTGCCGATGAGGATGACCTGACCGTCTGTTAGACCGCGTTTGTTCTCTTCCTGATATTTCCAGGCTTCATCCACTCCGAGGGCCATGCCGAACCCGCGCAGTTCCTCGAAGACATCCCGGTGCGGATCGTAAAGCACGGCCGGCTCGTGGCCGGCTCGCACCCACTTGAGCTCTCGCTGAACCGGATCGATCACCAGGTAGAAGAGGGTCATAAACTGTCCGGAGTCTTCCACATCTCTTGACAGATGACTATTGACGTCGCTGACAACCTGGGCCGGCCCTCCCGGCAAAAAGGACCGCTGTCGCATCAACGCCCTGGCCGTCGCCATCAGAAGGGCCGAGGGCACACCATGTCCGGAAACGTCCCCGACCACCAATCCGACGGTGTTGTCCCCGGGTGGTCCGACCTCCAGGAAGTCGAAGTAATCTCCACCGGTCTGATCACAGTAGATGCTCCTTCCGGCAATATCCAGACCCATCTGCTGCGGGGCACATCGCGGCAGAAGATTCTGCTGAACCTCGCGGGCCAGCTCCAAAGATTGGTGCATCTTTTCTCTTTCCCGCAGACCGGCCGTCATCTCGTTGATGACGTCTCCCACGTATCCGATCTCATCGTTCGATCTCACCGCAACCCTGCGGTCGAGTCGCCCGTTGCGCACATTCTGAAGGACTTTGATGATGTCGCCGAAAGGCCTCGTCAGGTTGCTGCTCACCAGAATCGTCAAGAACACCCCTACAGCGATAAACAACACCGAATTGGTATTTATGGTCGTCCGCAGCTGCACGAGCATCTGGTCAGGCGGATAATCGAAGCGCAAGGTTTTCTGCACGATCATCAGAAATGCCAGAAACGGGATCAGGTTTGCGGCTGCGATAAGAGCTGCAAGGCGGGTGCCGATTCTAATCCTCAGCGTACCGCGCGTCGCATAAAGGCCGCCCTCCGGAAACAGCACCGGTACGAGACTCTTTTGAAGCCGCCATTCTATGACGAAAAAGGCGATGGTGGTGGTGATGATGCCGACAAAAATGGTCTGGAAAAAAACCCGACCGGCGAGCAGCGGACCGAAAGGTGTCCGGTAAACGGCTGAGGTGTATACAACGGCCGCAATGATCCAGGTCAGAAAATCGACGGCAATGAGAAAAAACGGCTCGTTCAGCAGCCGCTGCCTGGCAGACGGATCGACCCCCGGATAACCGCCCCCCGACCGATGGCACCGGTTCAGAAAGCGCCGAATCGGCAACTCGTAAAACACTGTGATGATGAAAATCAGGCCGAAGGACAACGGCAGGAAAACCGCGTCGACACGCTCGAAGAGTGCAACGGCCTCGGGCGGCGGCGGCGATATGGACCGGTAACTGATCATTTCGGCAACGTTGACACCGATGATATTGGCCAAAGCGTTTCCAATGAGCATCTGGTTTTTAAGGCGAAATAGTCGCATCTTGTTCATGCCCGCACTCTCCCGTCATTTGGTTTGCGTGTGGCGATGATCGATCGCATGAGACATTAATTCACCCACCGCACCAGCGGCTTTTTGCGCCCCGCCTGGCGCAAGTAAGTTTCATCGGGGTGACCCAAGGCAATCACCGAATAGACCGGCTCGTCCGGTGGAATGTCCAAAGAGGCCTTTATGCTCGCATCCTTCTGCATGGCCGCCACGGCAAAACCGACCAAACATGTCCCCAGGCCCATGCTGTGCGCTCCCAGGAGAATATTCTGGGTCGCCAGCAACGCGTCCTCCATCGGGCAGCTGGCACCGGGTTCCGAACCGACGAGAATCGCAGCCGTGGCGCCGTGAAACAGCCGATCGATGCCGCCTGTCTTCCACTCGACCAACGCATCCCGAACGGAATCGAAATGCTCCCGGTAATAATCGTCGAGTTGGGATCGTCCCAGAAGCCTCAAACCACCGCGCAAGAGCGGATTTCCGGCGATCCGATTGAGTCTTTCGAAGAACCGGCCAATAGCCGTGCCGAGACGCAAAACGATCGGCCGGTCCGGCAGAATGGTAAACGTCCATTTCTGGCTGTTGGTTCCGGAGGGCGCCGTGATACCGATTTTGACAAGGTCTTTGAGGCTGCGGGTGTCGACAGGTGTATCGAGAAAATTGCGGCACGACCGTCGTTAACGCATCAGGCTCACCAATTTCGTTGTGTCGAAGCGGCCGGGTGGCAGCCAGAGATCGCCGCCAAAGCGGAACGTTTCAAATTCCTGCGCCCAATTGTCGAGACCTGCCACATGGACAGCATCGGCCGGACAGACGGCGGCACAATGGGCGCAGTGCATGCAGCGCTCACCGGTAACGACAGCACGATCGCCGACCATCGATAAGGTCCTGTCAGGGCAGACCCGGATGCACAATCCGCACCCGGTGCACTTCAACGGATCGACGGCGGTCGTCATCTTCCGGTCAACCATTTAATGAAATTCCTTATCGCCGGTATTTTCCCATCAACTGCCCCTGGTCCAGAATGTGCCCCTCCATGGCTTTCACCAACTGAGATTTTGTCGCCCCGGTTTTCAAATTAAGCGCAATGTCCAGTGCGTAAAGTTTGAAGAAATAACGGTGCGTGCCACCCGGCGGGCAAGGACCACCGTACCCGAGCCTTCCCCAGCTGTTGTTGCCGTGAACGCTGCCATCGTCAAGGGTTGCCTTTGCCGGAACATTCTCCGGCAGCCCGGTTGCCGGTGCGGGAATGTTGAACAGTACCCAGTGATCCCAGGTCCCGACGGGTGCATCGGGATCGTCGCAAATCAAGGCCAAAGAGGCGGTTTCCGTCGGAAGACCGCTCCAAGACAGCGGCGGTGAGCGATCCTCACCGTCACATGTAAATCGCTTCGGAATCATTGTGCCATCGGAGAAAGCCTCGCTGGTCAGTTGAATGGCCATTTTTGTCCTCCTTTCGGTTGGGTGGAACGGCGGTTTGTGTCACCACCCCATTCGATATGTAAGGGTTGTGGCATCAATATGCAAGACGCATTTTTCAGCCTCGTTTGGCGGCCAGAGGCAGTGCTTAACTCAAACAGGCATCCGGATAGAAGGGTTCTGTGAGTGTGACGGTTCTTTGCAACCCGGTACAGTGTTTTTTTACTCGGCAATTGCCTCCTGCTGGTGTAAAGTCGATGAAACCCTGACACGGGAGAAATCTGCCACAGGCTCGTTCTCCAATACGGAAGGATGCCGTGAACCACACGCCCATGGTCTCGCCTTTTTCAATTAGAAACGTCCGGTTGTTCATCATGTTCCGGGTTTTTTTTAACGCCCGTTTTTACTACCCCATTTTCACCATTCTGTTTCTGGACTTCGGCCTGACCCTCGAGCAGTTCGCGCTGCTCAACGTCGCCTGGGCCGTCACGATCGTACTGCTCGAGGTGCCGTCGGGAGCGCTGGCCGACACGCTGGGTCGCCGGAATCTGTTGGTTTTCACGGGTATTCTCATGGTGATGGAAATGGCGCTGCTGTGCTTCGTACCACGGGGAAACGCGAACATTCTCTTCGGCGTCTTTCTGCTGAATCGAATTCTGAGCGGGGCGGCAGAGGCTGCCGCCAGCGGTGCCGACGAGGCGCTGGCCTACGATTCACTGCAAGAGGAAGGCTGCGAGACAAAATGGGGGCAGGTGCTTGAGAGGCAGATGCGGACGCAGGCAGCCGCCTTCCTGATTGCAATGAGCCTGGGAGCGGCGGTTTACGACCCGGCCCTCATGCAGCGGATTATCGACTTCTTTGGTCTCGAATTTACCGCGTCCCGGGAATTAACCCTGCGCTTACCGGTGTTTCTGACGCTTGGGATGGCGGTTCTGACATTGCTGACCGCGCTTCTAATGCGCGAGGTCCGTCCCGCCCCTTCCGGCCGACCACTCAACATCGTGATCGGCAGCGGCAAGAGAGTCCTCCAGGCTTTCAAACTCACCCTTGAGGCCGGGGGCTGGATATTAAATACACCTTTTGCGCTGGTGATCATCCTTATCGGCGTTGTTTTCGACAGCTGCCTCCGCATGGCCGCAACCCTGACCAGTCAGTATTACCGGCTCATTCATCTTCCGGAGGCATCTTTCGGCCTGATCGGATCGACCATTGCTGTTATGGGGTTGTTCGTTCCACGCCTGGCCCTGATTTTGGTGGAAAAACGGACGCCGCTGTTCAACTTGATCGTGATGACGGTGCCGGCCCTTGTCGGCCTGGTGAGTATGGCACTGTTTTTACCGACTCTGGTGGGTGTCATCCCGATTGTGTTGATTTCAAGCACCATGTATTTGCTCCGGTTTTTCCAGAGCCATTATCTGAACCGGATCACGACGTCTGATCAACGCGCCACGGTGCTCAGCTTTAAAGGCCTCTCCATGAACCTCGCCTATGGCATTGTCGGGGTACTCTACTCGCTCCTGGTAAGCCGTCTGCGGTCAACTATGGTGCCGGCTGTTACAGGAGCGACACCGGAAAAGCTCGAAGAAGCGGCATTCACGGCTGCTATGGGATGGTTCCCATGGGCCTTCGCCGCCACACTGGCGGTTGTGATGGCATATGTTGTCTGGATGTTTCGGCGAGCCGGTCAAACGGAACAGCAGTCTTAATCTTCCCGATGTTGTCTCCGCTCACCTGGGCGGAACTCCGGCTCGTGGCTCTGCCGTTCATGGATGCCTGCCGCGTTTGAACAACTATCCTCTTTCCGGTCTAATCTACTACATATTGTATCGATTTACGCTTGACACACAATATGCGATGGCATAAGATCCCTGTCATTTACAACCGGCGTGGGGAAAATTGACGAACGAATCTTGTCTTCCTTGAGATGACGATCTCGACCGGTTTGTCGCTATCAGTTTAAATCGACCGAAAACCTTACACCAGTTTATGAAAGGCAGGATCGCCGATGCCCTTGCCCCAGAACCCTTCGGGGCCTGATGAAGCGACCTCAGGTCAAGCCAACGGAAACCAAGAGATGAACAGCCCTTACTTTGACAGCAACTCAGAGAAGATTCCCGATGATGAATATTTGGAAAATCAAGGCTATCGCAGTCTGAAAGAAAAAAAGCCGCTCCCGAGCGTGCGGTTCATCCTTCCCTTGCTTCTGGTCGGAATCGCGCTTGTGATCCTAATGGCGATATGGTTTAGGGGCACGCCCCAGAGCCCGCCGGTAAATTTGGTGGACCATGAGCTTCAGGACCGTGTCGCCGCCCTGGAGAAACAGCTGATGGAATTGAACGGGATCGAGGCACGCTTGCAAACACTCGAAAAAGACAGTCAATCTTATCTGCAAGCCGTCGAAAAGCTGAACCGGATGGAAACGTCACTGTCGCAGCGCATGGATCAACTGAGCAAAACCAATTCTGTCGCACCCCCCAAACCGGCCGCAGCACAACCGTCGGAAAAGCAAACCGCGCAAAAGACCGTTAAGCAACCCAATGCCGTCATTCATGTCGTCAAGTCCGGCGACACACTCTACGCCATTGGCCGTCGCTATCAGGTTACCATCGGTCAACTGCGCGCGGACAACAACCTCGGCAAGAAAAGCACGCTTCGTCCAGGGCAGAAGTTAATCGTCAATCCGCCTAGATCTAATTAAGCCTGTGTCCCAATCGGCTATCAGGACGGACGCCTGCGGCGGTCTTTACCGCTGCGGCGGTCTTTTCGGGTCGACAGGGTGACAAAAACCCCGTCTCGCACGCTGCTGCGACGATCGACCTTGTTTTTACGCCGATTCCTGATCGGTCCCCTTTTTCCGGAAACCGGCAAGGGCGCCGTATCTTGTGGATCCCTTTTCGGTGAAACGACCTCTTTCAATGTAATCCGCATGATCAGATCCTCCTCGCAGTTTTTATCGTCCTTTTGGCCCTGAAACTTTAGAGGGACATGAAGCCGACGATCCGCGAGGCGGTGCTGAGGCTTTTCCCGGACTAACACTCCCAACCAAAAACCGTGCAAATCGCCCCCCGACAGGTGGCAGGCGGCTCTCGGGACGGTTCAAAACGTTGCTAAATCGCTGTCTTTTTGATACTCTATGAGTATTTAAAGTGAGGTGATGTTCATTGTCGGCATCCAGCCGAGATCGAAAACCCTCGGGACCATGGACTCATACAAAGGAGGGCCGTATGCGAAAAAATCGATGGGCGGGGATTTTGCTTTTAGTGATTTTGTTTCCGTTCCTTCTTCTGTCCTGTGCCGGAAAAGAAGTGGCACCGGCGCCCCAGCCAAGCACGCCGGTGGTGGCTGCCGAACCGGCTCCACCGACAGAAGTCGAAAGCCGACCGGCACCGGTTGAAAGCAAATTCCCGGATGGTTGGGAAACCTTCGTCAATCAAGACATTTACTTTGAGAAAAACAGTGCCGCGCTGCAGCCGGCCGCGCAGGAAATCCTGGCCGAAAAAGCAGCCTGGCTCCGAGTTCATCCGCAAATCCGGGTTGTCATTCAAGGCAACAGCGACGAAGACGGAACCGCCGAATACAACTTTGCGCTGGGTGACCAACGGGCCGGCACGGTGACAACTTATCTGATTGAACGCGGGGTTGACATCGCACGAATGGCGGTGGTTAGCAACGGAAGGGAAACGCCAGCTGTGATCGGTCAGAATGAAGCCTCAAGAGCCAAAAACCGCCGGGTCCATTTTTCGATCGACGTCGTCGACTGAACCTGAATCCACATGACGGGTCTTCGGAAACCATAAATTTACAAGCCACAGGACGCGTTTTGGGGATTCGCTACTCCATGCATACGATTTGTCTGAATCCGCAAAACGCGTTTTGATCAATCGGGCTGCTGAAAACAAAAGCGGCCGCAGACACTTCTGATTCTGTCCGCCTATCGACGGCAACACCTCTTTGCCCATTGACTCAACACTCCCCACCCGGCAGTTCATTTCCGAATCACGACGAGTAACCGATCGACCGCCGACACCCCACAGGCTTCCGCCGACCGCTATTTTAATTGACATCCGGACGACACATTTTATACAAGGGATATACAATTCCAAACTCAACAAACCCAAAGCGACAGACTAACAGGACAACTATGAAGCACCTGTTTACACCGTTTCAGATCAAAAACCTCACCCTCAAGAACAGAATCGTCCTTCCGCCGCTGGCCTCATTTCTCATTGAAAAGGGCGGCGCTATAACGGATCGGGCCGTCGAGCATTACCGCCGGCGCGCCGCCGGCGGACCGGCCATGGTCATCATGGAGGCCTGTGCGGTCTCGCCCGAAGGGGTGGTCTCCGAAAACCAGGCCCGCATCGACAACGACCGGTTGCTAATGGGGCTCTCCCGAATCGCTGAGGCCATCAGGGCCGAAGGGGCTGTTCCGGCCATCCAGATCCACCATGCCGGACGGCAAACCTCCGCCAAGGTCATCAAGCGTTTACCGTTGGCGCCATCACCCCTGCCCTGCCCGGCTATCCGGGGGGATGTGGCTCCCCTCACCGTTGAACAGATCCAGGAGTTGGTCAACAAGTTTGCCGACGCCGCGGTGCGAAGCCGGGAAGCCGGCTTTGAGCTGTTGGAAATTCACGGGGCTCACGGATATCTGATCAACCAGTTCCTTTCGCGTTACTCGAACATCAGGGAAGACGGCTACGGCGGCGATATCGCCGGACGGACCCGCTTTGCCCTCGATATCATATCAGAAATACGAAACCGCCTGGGATCGTCCTTTCCGATTTCCTTCAAAATCAGTGCCCAGGAGTTCGTGCCTGACGGCCTGACGGTGGAAGAGAGTATCGATATTTTGAAATTGCTGGTGACGGCCGGAATCGACGCCGTTCAGGTCTCCGCCGGGAACGACTCGACCCCTGAATGGATTTGTCAACCGATGTTCATGCAGAAAGCCTGCCTGGCGGAATCCGCCGCAGCCATTAAAAAAGCGTTGCAGATCCCGGTGATGGCCGTCGGCCGGATCAACGATCCATGGACGGCGGATAATATCATTGCCAAAGGAATGGCGGACCTGGTCTGCATCGGGCGCGGATTGATGGCCGATCCCGAAATGCCGATCAAAGCCCAGGAGGGAAGATTCGACGAAATACGGACGTGCATCGCCTGCAACACCTGCATGCAGTCGATATATCGCAAAGGGCGCCTGGAGTGTCTGGTCAACCCGGCTTTGGGCCGTGAACAGGAAATGCAGATCCTCCCGGCCACCCAACCGAAAAAAGTCATGGTGGTCGGTGCCGGCCCGGGTGGATTGAATGCGGCCTGGGTTGCGGCAAAGCGCGGCCACGAGGTGCACCTCTACGAAAAACAGTCTTACTTAGGCGGTCAACTGGTTCCGGGCAGTAGGACCGCTTACAAAAGGGAGATGCAAAGCCTGATCAACTTTCAAAAAAGGCAGGTGGAGCTCAACGGCGTCATTTGCCACATGGGACAAGAGGTCACGGCGCAAACCGTTCAGAAGGAAAATCCGGACGTGGTGATTCTGGCAACCGGATCCAGGCCTATCCTGCCACCGGTCGAGGGGATCGATGAAGCATCCGTTGAAACCTTTGATGTTGTCCTCAGCGGTGATGTTAAGGAAAACGAGACAACGGTGATCATCGGCGGCGGGTCAACCGGCTGCGAGGTTGCCTATCACTTGTCCGAAACGGGAACACCGGTGACGATTGTCGAATTACTGCCCAAAATAGGGGGCGACCTCGAGGCCGTGACCAAGAAACTTCTGGTTCGGAAGCTCAAAGAGAACAACGTCCGGATTCTCACCGAGCACCGGTTGCTGCGCGTGGGAAAAAACAGCGTGGTGGTGGCCGGACCGGACGACATCGAGCACATTATCGAGGCTCAGCGAGTGGTCGTTGCCATTGGAACTCGGCAGGACGACACGATTCACCAGCAGATCAAGTCCCTCGGCTTCGAAACACATGTCATCGGCGATTGTCTCGAGCCGCGCACGGCCAAATCAGCCATTTACGAGGGTGCCAAACTCGGCCGGTCGATATGAACTAATCGAGGGGTCGGGGTGTTTTTCCCACTAAGCCTCTCTGGAGTGGCTCCGTTAAAACACGTTGTCAACAGGAATAAAATTTTCATGCTAAAGCGACCGGTGGGTTACTGCCGTTTGTCCATCGGCACGAAGGCACATTCGTCCGGTCCGCAGTAGTCCCCGACATAGTCTGATGCGGGCCGGTAGAGGGCCGGTTTTTCCGCCGCACCGGCATACTGCTCTTCGATCACGTGGGCCGTCCAGCCTGCCACCCGTGACACCGCAAACACCGGCGTAAAGAAGTCCATCGGAATCCCCATCGCATAGTAAAGCGAAGCGCTGTAAAAATCCACGTTTGTGAATATATCGATCCCCTTGCGTTCCTTGAACAGGGCCTTGCCCTTCTCTTCGAGCGCGCGCGAAATCTCATACCATTGCGGCTCGCCTATCCGGCGTCCCATCGTCTCGGACATCGGCGCCAGGATCGTGGCCCGCGGATCGTCCACCTTGTACACCGCGTGTCCCAGGCCAAAGATCAGCTTGCCCGCATCCAGCTGTGAGGTCACATATTCCTCCACGCGGTCCACCGAACCGATCTGCTTGAGCATCTGCATCACGCGCACGTTCGCTCCGCCGTGCAGGTCCCCGGACAGCGAACCGACCGCTGCCGAAACCGATGCGTACATGTGCGCCCGCGTCGAGGCCACCTGCCGTGCCGTAAACGTCGAAGCGTTAAAGGAGTGTTCCGCATGCAGCACCAGTGCCACATCCATGTAATGGGCCGCATCCTCGGCCGGACGCTCACCGGTGAGCATGTAGAGAAAATTGGCGCCATGATCGAGATCCGGCGCCGGCTCAACCGGCTCCAGGCCCTGCCGGATCCGTCCCCAAGCCCCCAGCAGCACCGGAAACTTGGCGATCAACCGCACCGCTTTACGTTCCGCCGCCGCCTTGGTCTGGCTGCTCGCTTCCGGATCGTGGTTGGCCAGAAGCGACACCCCGGCCTGCAGGATGTCCATCGGCATCGATTCGGACGGACGGGTTTTCAAGGCCGCGACCACCGCCTGCGGAATCGCGCGCTCGGCGGTCAACCGCTCTTTGAATTGAGCCAGTTCATTTTTTTTCGGCAGCCTCTCGTATAAGAGCAAATAGACGATTTCCTCGAAACTGGCCCGTTGCGCCAGGTCGCCCACCAGATACCCGCGGTAGATCAATCGCCCCTTTTTGCCGTCCACATCGCTGATGCGTGTGCTGGCAACTGTCACCCCCCGCAATCCCGTGTTGACAATTATTTCACACTCCTCCATATCGTCATACCCCCTTCATGAAACAACTGCAAAAAACGAATCATCGGTTGGAATTAAACCTTCAGAATTTTCAACCAGTTGCGTTGTAATTATAATGCGATGGAACTGTTAAAAAGTCAAGATTTTCAAAATTTGGTTTTCTCCGGCGGCCGGCGCTCCGGCACGTAGGCATGTGGAATCTTGTTCTCGTTCCAGTCCCTGGACACATAAAGGTTACAATAGCAACTGCCGAACTCGGCGATGTCCGGCACACTGTAAATGCAAGGACAGATGATATCGCGGTCATTTTCGCGATCGCCGGAAAGCAGCCTGCAGGGGCAGCCCATATAACCGTATCGTTCCTTGTTCTGAATAAGGGCGTCGAGCAGCTCGAAGGTTCTTTCCCTGTCTGCATTGAAATAATACCCCTTCGGCTCTTGAACCTTTTTCATCATTTCATAAAGTTTCTGAGCATCCATTATAATCCCAGCGCCTCCTTGATCTCTTTTTCTTTAAACCCCACGATGACCTTGTCTCCGATGATGATCGTCGGAAAAGAGCACTTCGGGTTGAATTTTTTCACATCCGCCAGAATCGCTTTGCGCTCGTCTCCCTCCAACAGATCGACATCCACGAACTCGTACTTGATCGTGCACTCGGAAAGCATTTTCTTGGTCGACTTACAGTGGCTACAGGTACTGAGGGAATAAATTGTTACCGGATTTTCTTTCGTCATAAGTCTTTTCCTTCCATCCTGAATTGATATCCGCGCCGATCGATGCTCGGGTGCCGTTGAATGCGTGTTCGGCGACACACAGTTGACAGTAAGACGATCGTCTGAATCTTGTTGGACAGGTGTCGACAGTGATCTTTAACTGCTTGCATAATATAAAAAATTTGCACTGGCAATTTTTTTTATTTTTGCTTGACAAGGATAAATCCCCCCTGTAGGGTTAATAGTAATCATTACTATTAAACGTCGCTGTGGATGGATTGGTTTAAGTTTTTGTATTAATTTACAATAATCGTCTTTTAACAACCTCACCATGAAGGGAGCAATTATGGCAGAAGAAAAAAAAATCATCGCGAAAAAGGAAAAGGAGATCAACTTCCGGGACCTGACGACCTGCGACGCCACGATCCAGATGCTTGAAAAAGCCAAGCGGGACGGCGT
>Ga0272443_10000665_pt1 | contig 59024 bp, 53 predicted proteins | sample SSMAcet12_FD_193581 | JGI IMG/M metagenome (GOLD analysis project Ga0272443, IMG submission 193581) | Marine sediment archaeal communities from Little Sippewissett salt marsh, Falmouth, MA, United States - SSM-Acet-12 | ecosystem: Environmental > Aquatic > Marine > Wetlands > Sediment ... | reverse complement strand
AAAGTATCTAAGCATGGAATTACCCTTGATTTTACAAGGTTTGAAAGTAAATAAAGTAAAATATAACATATGGCTTTACAGCGGACTCGGGCCAAACATCGGCCCTCGCCGGTAAGCCACAACCGTTCGGCCTTAAAGTAAAAATATGCGTAGTGAATTTCAATTTTTCATGACAGAAGAAGATGAAGTTGAGTTTGTAACGATGTCACAGGATATCACTGACTCCGTTGATAAAAGTTCGGACATTCAGTGGTTTTTCCATGTTGGTGACTGTCGTATACAGTTACTGCGCTGTTCGTCTGATGAAAGTCAGTTGCTGGCAGGTAGAATTTCAATTGCAACAACTGGTTTTGGTGCTTCCTACAAATCTTCACAAGAAGCTGAAAAAGTTTATAAACGGATGCGGAACTGGTTAAAAAAGTCTTATTCAAACCGCATGACCTGTCGTAATGTCGGAATTGAAGGTAGCAAAACAGAATTGAAAACTTTTTGGGCAAGTCCTCGGGTTATCGAAAAAGTTAATTCTAATCCAGAATTAGTTTTAAGGCAGATTCATAGTGCACCAGTTGTTTTTGAATTGAAGGATTAGGCCGAACAATTTTTTGCAGTGGGACCGGGCTTACGGCGCGGTTTTTTTGAAGGTTAAAACAAATACAAGCAATTTCATTCATTGGCCGTTTTCGGCAATCGCCGCCCGGCCCCTGAAAAATGCGTTCTAACCCCCTTGAGTTGCGGACCTTAATTCATCTTGCCACCGGGCCTGATATCTCCAACTAACCTGTTGTTTTTCGGCCTATTCAAAACCTGTGGTTATAATACCATATCAAAGTGTTATATATAGAACAAATTAATGGATGCAGGAGTCGAACCCGCGTGCACTCATGAATTACGCGGGTTTACCAGAACCTCCCAAAACATCCCCAAAACATTCAGTCAACTCCCTTGGCTATCCCCACAAGTTTAATCCAGAAAAAAGATTGCTAATAATTCCCTGCGAAGAAACGCCGGCAGCCGTTTCTTTATCCTTCGAACGCTTATTCGTATCCAGCCAGATCTTGAAGCGATCCAGTGCCGGTTTGGATTTTTCCTGACGCAGCTTCCTGATCTGCTCGAAGGTCAATTCATTTTGCCGAGCGTATTTTTCGATTTGGTATAGTTCTTTGATATAGTCCAGGGCCTCGTCGGCCAGGCCTTTGTTCGCAGCCTTCTTGCCTCGCTCTTTCTTACGGACCTTGACCACGGCCATAAACTTGCGCCGTGCATGCACCATGCAACCCAGCAGGATGATACCCGGCTTTCCGGACAGATGATCATAACCGGCGTAGCCGTCCACGATCTTAAGCGCAATCTCTCGGCTGCGCGTGGAATGATAGCGGAACAGGACGACCGGCCGATCAAGGGCGCCTGCGCGAAACACCCACATGTAGGATTTGGCGGTATTGCGTCGGCCCGGTTCGTTGAGCACCTGCAGCGGACTTTCATCGGTGTTGACCACCGGACCATCGCGAATTTCTTTTTCCAGCAGTTCGATGAGCGGCCCGCAGCGCTCGGCGGTCTGAATCATCTAATTGGTCAGAGTTGACCGAGACATATCGACGCCCAACCGACTGAAGATTTTTTGCTGGCGGTATCCGTCGCCGCCAATAATAAAAGCGATGGGCTTTTAGCTGGTTCCTGCTACAGTATGCGGTCTGGCTCAGCCCGCTTTTTTGCCATTGTTCGATGTGGTTTTCCCAGAAAATGCGTCTTTCCCGGGAATCAAGCTGATGGGAATCTTCCGGCATATGATCTCCTCCTTTTAGAAGGAGTATATGCCATGCCTTGCCATACCTGTGAAGATGGGGTTAAATAGACACTTACGCTTATTCACGGTGTGATCCCCATGACTGACTGGACCACGCCCCAGAGGGGGGGGAGTATGGCGGGTGTTTCGCTTAATGCAACTATTGTGACCACAGAAAAATTGTTGCCAGGTTATCCACAATACTGAAGTGATAATGGCCTAACCATACGTATTTATATCGATTTTAACCAAAAAAGGCTGTTTCCGAAAAACTGTACGTATTTTCAACAGCATAACCCAAAGTCACTTTAGCTTTATGGATAACCAGGAATTGTTAATAGTCTCTGCCAGAATCCACTGACATTTAAAAAAACTGTTGGGCGACAACGATTTCGACTTGAATTGACTCAGGCCGAAGGGGTGATCAAAAATATTCTTTGCAACCGACTTGTTCCAAGGATTATATCCAAAAGGAGCTGTTAGATGACAACTAACAAGAATTCATCCTTTCGAGGGCGTTATTTTTCAAACTTGCCCATTATTTTGTTGAGCCTATTAATCGTTTGGACTCCAGCCACAGGTGCCGATAATCAGTTAATAACTGTCGGTATCTATGAGAATGCTCCAAAGGTCTTCATTTCCGAATCAGGTAAACCCGCCGGCATTTTTATTGATATCATTGAGTACGTCGCTCAAAGAGAAGGTTGGCACCTGCAATATGTGCCCGGCGCTTGGGGCGAAGGATTGGACCGCCTTGAAAAAATGGAAATCGATCTCATGCCTGACGTGGCGTACACGGCAGATCGTGAAACCATATATTCCTTTCACAAGGTGCCGGTCCTATCCTCTTGGTTTCAGGTGTATGCCCGCAAAGGTAGCGGGATTAAATCGCTATTAGATCTTGGTGGAAAACGTATTGCGGTTCTGGAGCGTTCAGTTCAGCAGGAGGCGTTTGCCCGACTTGCTGATAGCTTCGGATTAAACATCGCCCTCATTTCTCTGCGAGATTACCAAACCGTTTTTGAGCGGGTTGCCATAGGTGAAGTTGATGCGGCCATCACCAACCGCTTCTACGGCGTGATGCATGCGAAAAAGTTCGGGCTTGAAGATACGGCGGTGATTTTCAACCCGTCCAATCTCTTTTTTGCAGCATCTAAAAAAGATCCCAAACAATTACTGCCTGCAATTGATCGCCACTTACTGGATCTGAAAAAAGATACGCAATCGATGTATTATGAATCATTGAAAAGATGGACCTCCGAAGAGGTTCGGTTCAAGTTCCCGGTTTGGCTTAAAGCCCTCGGCTTGGTTACGGGTGTGGCCCTGTTTATTAGCCTGTTGGGAAGCGTTTTTTTGAAGTATAAAGTGAATGTACGCACCCGGGAGTTGCTCAGGATAAACCGTGTTTTGCGTACCCTGAGCGAATGCAACCAGGCGCTAGTGCGCTCCACGGACGAAGCCGGATTGCTTGACGCCATTTGCCGCATCGTGGTTAACACCGGATGTTATCATCTGGCCTGGGTCGGTTTTGCCGAAACGGGCACAAACAAAACCATTCAAACTGTGGCCCAAGCCGGCGTTGAAGAGGGTAACCTCGCAACCGCAAACATCAACTGGAGCCGCACCGAGCCAGGCCACAGCTTAACGAAAAACGTCTTCCAAACCAGCCAGCCTTGTTCGGCCCGGCATATTTTAACTGACCCGGACCTCGAACCTTTGCGTGATGAGGCGCTTAAGCGAGGTTATTCCTCAGCGCTGGTACTACCACTGCTGGCAGAAGGAGAGACGATCGGTGTTTTGAGTATTTACTCAGACGAGCCCGATGCTTTCGATACGGAGGAGGTTGCGCAGCTCACTGAACTATCCGGTAATTTGGCCTTCGGCATTGTAGGTCACCGGACGCGTGGCGCGTTAGAGCAGGCCGAAGTGCAGCGGCAGGAGGCGCAGCAACGGTTCGCGGATATTGTCGAATTTCTGCCAGACGCAACTTTCGTGATTGATCAGGATAAAAAAGTTATTGTATGGAACCATGCATGTGAAGCAATGACCGGTGTGAAGAAAGATACTTTGCTCGGCCAAGGTGATTACACCTATGCTGAGGCATTCTTCGGTGAACGACGTCCAATTCTCGTTGACCTATTGGATATGACTGTGCCGGAGATGGAGGCGACCTATAAATACGTCAAGCGCCAAGGTGAGAAAATTTTTGGTGAGTTTTTTATATCTCGCTTTAGAGATGGTCAAGGAGCTCATCTCTGGGGAGTGGCATCTCCCTTGTACGACCGGGATGGCCAGCGTTGCGGCGCGATTGAAACCGTTCGGGACGTGAGCGACCAAAAGATCTTAGAGAAAACACTACGCGATAGTAAGCAAAAATACCGAGAGCTGGTGATGCTTGCCAACAGTATCATCCTGCGTTGGTCATGCGATGGGCATATCACTTTCCTTAATGAGTTCGGCCAGAAATTCTTCGGCTATGCGGATACAGAAATTCTTGGCCGACATGTGCTTGGAACCATTGTTCCTGAAAATGAGAATTCTGGCCGGAACTTACGCCCGCTGATAGAGGAGATCTTAAGCGATCCGCAAAAGTTCGAACGAAATATCAACGAGAATATGCGCAGCAATGGCGAACGGGTCTGGATCGACTGGACCAACAAGGTGATTCTCGATGCGCAGGGCCAGATAAAAGAGATCCTGAGCATCGGCTCCGACATAACCGATCGCAAGCTGGCCAATGAGCAGATTCGCCGGCTCAATAATGAATTACGACAGCACGCGCAGGTCCTGGAGCAACGCGTGGCGGAACGAACCGCAGAGTTGGTTGTCGCTAAGGACCAGGCCGAATCAGCCGACCGGATCAAATCCGCATTTCTGGCCACCATGTCACATGAATTGCGGACGCCACTGAACTCTATCATTGGATTCACCGGCATTCTTCTTCAGGGACTGGCCGGGCCGCTGAACGAAGAACAACGAAAGCAGATGAGTATGGTTCAAGGCAGCTCCCGCCACCTTCTGGCTCTTATCAACGATGTGCTGGATATTTCAAAAATCGAAGCCGGCCAATTGGCGCTTTCCTTCACTTCTTTTGCATTGAGACCCTCAATTGAGAAAATAGTCAAGACAGTTTCGCCGCTGGCTGAAAAAAAAGGGATCGCTCTGAGGTTGGATATCGCCGATGATGTTGCAACAGTGACCTCGGATCAGCTTCGTCTGGAACAGATCCTTCTCAATCTACTCAACAATGCCGTCAAATTCACCGAAAAAGGGTATGTTCGAATTTTCTGCCGGAGCGATAATAATAATTATGTCCTCTCGGTTTCAGACACCGGTATCGGTATTCAGCCGGAAAATATTTCAGGCCTTTTTCAACCCTTTCACCAAATTGACACTGGGCTTTCACGTAAACACGAAGGTACCGGCCTCGGGCTGTCCATTTGCAAGAAACTCTTGGATATGATGGGCGGAACCATCGGTGTTGATAGCCATTGGGGCCAAGGCAGCACCTTCACCGTGCGCTTTCCTAAATAGTGCCCATCCAGAAATAGGAAAATTCGGTCGAGATCGAGGCGCACGAAAAATTTTACCGCAGGCATATGGTTGATATTTCGAGGATAAAATTTTTCGCGCAACAAAGATATCGGGCGAATTGGTCATTTCTGGATGGGCACTAAATAAACAGGAGGAGGTTTGCCATGAGCGACACGCTGCTGATCATTGAAGACAACGAGCAAAATTTTTATATGATGCGTTTTCTACTGGAAAAGAACGGTTTTAAAGTCATCGGTGCGGGAAACGGACGGGAAGGCATCGAAAAGGCGCTGCACCACAAGCCACGGGCCATATTACTGGACATTCAACTGCCCGAAATGGACGGATATGCTGTGGCTGAGGAACTTAAAAAGCATGATGAATTAGGGAACGCACCCATTATCGCGGTAACCTCCTATGCCATGGTGGGGGATCGAGAACGAATTTTAGCTGCTGGAGCTACCGGTTACATCGAAAAACCCATTGACCCGGAAACCTTTACTGCAGAGATTATTCAATATTTATCGAAAGATCCGGGCGATCACGGGAGATAGCAATGATCATTCTTATCGTCGACGACCATGAAGAAAACCTGTATCTTTTGGAAACCATGCTAAAAGGAAGCGGTCATAATGTGCTGACGGCCACAAACGGCGCTTTGGCCCTTGAAAGGCTCAAGGCCGGAGATGTCGAGTTGATCATCAGCGATATCCTTATGCCGGTCATGGACGGCTTCCAGTTGTGTCGAATAGTCAAAACAGATGAAACCCTGCGTCATATCCCGTTCATTATTTACACCGCCACCTATACCGGTCCCCAGGATGAGGCTTTCGCCATGAAGATCGGCGCAGACCGTTTTATTCAAAAACCTTGTGAACCGGACATTTTCATGGAGGCTGTTGGCGATGTGATGGCGGCCGACAGGCGCAGCCATAGTTTGGCAACGCCTGAGCCAAAACAGGAAGAGGAAATCCTCAGGCTTTACAGTGAACGACTCGTGAGAAAGCTTGAGCAAAAGATGCTGGAATTGGAAAGAGAAATCCAGATGCGGCAGGTGGTGGAGAAGACTTTACGGACAAGTGAGCAACAATATCGCCTGCTGGCAGACAACACCCTGGACATAATTTGGGTTATGGACCTGAACCTTACATTCACCTATGTCAACCCAGCCATTCAAATCCTGATGGGATACTCACCGGAAGAAATCATCGGTAGCACTTTGTCGGAGCACTGCGATGAGGAAAATTTCGCCAAAATGGCCCAGATCGTCGCAGATGAAATGGCCGAGGGACCATCGGGCTCCGGCGTTGTCCTGGAAGCAGTGTTGTTAAAGAAGAACCGAGAGCCGATTCCGATCGAGATCCATGGCAAGGTAATCTACGACGAAAACGATGCGCCAATTCTTCTGCAGGGCACCGCGCGGGATATTTCCGAACGCAAGCGGGCGGAGGAGGCACTTAAAGAGAGCGAGAAGAAATATCGTGAGCTGTATGATTTTTTGCCAATCCCGGTCTATGAGATGGATTTTGAGGCCAATATTACTTCTGTTAACCGTGCTATTTATGAAATTTTTAAAGCTACAGAGGAGGATTTCAAAAGAGGTTTCAAAGGATGGCAGCTACTTTCACCTGAAGAAGTTGATAAATCTGGTAAAAACATTCAAAGACTGCTTAAAGGGGAGAAAATAAAAGGTACTGAATATAATTTAATGAGGCTGGATGGATCTGTCTTTCCTGCCATTGTCATCTCAAGTTTAATATACAGTGATGGCAAACCGGTGAGGCTCAGAGGAGCTATTATCGATATTACGGAGCGCAAGCGACAGGAAGAGGAAATAAGAAAGACGACTGTGCTTCTGGATTCGATTATTGAGAACATCCCCGACATGCTTTTTCTAAAGACTGCCAAAGATCTCCGGTTCGTCCGGATCAACCGGGCGGGAGAGAATCTAATTGGTTATTCAAAAGCTGACCTATTGGGGAAGACCGATTTCGATTTTTTCCCAAAAGAACAGGCAAGCTTCTTTTCGGAGAATGACCGGGCGGCTCTATGCGGGAAAACGGTTGTGGATATCCCGAAAGAAGCCCTGCAGACTCGCAACGGGGGTAAGCGCATCCTGCACACGAAGAAGGTGCCGCTTCTGGGCACGAGCGGAAAACCCGAATACCTGCTGGGCATCTCTGAGGACATCACCGAGAGCAATCGGGCGGAAGAGGAAAATAAGAAACTGCAGGCCCAGTTGATTCAGGCCCAGAAGATGGAATCCGTAGGTCGCTTGGCGGGGGGGGTGGCCCATGATTTCAACAACATGCTCAGCGTAATTATCGGCTATTCGGAACTGGGACTGGAGACGGTAAAGAAGGAAGACCCGCTTTATAACGATCTCAAGGAAATTTATGATGCGGCAAAGCGCGCATCGCAAGTTACTCGGCAATTGCTGGCTTTTTCCCGTAAACAGACCATCGCTCCCATAGTGCTCGACCTGAATCAAACCGTGGAGAACATACTCAAAATGCTCCGGAGATTGATCGGTGAAGATATCAACTTTTCCTGGAATCCCAAAGCTGGCTTGCAGCCTGTCAAAATGGATCCTACCCAGATCGACCAGCTCCTGGCCAATCTGTGTGTCAATGCCAGGGATGCGATCAACGGCGTCGGAAAGATTATCATCGAAACAGATACCAAGGTCTTTGACGAGGCTTATTGTGCCGTGCACGCCGGCTTCATTCCCGGCAATTTTGTGATGCTGGCTGTCAGCGACGACGGTTGCGGCATGGACAGTGAAACCAAGGAAAATATTTTCGAGCCATTTTTCACCACCAAAGACACGGGGAAGGGCACCGGATTGGGACTGGCTACGGTATACGGCATCGTCAAACAGAACAATGGTTTTATTAACGTATACAGCGAACCGGGTACAGGTACCACCTTCCGGATTTACCTTCCTGTTTCTGAGAGTCGGGATCTCGAAACCCAAATGCAGCGTACCGAAGAAATTCCAACAGGAAATGGCGAAACGGTGATAGTTGTGGAAGATGAATCCTTGATCCTTGACTTGGCCGAAAAGATGTTAACCAGCCTCAATTACCATGTGTTGCTTGCCCCGTCCCCGGATGCAGCACTGCGACTGGCAGAAGAAAACGAAGGTCGGATTTCTTTGATACTTACGGACGTGGTCATGCCCGAGATGAGTGGTCGTGATTTGGTTGAAGGGTTGCGATCCATTTATCCGGAAATTAAATGCCTTTACATGTCCGGTTACACCGCAAATGTGATTGCCCATCAGGGAGTATTGGAAAAAGGCGTGAATTTTCTTCAGAAGCCTTTTTCCAGAAGAGATTTGGCTATCAAGGTAAAAGGTGCTTTGGAGAGCAAATAGGACGCTTGGTAAATCAATGACCTGAGGTCAATTGTTGAAAGATGTTTTAGGAAACCTTAAACAGTTTAAAATTTCGGTGAAAAGTTAAATAATAATTGGTACGATTGCAGACTTTTGTTATCAACGAAGCGGTCGTTTTTTAATAATCTGGATGATTTCGCGTACAAAGGCACACTCGCAAAAGACATTACAGCGCTCCAACTGGTTTTTGTCCAGGCAATAACCGGGACAATCTTCTTCACCGGTTCGGCGTTCAGTGTAGCGCACGCCCCGGTAAAGATCGATGAAATCGGACACTTCTATGGCCATCGTCGAATTACAGGACGGATTCAGATGGGTAAAGAAAAACAGACCGTATTCCAGTTTTTCGAAGTCTGCTTTGTACCCATTGAGGCCCAGGCTCTTGTCCGATAGAAACGCCTCTCGTGTTAGCCAAGTATGGAAACAACACGGACATTGTTTAAATGGTTTTTCTTCGGTCTTCATGATTCCACTTTATTGTTGGTTCGATTCTGTTGCGATATTTTGATGCTTAAAAGGAGTTTGAACATCCCTATAGGACCAAATAGCCATCTTCATCCCGATCGACTTTAGTGATTCCGGGGTGTTTTTTCTCCAGATCGTTGAGGATGGCATCACGGCTTTTGACCTTCTGAATCAACCGGTCTCTTTCAGTGGCAAGATCCATGGATTCGACGGCTCTGAGGATGGTAACTTTGAGGTCGTTATCATCCCAGGGTTTCTGGATGAATTTATAGACGCCGGCCTCGTTGATTGCCTGTACCGCTATCTGGATCTCCGCCTGGCCGGTAAGCATGATAGCCAGGATATGGGGGTAGAGCTGCTTTACCGTTTTGAGAAAATCCAATCCGTTCATCCCCGGCATGTTGTAATCGCTGATCACCAGGCTGACTTCCCGTGCCTCAAGGAGCGTGAGTCCTTCTTCCCCGCCCTGAGCGGTCATGAGCGTATACGGCTCCCTGCGCAAAACGCGCTGGAAGGCTTTGAGTACATGCGGTTCATCGTCTACGATCAAAATTGAGTGTTGTGTCATGATGCTGCCCTTTCAAAAAATTGTGTCCCGTTGGCGTTATCCGGTAACGCTGGAAAACAGAGGGTAAATGTGGTCCCTTCATTTACCTCGGACGCCACCTGGATGGTTCCCGAATAGGCCTCCATCATGGCTTTGACGCTGGCCAGGCCCAGGCCGGTACCTTTTCCTACCGGTTTGGTGGTGAAGTCGGCGGCGAAAATCCGTTCGGTATGTTCGGGTGAAATCCCATGTCCCGTGTCGGTGATGCGAAGCACGACCCGATCCTTTTCGCCAGTCGTCTGAATCGTCAATTGCTTCACGGGAGAGTCTTCCATGGCGTCCAGGGCATTTTTAATCAGGTTGTCGAGGATCTGCTTGATCTGTATCGGATTTCCCCGGATACGACCGACCGACGGATCCAAAAGAAGTTGTTTGTCAATCTTGTATTTGAAACCCGGAATCATGTCGAAAAAGGCAATCTCCTTTTCAATGATCGGATTGACTTCCATGTTGATCATTGAAATTCGTTCGGCTTCCCCGGCGTGGTTCAGGATGCCGACGATCATTTCCCGCAGGTCCCCGGCAGCGTCCTGGCCGATGGTTAGTATCCTTTCCAGTTTCTTCCTGTCCAGTTGGTTTCCGTCAACATAAGTGGCCAGCAACTCCAGCGATGCCGAAATTGCATTCAGGGGGTTGCTCAGGTTGTGAACGATCTGGGAAGCATAGCGGCCGATATCTGCCTGCCGTTCCACGGCCAGCATCTGGCGCGTGCGTTGGGCCACCAGTTCTTCCAAGTTCCGGTTGTAGGTTTGCAATGAATCCATCAGAGATTCGCGTTCCTTCCGAAGATCCCACAAGTCCAGCGCCTGTCGGATCACGATTTTAAGATGATCGTTGTCCCACGGTTTGAGAATGTACTGGTAGATCTTGCCGTTGTTGATGGCCTCCAGAAGTATGTCTGTATCCGATTGACCGGACAGGACCATGCAGACGGTGTCCTGTGACCGTTCGGCCACCTCCGTCAGAAGCTCGATGCCGCCCATTATCGGCATGCCCATGTCCGATACCACTACCTGGACCAATTTATCCGCCAATATTTCCAGAGCCTGCTGTCCGCTGTCTGCCAACAGCAGGTCGTAAGGTTCGTTTCGCAGAGCGCGTTTGACGGAACTGTGAATACGCGGATCGTCATCAACCACCAGCACCGTGTGCTGAACGGTTGAAGTCTGGCCTTTCGAAGGCCGGGCATCAAAATCGTCTATAATGGCGTTTGTTGTCAGCACGGCTTATGGGGTTCCTTTACGCTTTGGTTTGTATCGACCGGATTGCCGCAGGCCGGACAATGGTGCCAGTCATTGGCCAGCAGTTGGCCGCATTGTCTACAGCGCCGAATCAATTCCCGGCCGCAGTAAGGGCAAAAGTGATGGCGCTGCTCCATTAATCCCCCGCAATGATTACAGGATATCTGGGACGTGTTCTGGGGGCCGAAGACTCTGAGCACTTCCTCACAAGTCGTAACGCCTTTTTCGATTTTTTTGATTGCATCGTCCAGCATGGTGGTCATTCCGGTGATTCTGGCCGCATGCAGTATTTCCGGTTCGGTGGCGTCCTGATGAATCATGCGTTTTATCTCCCCGTCCACCTGGAAAATTTCGTAAATGCCGATGCGTCCCTTGTATCCGCCGTTGTTGCAATGATCGCATCCGGCACCTTTGAATGTTCGAAAGTCCTTATCCTGGATCTTGATGGATCTAAGAAGGTCCGGATCTGACGGGATTTCGCTACGGCAACGGCTGCAAATTTTTCGCACCAAACGCTGGGCGATCACGCCGACCAGGGCGTCCGAAATAACATAGGGTGCTATACCCATGTCCCGCAGTCGGGTAATAGCGGCGATGCTGGAGTTGGTATGCAGCGTGGAAAGGACCAGGTGGCCGGTCATGGCTGCGTGAAAGGCAACTTCGGCCGTCTCACGGTCGCGGATTTCCCCCAGCATGATAACGTTGGGGTCCTGGCGCAGGATGCTGCGCAGTACATTGGAGAAGGAAAGGCCGATCTTGTCGCGCACGTTCACCTGTTCGGCCATGCCCATGTAATATTCCACCGGATCCTCAATGGTAGTGAAGTTCTTGGTGATCTTGGCGCCTTTGCGCAGCAGTCCATAGAGTGTGGTTGTTTTCCCACTGCCGGTGGGGCCGGTGGCGAGAATGATTCCCTGAGGCCGGTCAATGAAGTGACTGACCGTTTTCAAATCCTTGCCGGCGAATCCCAAATCTTCGATCTCTTTGCTGGCGGCGTTTTTATCCAGTATCCGCAATACTACTTTCTCGCCGTTGATCGTCGGCAACGTCGAAATGCGCATGTCCACCATGCGCGTCGAGGATTTAACCGTAATACGGCCATCTTGGGGCCGCCGGCGTTCGGCAATGTCCAGTTCGCTCATGACCTTGATTCGCGATACGATGGCCAGGTGCAGATTCAACGGTACATGGAGTTTATCGACAAGCAGGTCGTCAATGCGGTAGCGCACCATGATGAATTTGTTTTTTGGCTCGATGTGGACGTCTGATGCGCCGTGGCGCAGGGCATCGGAGATGACGGCGTTCACGATACGGATTGCCGGCGGCTTGTCCTTGGCCCGCAGCAATTCCTCGACGTCCGAACCTTCGTCCGCCTCATCCAGTACGATCTCGATCTGTTCAGTCGGGTCGTTCAGATCGATTTCCGACAGCGCTGCTTCGAAAGCGTCGTTTTCTCCATAGACTTCACGTATCTTGTCGACGATTTCCTTGCTGGGTGCGATAACCGGTTGAACGGGCATGCCGGTGATGAATGAAAGATCGTCGATCTTGGCGAAATCGGTGGGGTCGGCCATGACGACGATCAGTTTCGCACCGTTTTTTTTCAGCGGCAGCAGGATATTCTTTTCGCAAATATCTTTGGGAATCAGGGATGCCAACGCCTCGGGAACATTGAACTCAGCCGGGGAAACCCTGTTGATGCCCATGTTCTTTTCGACTGCGGCGATAATCGTTTTTTCTTCGATGGCGTTGAGGTTGACCAGGATTCGCGACAAGACGTTCTTCGACTTGGCCTGAATGGAAACGGCCTTGTCCAGGGTCGGCTGATCGATGAGCCCTTCATTGACAAGGAGTCTTCCCAGCTGGCTGCGGTGGACGCTGACGAAGCGGCTTAGTTGCTTGATTTCCTTTTCCCGGGATTCGGCCTGTTTCTTCAGGGATGTGTTTTCACGAATCAGGTCGTATTGCTCGATAGCCAGGCTGACTGTGAGTCGCAGGTCGTCGTCGTTCCAGGGTTTGGTAATGAATTTGTATACGGCTCCCTCGTTAACGGCGCCCATTACCGCATCCGTGTCCGCATAACCGGTAAGCATGATCCGAATTACCTGTGGATACTTGGCTTTGACCTGTTTAAGCAGATCGCTTCCGGTCATTGCGGGCATGCGGTGATCGGACACCACCACATGCACAGGCTGGTGAGACTCCAGCAGTTTCAAGGCCGCGGGTCCGGACTCGGCGGTAAGCAGGTCGTAGTTCTCCTGCCGGAAGATTCGGCGCATCGCTTTGAGCACATTGGCTTCGTCGTCAACAAACAAAATCCGGTAGCGTTCGGCAGCAGTGCGACTTTCGGCATCTGCCGCCGTTTCGGCCGGCGATGCGGTGTCGTCATTTAAAAACAGTGAAGCGAATCGAGACATCGACTACCTCCCGGGTCCTGAGATGCCGCCATTTGGCGATGACGAATTTGAATCGATCAATGCCCTCTCTCCAACCCCGGTCGGCAGCCACAAGGTAAAGGTAGTGCCTTTCCCGGGTGCGCTCTGCACGCTGATGGTGCCCTGATGGCGTTTTAAGGTACTGTAGGCCTGGAAAAGGCCCAACCCGAAACCGGAGCCCACTTCGCGGGTGGTAAAGAACGGATCGAAAATTCTGCCCAGGATTTTTTTTTCGATACCGGAACCGGTGTCGGCAATCGCGACGATTACCGTACCTTCTTCCACACGGGTGCTGATGGTGATTCGTCCCCTGTCGCCGATTGCCTGGAAAGCATTTTTGAGAATATTGAAAAAAGCCTGGTTGATTTCTCTCAGTTGGCAGTTTACCTGGGGAACGTCGCCATAATGGCGTTGGACAACAATCTCGTCCGACCGATAACCGGACAGGATCGCCAGGGTGGTTTCCAGACAGGCGTTGATATCCGCGTTCTCGGCGTATTCGACGCTGGGGTGGGCAAAATCCCGCAGATTCTGTACGATGATCTGGATGCGCCTGGCACCGTCGAGAGACTCGTCGATCAGACCTGCAGTATCCGAAATGACGAATTCGATATCCAATTCTTCCCTGAGATTTTTCAGGGCCGCCAACCGACCGTCGAGCCGATCCGGTTTTTTGCCCAACAGGGTCGCGAGTTCATGGTATGCGTCGATAAGCCGGCACATATTCTGCGTTCCGGTTTTGAGGGTATTCAGATTGCTGATCACAAATCCCACCGGATTGTTGATTTCATGGGCCATGCCGGCGGCAAGTTGACCGATGGCCGCCATCTTTTCCTGCTGCAGCATCATCAGTTGGGTGGCCTCTATTTTTTTCGTCTTTCGCTTTACCTCTTTTTCAAGACTTTCGGCCAAGATCCTGTATTTCTCTTCGGAGCGTTCCAGCAGAGCTGCTTTCTTCTTGAGAGCCTCATAGGAATCGGCGACCACCTGGCCATGCAGCCCCGCAGTCATGCGGATTTGATAATTGAGATTGACGATACGGTTGAACACCCGGACGAGAAAACATCCCGTGGATTCGGTTGTTTCATCGGTGACCTTCCCGGAAAATTCCAAAGCCAGAAAGCCGATGGTTTCCAGTTCGTGGTTCAACGGAAACAGCATCATCCGACGGTTGCCCAATACGACCGTCAGCCGTCCCTCTCGCCCGTTTGTCCGCACCTGTCGGTATATTTCCGAAGCGTCGATTTTCGTGCCGTATCGACTGTAGTATACCGTGCCGTCGGGCAGCAAAAGCGCCGCCTCGTTGCTGCCGTCGATGTATTCCAGCAATTCTTGGGCCTGGATGCGCGGAAGCAAATCCTCGAGGTTGTATTCCCGGTCAAATGCGTCGATTTCAATATGTTCGTCGGCAGAATTCATGGCTCCCGCATAGTGGGTAGTAAATCGGTAAAATGACCGGTCTGTAAACCATAACGCCGGTCCAGATCATAGATGCCGTCCAGGTGAAGGTAAGTGTCGAGAAGCAGCCGGCGGAAGGTTTCCACAACGCCGACGCCTTTCAGGGCCGAGCTGAAAACGATGGGCAAGCCGGTGGGGGCCCAGCGGTTGCGCACCGCCTCCTCGGAGACGATGTCTTCCAGATCGCGTTTATTGAATTGAACCACCAAAGGAAGATTTTCGAAATCCAAGCCCACCCGACCGGCGTTTTTTTCCAGATTGTCAAAGCTTTCGAAATTGCTTACTGCTTGGCTGTTACGGGAATCGGCCACGAACACCACACCATCGGAGCGGGAAAGCACGGCCTTGCGAGTGGCGTCATGGGCCACCTGTCCGGGAACGGTATACAGCTTCAGCTTGACGGAAAAGCCGCTCTCGGCCTTGACCACCAGGGGCAGCAGGTCGAAAAACAGGGTGCGATCGCCCTTGGTTTCAAAGGTCATCAGCTCACCGCATGCACCCGTTTCCATCATATCGTGCAGGCGCATGAGGTTTGTGGTCTTTCCGCTCAATGCAGGCCCGTAATAGACCAGCTTGATCACCAGTTTGTTGCCGTCCGCTGTCCACTCAGCCATGATGCCTGTCCTCGTTGCAGCTCATTGCGGAATTCTCATTCAGCCATGGGATTCAATGTGAGAATAATTCCCTGTCCCCGGTAGCGACCGGTCAGGGGGATCAATTCCATGTCGAACAACCGTCCGTTTTTACAGCGGGCGGAAAGCCGACCTCTCTGCAAACTGTCAAGGCAATCGCCAAGGCCGGTTTCGACCGATTTTTCGAAACAATCTCCGATGTTTCCGCCCACTTCCAAACGATTCTCTTGGGTCATATATTCTTGGGCCGCTTTGTTGGCCATAACCACCATCATTTCCGAACTGACACCCAGAATGGGTAAGGGCAGATCGTCCAGGATGGCATGGGAAATCTGGAGCGCCTGGTTTTGGAATTCAAGGCGTTGGGTTCGTTCCCGGATGATTTGTTCCAGGTTCTCGTTGACTTTCTTGAGTTCTTCGTTCTGTTGCAGCACTCGGGAGTGAAGCTCCCGGTTGGCTTTTATCAGGTCGTATTGCTCCAGCGCCTGCCGGATCTCCAGTTTCAGGTTCTGGTCGTTCCACGGTTTGAGGAAAAACTTGTAGATATGGCCCTCGTTGATGGCATCGGTGATTGTGTCGATATCCGTGTATCCGGTGAGGATGATTCGGATGATATCCGGGTGGCGGGCTTTGACTTCCTTGAGAAATTCAGTGCCGTTCATTTCCGGCATTCGCTGGTCGGAAACGACGACTTGAACTTCTTCTTCATCCAGGATCTCCAGGCCCTCCCGGCCGCTTCCGGTGGTCAGGAGCCTGAAATCTTCTTTTCTGAGCAAGCGCTTGAGTGCGTTGAGAATGTTGGGCTCGTCATCGATGCACAGTAAGGTGCGTTGTGTTGTTTCCATAGGATCACCTTTTAATGAAAAACTCGCAGGCTGTCGCCATCTCCCTTTTGACGGAGGCGTACCATCGGGAACTATCCTTTAAAATCTTGTTGATGGGAGCGCGTACGACCGTCGGGATCGTTTCCGGCTGGAGTCGGTGGCCTTTCATGCCGTCCATCAGATTGACCAGCGTGTCGGCAACTGTGACCAGCCCGGTCAGCGCCTCTATGTCACGGACGGTGTCGTTGTGGTGGAAGCGGACAGCTGACGCCAGGGATTCGGGCAGCATCCATTTCCCGGCCAGGACATTGCCGATCAGGTTGTGCGGATAGGTGCCGTGCTTCTTCTCTGCATCGAAGAAGGCAATCCCGTCCGCGGCGGCGGATTCCATCACCGTGACAAAGACGTCCGGGAAATGGTTGACCAGCACCACCTTGCCGATGTCGTGAATAAGCCCGGCGGTAAAGGCGTCTTCAGGCCCCGATAATTTGGACAGGGATGCCAGGTGGCGACTCATGACCGCCACCCGGATGGAGTGTGTCCAGAAATCGGCGATATCGAACTCCTTAAGCTGACCGGATATCGACAGGCTGTCGATGACGGAAACCACCACCACCGCATTCTGGACCGTGTTATAGCCCATGAGCGTGACAGCGTGGCGAAGGCTGCTGATTTTGCTTTTAAAGCCGTAAAAGGAGGAATTGACCAACCGCAGAATTTTAAGCGCCATGGCCTGATCCTTTTCCAGGAGAGCCAGCAGTTGCTCGATCGGCGTCTCCACGTCTTTGAGCATCCGGTTGACTTCCATGGCCACCGTCGAAAGCGTCGGCAGGTCCCTGAGCCCTTCTATTTTCTTGATCATCTGGAGGCGGTTCATGCTTCGACCTCCCCGGTCGGAATTGGAACGGTTCCGACCGTCACGGCGATGGAGCCCTCGATTAATCCTTGATTTCCGATGGTCTGAATGCTCTGCAAGGCGCCGTCTCCCAATATTGTTCCACGGGTAAGCAATAGCCGGCCGTCCTTCAGACGCAAATCATCCATCAATATCATTCCGGTTTGGAGCAGGTTGAATGCCAATTTGCTAACCCGCTGCCGGGTGTCCGTGCTGCCGATGCTTTTAAGGAAATGGCGTACCACCGCCCCGTCATAACGTTTGCCGGCACCCGCAACGATGACTTTTTCGGCGATCGCCCTGCGAACGATGGGTTCTGGGCCGATCTCCAAGGTTGAGAGGGCCTCGTGGTCCAGATAGCGACGCGCCACGGAAAGCATGGCTTTGACCCCTTGCGGCCACAGATGCAGAACCGTGCAATAATCGGCCGCGACAGCAAGGATCCGCGTCTCCTTTGACAACGAGCGCCCCTTGTTCCTGTCTGGGAAACCGGAACCGTCGATATTCTCATGATGGGCGCGAACGATTGCACCGATCGGTTTTAAGCCCTCCACCGAGGATAGGCATAGAGCCGCAATTTCCGGGTGCTGAGCATACGCTTCAAACTCATCCCCGGACATGAGGCGTTCGTCTTTTTTCAGGATGGATTCCGGCATGCCCAGCAATCCGATGTCGTGAACCAGCCCCGCCATCTCCACACGGTTCTGTATCTCTTCGTTCAGCTTGGCCTCGACCGCGATCCCCCTGGCTGCTTGGGCCACGGCCTTCATGTATTTTCCCAAACGCGGATTGCTGGATTCCACCAAAGACAGAAGTAGACGAACGGTCTCGACAAGGCTTTTCTCGAGGCCGTCGTTCACGCGTTGCAACATCTTATTCTGATATTTCAATGCCCAGGTTCGTTCCTTGACCTTCTCCTCGAGGCTTTTATTGAGATCGGCCAGTTCCTGGTTTTGTCGCTTCGTCAACTCCGTGAGACGTGCGTTTTCCAGTTTTAGCTCCACCTGGCTCAAGGATTCGCGGACCAGCATAAGAATTTCGGTATCGTTCCAGGGTTTGGAAAGGTAGCGGTTGATCCTGCCTTTATTGACGGCATCCACCACGGCATCCATGTCCGAATAGCCGGTCAACAAAAAGCGTACTGCATCCGGGAACCGGTCCACGGAACGCTCGAGAAAAGTGGCACCGTTCATACCCGGCATGCGCTGATCCGAAATGATTAGCGAAATAGGGGTTTGGGTGTTTTCTATCAGGTCAAGCGCGTCTTCCCCGGACTGGGCCGTCAGGATACGATAACCCTCCCGCCGAAACAGCCGCTTCAGGGATTTGAGAATGGAAGCTTCGTCGTCGACCAACAATAGTGTATGTTCGTACTTCGATTCCATCACTGTTCCTCAAGAGCCCGGTTATTCCAGCATCGTCTGTTCGATTGGCTCCTCGTCCGATTCCTGCGATAATGTGCCGACCGGCAGGTGAATAATAAATGTGGTGCCTTGGCCCAATGTGCTTTCCACATGAATGTCGCCGCCATGCTTGTTAATAATGTTGTAGGCGATGTTCATGCCCAGCCCCGTGCCCTTGCCGACCTCTTTGGTTGTAAAAAAAGGATCGAAAATTTTGTTGATATTCTCTTTGGCAATACCGCATCCCGTGTCGCTGATGCGCACCTCGACAAAATTCCCCACAGTACCGGTGACGATCCGTATTTCACCGGATTTCTCGATAGCCTGGGCGGCATTGACCAAAATGTTCATGAACACCTGGTTGAGTTGCTGCGGATAGCCATAAACAATAGGGACATTCCCTAATTCTTTAACAATAGTCGCTTTGTACTTGAGTTCGTTGTTGACCACGTTGAGGGTGGATTCGATTCCGGCATTGATGTCGGTTTCCTTCAACCGGTCTTCCCCGGGGTGGGCGAAATGCTTGAGGTCTTCGACGATTTTCTTGATGCGTTCCGTGCCCTCGCGGCAATCGCCGATCAGCTCGCCCACATCCTCCCGGATATAGTCGATATCCACTTCCGTTTCCGAAGCCTCCACCCGCGCAAGCAGATCGGCTACCGCATCCGGCAGATCCAATCCTGGAATCGTCTTCAGAGTTGTTTTCAGTGCCCGATAGTCGTCGATCACACGGCTCATGTCGTTTTGATAATCACTGAGAGTCTTGAGGTTGCTGCTGACGAATCCGGTAGGGTTGTTGATCTCATGAGCCACACCGGCCGCCAACTGGCCGATAGAGGCCATCTTTTCGGACTGGAGCATCTGGGCCTGGGTTTGTTCTAGGTTGCGCAAGGTTTTTTCGAGCTCGACATTCTTCTTGATCAGTTCGCTCGATATTTTTCTGAGTTTTAGGTTCAGGTTATTGACTTCCTCGTTTTGGCGGTGATCCTGGGTGACATTTCTAGAAACGAAAGTTATCGTGTGCACCTGGCCGGTATCATCCTTAACCGGGATAGCGGTTCGCTCCATGATTTTTTCCCGACCTTCCTGATTCGTAAAACGGTCAATAATCGTCTGGATATTTCCAGATGCAAATCCGGAGTGAACCATTTTTTTAATGGTACCTTCGTAAAAACAAGCTTGGCTTTTATCGGATAAGGTGCAACAAGGCGCTCCGATTATGTCTTCGTAACTGCCATCCATAACCTTCATGGCAGCCTCGTTTATGGACATTAAGTTAATATCCCTGTCCACTGAGATGATCTCTTCGGTAAGCGCATCGAATACGGTACGGATTTTGTTCCGGCTGGACACCAGTTTGCCTTGGAGGCCCTTGTGCCTGTCTTCCAGGTTCAGAAGACGAACCCCCGTATTGATGCGTGCCTGAAGCTCACGGACGTCGAATGGCTTAACCATGTAGTCGTCGGCGCCGGCGGCAAACCCTGCCAGGATGTCTTTTTTGCGGTCTTTGACCGTCATAATGATAATGTAGGTATACATCTCATTGGGAAATGCCCGAATGCGCTTACACAGCTCTATCCCACTGATTTCGGGCATCATCCAATCGCTGACGACGATGCGCGGTCGCTGTTCCTCGAACAGCTCCCAGACCCGGGCGCCGGGTGCTTTTATAATTTCATGTTTTCCTACCTTTGAAATCGTCTTGTTGATCAGCGCCAATGAGACCGGATCGTCTTCGGCAATCATGATTTTCATCGTTTTCCTCCGAGACTGCTTACAAAGATAATTCCCGTGCGTGGAAATCCTGTATTAGGCCTCATCTTCCGGACTCCCTTCATCCGTATCGTTCAACGGCAATTCGATGATAAAAGTGGTGCCTTTTCCCGTTTCGGTTTCAAAGCGCAGCGTCCCGCCATGCTTTTCCACGACCACGCTGCGCGCGATCGCCAGACCCTGCCCGGTTCCTTTGCCTACCGCCTTGGTGGTAAAAAACGGGTCGAAGATCCGGCTCTGGACGGTTTCCGGGATACCGCCGCCGGTGTCGCCGATGGCGATGACTACGGAGGTTCCGTCGTTCCGGGTAGTGACGGTGATGCGTCCCTTGCCCTTCCGGCCATCGTCGCTGACCTCGGCAATGGAATGGGAAGCGTTGATGATCAGGTTCAGAAATACTTGATTCATTTCTGCAGGGAAGCAATGCACCGCCGGCAGGTCGTCGGCGAAGTCCGTTTCCATTTCGGCCACATATTTCCATTCGTTACGGGCAACTGTGACAGTGCTTTCTAGTGCCTGATTGATGTCCACTTCGACCTTGCGGTCACTGCCGGGATGCGAAAACCGTCGCATTGCCCGGATGATCTTGCTGACCTGCTGGATGCCTTCGAGACTCTGTTCGATGGCACCCGGGACCTCTTCGGACAAGTAAGACAAATCAGCCCCTTCGAGGATTTTTTCCACGTTCTCGATCATGTCGGCTGTAACCGAATTCGTTTTGGCGGCCGCAAGCAATCCGCCGTAAGCCTTAATAACCGGCTGGATATCTTCGAAGGCTTCCTCCAGGAAACGGGTGTTGTCGCCCACATATTGAATGGGAGTATTGATTTCATGGGCAATGCCGGCTGCCAGTTGGCCGATCGCTTCCAATTTCTGGGCCTGGCGCAACTCGCGTTCCAAGGCACTTTTTTCTGCGATGTCTTCAACAAGTTCGATGGCGCCGATTACTCTGCCGTCTTTGTCATGGACAGGGGTGGCGATGATTCGGAACAGAAAATTTCCCAAGACTATGGGGCGGGCAATTGTGGTTTCGAAAAGCTTGCCTTCACGCAAAGCTTTGATCGTCGGGCAGTTTTCGCAGATCGTTCCGCGCGGCGGCGTATTGAATACCCGATGACACAAGGGCTTCCCCGAGACATCGACTTCCGGGAACCACTTTTGCATCTGCCGGTTCATCCAGAGAATTTCCATATTCTTGCCTATCATGGACACACCGATACCGATATTCTCGACAATCTGACGGAATTTCTCCTCGGAAGCCCTCAGGGCCTCTTCCGCCGCACGATGATCGGTGATATCCGCCATCACACCTGCCAGGCCGCATACGTTCCCGTTGGCATCATGAAAAGTGGCTTTGTTAACCAAAAAATTATGGATGGTTTGGTCCGGGTAGGGCAGGTCATATTCGTAAGCGATTTTGCCGGGGGCGTCGAGCAGTTGGCGGTCTGTTTTCTCGGAGGATTCCGCCAGTGACCGAGGCATGACGTCATAGGCCGATTTCCCGACGATTTGCTTCCTGGTTTTGCTTACCAGTATTTCAAATGCAGTGTTGCACCCCTGGAATTGCCCGGAATTACTTTTATAGAAGACAGGGCTGGGAATGGCGTCGATCAATCCCTGCTGGAAGATCATCTGGTTGTTCAGGGTTTCGGTTCGCTGGCGTACCTGTGTTTCCAATTTATTGAGGTAGATCGATTTTTCGGCTTCAAGCTTTTTTCGTCTGAGACCGTTCTCCACATTGATAAGGACGATGTTTCGGGTGAAGGGTTTGACAATATATCCGTAGACGCCCAGTTCCAGGGCTTTTTGGGCCTCCTCCGGCTTGTCGATGACCGACACCACGATTAATGGAATATCGACATTATTTTTTTTGATATAGCGGATCAATTCAAAGCCCGACTCCCCCGGCATATCAATGTCGCTGAGGATCAGATCTACTGGGTGGCGGGCAAGGATCTCCTTGGCTGTGGAAACGCTGTCGGCTAAGCGGCATCCGTATTCCGCCTCATTAAGATATAACTCAAGCAGTTGACGGATTTGCGGTTCGTCGTCCACAATTAATAACTCGGTCATTGCATGTTTCCCCGAGATTGTGTGTTTGGGATTAATGGATGGTTGGCGATGCGTGTTTCATGCATTTTCAGGCACTACCATTGTTCCTCCCAAGGTCATGGTCACGGCAGAGAGGAGCAGTTTTTTGTTTATGGGTTTGGGGATCAACGTCAGTGGGCCAAAATGTGACGCTTTCATCATCAAATTGCTATCCGGATAACCGGTTACGATGATCACGGGAATATCCTTGCGGTCTTTCCTGAGTTCACGGAGAAACTCGGGTCCGCTCATTTCGGACATTTCAAGGTCCAACAGCACCAAATTAATTGATTCGTTGCGGGCAATATCCAACCCTTCGGTCCCTCTCGTTGTGCTGAGCACCCGATATCCCAACGGCTCTATAATTCTGTGCATCAACCTGCAAACTGCAGCGTCGTCATCGATCATCAAAACGTTGATAATCTTTTTTATTTCCGGATTCGTTTCTGCCCATCCCAGCAACGCCGATTTGCGAAACCGCCAGTCCTTGCCGATCTTAAAAGCCGGAATATTACCCTTACGGGCCATTCGGCGAATTGTTTCTACATGTGCATTAAGAAGAGCTGCGGCCTGCTGAGCGGTCAATACGTCTTGTATTTCTGGCATCGGAGCCTCTTGTTTTTCATTGTCTTATCGTTAGGATGATCATTTTCATAAGCCACTGTGATTCAGATAAGGCATGGATCGATGTATAAATCCAGTTTCCGAGTACATTATCGACTTTGGATTGATTTACTTTAGAGTTTTTTAGTTGAGTTTAGTTGAGTTGAACTTTTACGAGTTTCCAACAATTTGGGGAAAGCGGTTTATCGGATAGAATTTGCAGTAAAGAGAAATCAAGCTGAGAAAAGACAAACAATGGTAAAGACGTTTCTCTGAGGAATAATTTATTATGAATAATACCCAAATCCTTGTTCCCGATGATACACGGGGCAATAGATAGCCCCATCCTGCGGTCCGGTACCGGCGAGGATGGACAATGCTCACGACCGACCATTCCTGTCATCCGGCTCGGCGGGCGGGAGCGGCTTCCTGGGCTCGTAGGGAATAAAGCCGCTGCCTTCGAGTCCTCCGGTGACCCTGAGAAAATCCACTTCGACCCTAGCCGAGTTGATGACGGTCTGAGCCGCCTCGCTCACCGCCTTGGCCCGGTCGACATCCATCGGGTTGTCGTCGTCGAGCAGCTTTTCGATGGTTTCGAACAGATGGTTTCTCAGATCCTCGATCTTATTTTTCATGCTTTCCGATTCTTTGGTTTATGTGACGATTGAGCACCCCGCGGATGCGGATCACATCTTTCAACGCTTCCGGCAGATTGTGGATGCTATTGCGAAGCAGGTTATCGGCCCTGGTGATGCACGCCAGGTTTTCGATAACGATCTTTTCCGGATTGCCGTCGCGAAAGACAACGATATGGCCGTCGGGAACCGGTCCGTGATGCCGTTCCCATAAAAGCACGTGCAAGCTCTTCCAGTCCCTGGGAGGATAGCCGGTATCGGATACCTTGCGCTGCAGGATGCCCTCCCGGGTGACTCGTTCGCTGCCGAGGGGCACCCAGTTGATTCCGCGCTGTCCGGGCTTGAACCGGGTTTTTTCGGACCGGCCGCCGGCCTGCCATCCCTTGACGCCCTTGTTGTGCGGTGTATGGCCTTTTTCGAAGCGGCCGGTTCGGCCGGAACGGATGCCGCGATTTTTAACGAAGATTTTGATCTGCCTCACGGTCATGGCGGCGTCGAAGCGGTCGTTGAAAAGGGCGGTCAGTTCCCTGGCGCTACGGCCGGCATAATGGTTTCGCAGGAATTGATCCTGCTCCGGAGTGAAGAGACGCAGCCGGTTTTCCATCAGCTTCGGTACGTGCCCGGAGCGGATACCGTATCGATGCAGCGTGCACCGGATCCGGGTCACGGTTTTGCTCTCGTCGAAAACGCAGTTGAACGCTCTGGTAAGGCTCTTCACGGTCAGATACGGATAGGCCCTGCGCAGGAAATCGATCTGTTCGGATGTATAGCTATGCAGCGGCATGATGTTTCCGAAGGGCCTCCATCTTTCGTTTGAATCGCCAATAACGTTTCCCGTAGATCCGGAAGTTGAACCGGATGCCGAGTCCGCCCAAAATCGGCATGGCCGGATCGACGGCAATGGAAAACGCCCCGAAATAAAATTTCACCGTGCATCCCCAATACGGTTTTCGACACATGTAAGCCTCCCTGTCCGATTTACTACAGCATCTCCAGTGTGAACCGTCGTTTTCTTTGATTGGCCATCGATATCGGGACCGACGTTGAGACCGCTCAACTCGAAATAAAAGGCAGCAGCGAATGGCGTATCAGCGTTTTTCCCTTAAAGGATATCCGCCGTTTTCAATGCCCTGGACAAATCGAAGGATCGGGAGACGATGTTATTCTTATCACCGGCGCCGAAGGACTCATGAAAATTTATGGTAATGCGGAAGGCAGCCATTTTGCAGCCATTTCATATGCGGCATCGGGAAAGCGCCTATTGGTGAATACCACGGAAAAATATTCCGGACGGGTGAGGGTGCCAAAAGAAACGTTCATCATGGAAATAAGAGCGGTCGGGCCATGGATAGTTGAAACCCAATAAATACGGTATGAATGGAGGTTCGCTTGGCAGTCTCCCAGCTAAAAGACGGTCGCTGGATCGTCTACTATCGAAATCCGGACAAGCCGGGCAGTATCAAAAAAGAATATTTCGGGCGCGGCCTGGTAGCTAAAGCCAATGCCATCCAGCGCAATGAGTCCCTGGGCCTGGCCGTACGAAGGCCATCAAAAACCCGGACTCAAGGGCCCACTTTTTTCGAACTGGCCGTAGTCTATATGAAGATGCGTGGTTTCAAGCCCAATCCATTGGAGCAACTCAAGATCCGTATGGAAAAAATTATCCTGCCCCATTTCGGCCACAAGAGGGCCGTCATGCTCTCCGATGACGACATGGACGCCTATGTACTCCGTCGACGCCAGGCTGGTGTAAAGGACAATTCCATCGCCCGCGAACTCACCGACGTCAAAGCTGTGCTGAACTGGAGTGTCAAACGTAAACCGCCCTTAATTCCTTTCAACCCGGTGCGCGATTATCGCAGTCCCAGTAAAGAGGATGAGGTCATTCTGCCGCCGTCCCGCGAGGAGTTTCAGAGTATCTATAACAAGGCACCCGATCATCTTAAGCGATTCATCTTAATGTCATCGTATATCGGAGCCAGGCCCGGCAAGGTAGAGATCCTGTCGATTCGTTGGCGCGAAGTCGATTGGGAACAATGCTGGATCCGCGTGTTGTCAGCGGAAAAAGGCTCCAAGAAATCCCGCAAGCCGGCGCGCAATGTGCCCATCCATGCCGATTTTGTCGAACAGCTGCGCAACTGGTGGCAGGCCGATGAGGAAAATTTCGGGCATGACTTGGCCCTTGCCAAACCCATCGTACACTATTATGGACGATCGATCACCTCTATCAAAAAGGCTTGGAAATCGACCCTGATCAACGCCGGCATCACCCGGCGCTTACGTCCCTATGACCTGCGCCATCGCTTCGTTACTAAGGCCCTGGCCGATGGGGCCGATATCGGCACCTTGGCCGAAATAGTGGGTTCGCGTCCAGAGACGTTGCGAAAACATTATCAGCATGTCACTTCGGCAATGCATCGCAAGACCATGGATAATATTCCTGGCTTGGGTCCTGACGATACCGGATCTGTAGAATAGGATCAGAGGCTTGGTCATACAGGCTCGCAGCAAGAATGGTCATACGAATGTATTCTCAACTTCACCCGTTAATATTTTGTTATAACAGGATTTCCATCCGCCCTGACACGGAAGAGGTCGTTGGTTCAAATCCAATCGCGCCTACCAAAAAAACTCCGGCTTTCACGAAAAAATCGTGAAAGCCGGAGTTTTTTTTATTCTATAGAGGGACGAAACTTCCAGGACTTGCCGTGAGATCATTCTTTTCATACGATAACAAAGCATGGGAATATTTTCCTCGTAACCGTATCGTAAGGAAGAGATGGTATGCCTACAGCGTTCATTCGCGCCGCAATCACCGCATTGGCCCTGGTGAGCTGTTTGCCCTCGATACTATCGGCCGATCCACCGCCGCTTCAGCATCCGGGCACGTATACGGACAACCAAGACGTTGCCGGTTGGCTGATGAGCGAGAAGCTGGACGGCATTCGCGGATACTGGACCGGAAAACAACTGCTAACCCGTCAGGGCCGGGTGATTCACGCGCCGGTATGGTTCACCGAAAACTTCCCGCCTTTTGCGCTGGACGGGGAACTGTGGCGCAAGCGAAACGATTTTGCTTTCGTTCAGCAAACCGTTCTGGATGCGGAGCCTTCAAAGAACTGGCGGGAAATTAGCTACAACATCTTCGAAGTGCCGGGGGCCGAAGGCGATTTTCCAACTCGCCTGGACAAAGCCGGCCAATGGTTTGGTGGCCACCCGGCAACCCATGTCCGCATCATCGAGCAGATTGCGTGTCAGGGAGCGGATCAACTGGACGCTTTTCTTGAAGACATCGAATCCATGGGCGGAGAGGGCGTTGTCGTTAAAGATCCAACTCTTCCTTTTCAGGCCGGCCGCAGTGCCCATGTGTTGAAGGTTAAAAATTTCAGAGACATGGAAGGAACCGTGATCGCCCACAACCCCGGAAAAGGAAAGTTCGAGGGCATGCTGGGGAGCCTTACCCTGCAGTTGGAAAACGGCATCGAATTCAAGCTCGGCACCGGGTTTTCCCTGGCCCAGCGCAAAACTCCGCCGCCCATCGGATCATCGGTTACATTCAAATACCACGGATTCACCCGTAACGGGGTGCCGAGATTTGCGTCGTTCATGCGGGTCAGGCGGGATTGAGCCTAAAAAGAAAAGCGGGCCGCACAAGGCGCGACCCGCTTTCTAATTTTCGTACATCAAGCAGATATCGACGACTAATTGCCGGTGGCTGCCTTGTGGGTTTTGATCTCCACCTTTTCGGTGAGGCCTTCGTAGTACTTACGCAGAATCTCGACGACTTCGTCACGACCAAAGTGATCGGGCAGATCGCCGCCTTCGGAGAGCATCTTGCGCAGCATGGTGCCGGAAAGAAGGACGCGATCTTCCTTGGCATGCGGGCAGGTCCGCAGGGAAGCCATGCCGTCGCATTTGTAGCAGTAGAAGGTCCAGTCGATCTTCAACGGCTGGCAGAGCAGGCCCTTGCCGCCTTCGGGGGTCGGGATTTTGTCGAAGATGGTCTGGGCTTCGAACATGCCGTAGAAGTCACCCACACCGGCGTGGTCGCGGCCGATGATCATCTTGGAGCAGCCATAATTCTGGCGGAAGGCGGCGTGCAACAGGCCTTCACGAGGACCGGCGTAACGCATATCCAGCGGGTAGCCGCCCTGGATGACGTTCTGCTCGACGAAGTAGTTTTTCACCAGGGCGTCAATGCACTCTACGCGGACTTCGGCAGGAATGTCACCCGGTTTCAGGTTGCCCACCAGAGAGTGGATGTAAACGCCGTCGCAGACTTCTACGGCGATCTTGCACAGGTATTCATGGCTGCGATGCATGGGGTTGCGCAACTGCAGGGCGGCCACTTCGCTCCAGCCGCGTTCTTCGAACAGCCTGCGGGATTCGGCCGGGCGATGGTAGACACCGGCGTACTTGGTCGGGTAGTTGCCTTCGCTGAGGACCTTGACCGGGCCGGCCAGGTTGACCGGTTTCTGGTCCATGACCATCTGGACGCCGGGATGATCCTCTTTGGCGATTTTCCAGAACTCTTCGGCCGTCGGGGTACCTTCGCCCATGAAAACCTTCTCGCATTCCCATGTTTTGTCGGCTTCGGTCATCTCGAACTTTTCGGTGACCTTCATGGTCGCCATGATTTCATCGCCTTTGGGATCGTAAAGGGCGATTTCGTCACCGTCGGCAATGGCGTCGGCGTCTTCTTTGGTGACGTCCAGGCATACCGGAACCGGCCAAAAGGTGCCGTCAGCGGTCAGGAAATTTTCGCAAACGCCTTTCCAATCGGCTTTGGTCATGAAACCGGTCAGGGGGCTGAAGCCGCCGATGCCGATCATGATCAGGTCACCCTTGACGCGTGGGGAGATCTCTACCTTTTTGAGCCCTTCGGCTTTTTTCTTTTCGGCGTCCAGTTCAGCGCCTTCGAGCAGACAGACAGTGAGGCCCTTGCCGCCATGGGGGGGGATAAGATTGGACATGTGTTCTTTCTCCTTTCGATAATGTGATTTTCGCAATCTGTATACACAGATGAATAGCCTGGAAGGGATGGAAACACCAAGTAGAATTAACTATGCGGGAACGGTGTTTTTGTCAAGAATATTTCGGGCTGCGGCCACCGTTGCTGCAAAAGATATTCGGCCTGAAATCAATTATTTGAGCATATGATTGAAATATCGTTATATGATGCTGATCAGCATGCGGGTACCCACCACCAGCAGCAGCACGGAAAAGACCCGTTTGAGGCGGTTCACCGGCAGGCTGTGGGCCAGGCGTACGCCCAGAGGAGCGGTCAGCACGCTGGTAACTACGATGCCCACCAGCGCCGGCAGGTATATATATCCCACGGAGTAATCGGGCAGTCCTGCAACCGACCAGCCGTTGACGATATAGCCGATGGTGCCGGCGATGGCGATGGGAAAGCCGATGGCGGCGGAAGTTCCAATGGCGTGGTGGACCGGCATGTTACACCAGATCATGAACGGTACCGAAAGGGTCCCGCCCCCGATTCCCACCAGGCTCGACACCACGCCGATGACATTGCCCACCCCGAACATGGCCGTGCGTCCGGGAATCTGGCGTGTCGGCTTGGGTTTTTTGCCAGTCAGCATCTGAACGGCCACGTAATAGAGGAAGACGACGAAAAACCCCTTCAGGAACTGGGTGGACAACTGGGCGGCGATATAGCTCCCGATAAAGGTTCCCGTGAAGATGCCGATAACGATTTTGCGCACCACATCCCAACGCACGGCCCCTCGTTTGTGGTGGGCCCTGAAGCTGGATACGGCGGTAAACATAATGCTGGCCAGGGAGGTGCCCAAGGCGATATGCATGATCATGGCCTCGGGGAGGCCCTGTCGAACGAAGCAGAATACCAGCATGGGCACGATGACCAAGCCGCCGCCGATTCCCAGCAGCCCGGCCAGGACGCCGGCAATGGCCCCGACCAAAATATACATTAACAAAATTGCCGTCATTGCGGTTCCTCTGTCTTGGAGAGTAAAAACGATTGGCAAACCGGCCGACCCGAATATCACTTTTCCCGACCATGAACAAGGCAAATCGATACGGGTCGATCCGACCATACCGCAACGGAAAAAACGCCAAAAAGAGCTGAAAACTCGCTATACAACAGTCAATTATATTCTTGGTTATTGATTTTGAAGCATATTCGGTTTACATCGACTGCCGTTTTCAAAAGACCGTGCCATCTTGCCGGTTGAATCGCTGTTTCACGCTCATAAAAGAAAAGGAGCGCACACCTATGGCAGATCATTCAAATCCCAACAACTCCCAGGAAGCGAAAAAGCGAAGAATCGGCGAAGAGTTGATCAGCAATGGATTGATCAACACGGAACAGCTTCAACAGGTCCTTCGGCGGCAGACCCAGGCCGGTGGACAACTGGGTTCGATTTTAATCGAAATGGGATTTATTCACCTGGAAGATCTGCTGGATCTGCTGAGTAGAAAATTCGGCGTCCCGGGTGTCAACCTATACGAGCGCAATATCAGTGAAGAGGTCCTTCAACTGGTGCCGTTCGAAAAAATGAGCGCCCTGAGGGTGCTGCCCATTGAACTCACCAACCAGACCCTGGTCCTGGGTATGATCAATCCACAGGATTTTGCCACCATCAGCGAATTGGAGTTTTCGCTGGGCAAGAAAATCAAACCCGTAGTGATGCCCGCGTTCATGATCGAAACTGCGATTCGAAGCATTCGCACCAATCCGGGAACGGGTCTGCAGGGTGAGGCGCTTTCCGAACTGGTGGATATGGAAAAGGGAGAAAAGTCGCCCCAGATCGAGTCGTTGTTGCGCTATTTAAAAAAGACCGATGCCTACGATATGATTTTCATAGCCGGCTCACCTCCATCCATAAAGGTCGCCAACACCTTGAAACGGCTGGCTATCCCAGCGCTTACGCCCGAAGATTGTATGAACTACGCCCGGGAGATGCTTTCCGATGAAAAATGGACCGTTTTTTCGGAAAAAACGGATTACGAGTTTTCGACCACCTATTCCGGTATCGGTAGGTTCCGGGTCGCATTGTATCATCAACGCAACTCCGTGGCCATCGCCCTGCGGCGGATCATGGATGAAATTCCCCCACTGGACCGGCTGAATCTGCCCGAATGGGTCGCTCGTTTTGCCTTGCGTTCCCAAGGATTGATTCTGGTTTCCAGCCCTGCGGGCCACGGGAAGACGACTACCTTGTCGGCCCTGGTGGACATCATCAACAGTCAACGGGGATGCAACATCATTACCCTCGAAGACCCGGTGGAATACCTGCACAAACACAAGAAAAGCAACATCAGCCAGCGCGAAATCGGACGCGACGTGGACTCTTTTGCCCAGGGTATGCGCCATGTTTTGCGACAGGCGCCGGATGTTATCGTGGTCGGTGAGATGCGGGACAAGGAAACCTTCCGCATCGCCCTCCAGGCGGCCAATTCGGGACATCTGGTGCTGTCCACCGTGCATTCGGACAACGCCACCTCGATTGTCGAGCGGATCGTCAACATGTTCGATTCCGAAGAGCAGAACCTGATTCGTATGACGCTGGCCGAGTCGTTACTTGTTTCCTTCGCACAACGGCTGGTGCCCCGGAAAGACGGCAAAGGACGAATTCTGGCCTTGGAATATTTTGTCAACAGCCAGCGGATGAAAGGATTTGTCCGGGACGCAAAAACTCACCAGGTCCGATCCCAGATGCAGGCCGGCAGCGATGACTATCAGAGCATTGATATTACGCTGGCCAAATTAGCGAGAAAAGGATTGATCCACATCGAGGACGGGCTGGCCCACTGCGAAGATGACGTTTTTTACCGGGGTTTGATTCAATCCCATTCCCCCGTGTAACTACGGGGAGGATGCGTCTGATGCCGCCAGGTCCGCCGGCAGGGGGCGCAAATCGCCGGAAGGGTAACCGCGTTGACGGGCCATCGTTTTCAGGTGATCGATGCGCCGGCGGTTTTGCGGGTGAGAGGCAAAATAGTGGCCGAAGCGACCCGGATCGGCTTCGGCGGGGATTTTATCGAAAAAATCCGTGGCTCCGGTTACATGACCGTAATGGCAGGCCAGGGTCTCTAAGGCAAATTCGTCGGCCCGGGTTTCCTGGGTTCGCGAAAAGTTCAATTCGGTGAGCTGCATGCCCTGACCGATCATGCCGTTGATGTCGTTGTCCGCGCCCAGCAGCACGGTGGAGACGGTCAGCAGCACCAGGGCCCGCCCCAACCCCCGCAAGTGGTCCCGGTGGGCGAAATGGCCCAATTCATGGGCTAGGACAAAGGCCAGTTCATTTTCCGAAGTCATTTTTTCCAGCAAGCCGGTGAAGACCACCATGTGACCGCCGGGCAGGGCCGCGGCATTGACGGCGTCGGCCGGCTGGACGTGGACGGTAATGGTGTACGGCAAAAGGGCGCACCGGGCTTGCAGCTTGTCCACTATGGCCTGCACGCTTCGCGTGGCGTCGGAAGCCTGGTCCGATTCCGCCAACCGACCCACGAAGGCCCCGGCCAGCTTTTTTTCCAGATTCATGGAGATCCGGGGAACGATCAGATCCACGGCCAGGCCCAGAGCCAGATAAAGGCCCACGGCGATGGCCAGCAGGCCCCCGGCCAGAATGGCAAACTCCCTGAGCGGATGGGTACGGGAAACGTTGACGTTGGTCGGGATGCGCCGGGCGGTAAACTTCACCTACTTCGCCACGGTCAGCGCCGTTCCGTAGGCCACGGCTTCCAGACAGCCGATATTCTTGCGTCTGGATTGCTTGCCGATAGCGGCCGTTTCGATGCGGACGTTGACGATCACCGTGGCGTCCCCGGCCATCTCCTTCATGCGCAGCACCGCCTCCCGGCGAGCCCGGTCCACCAGGCTTTCGTAGGATTTGACCTTGCCGCCGAAAATATTGCGCAGACCGGCCAGGATGCGTTTGAAATAATCCACCGAAATCACCGCGCTGCCACAAACCAACCGGCTGGCCCGAATGTTGTCCTCCGGGACTGCCACGGACTTCAACGTGACGGCGGGCAGGTTGATGGTGGCTTCTTCGCGTTGGGCGATGGAGCGGTAGTGCCGCTTTTCGGCCCAGGTGCCGGCACCGTATCCTAAAGCCAGCAGCGTCAGAAAAACAATCAGGTCAATCATGGTCCCCCTCCTATTGCATCCTGACCGCGGTGCCGTAAGCGTAAAGCTCGGCCGCTCCCTGGGCCACGGAAGATGTGGAGAAGCGGACGTTGACGATGGCATTGGCGCCCATAAGGCGGGCTTCTTCGACCATTCGGTCCATGGCCTGCTGGCGGGACTCCTGGAGCAGTTGGGTATAGCCTTTGAGTTCGCCGCCCACCAGGTTTTTCAAACCGGCCATGAAATCACGGCCGATGTGCTTGGCCCGGATGGTGCTGCCTGAAACCAGGCCGAAATGTTCCGTCACCGTCCTGCCGGGAACCGTCTCGATATTCGTGATTACCATTTTTCCTCCGTCCGATGTCGTGATATAGTGCGTCTTCACTTGGGAAGCGGGTGGCGCCGGCGGCGGGTCGGCCGGCTCCGGTGAAGCCGGTGCGCCGGCCTGCGGCTCTGGTTTTTGGGCTCCGGGAGGCTCGTCTCTGCGGATTTCACAAAAGGCTCCGGTGGCGGTGAACACCTTTTTGTACTTTTCAGCGGTTGCCTTGTCCGTGGATTTGCGCACGGCCACGGGCTCGCCGGTGAACAGCCTGGCGAGCCCCTGTTCATCGGTCTTCAACGCCGATTTCAAGCGTTCCTTGACCATGTCCGCGTTTTTCCCGGGCATGATTCTGCCGTCGAAGATAACGGTGTAGCGATCACTCATGATTGGCATTCTCCTGGTCGTGTTTTCGGTTTTCACCCAAACCGCGTTTGCCGGGTTTCCGGACGAATCCGGTTCGATGCTTGATCGCCAACGATATCAACGACCTCGATTCGTACGGCAAGGCTTGGCCGGGGCAACTGTCATCTTTGATTATCGGGCAACGACAAAAAAAACATGAGAACAAAAACAGTCATCACAATGGCCCGGCTTGGATGGTTTCTCCTGATTCTCGGGATTGCCGGCATGGCGACCGGGTGCGCGGGAATCGCAAAGCAACCCGTCCCCGAATCCGGAGTCGCACAGTTATCGCCTCACCTGTCCGACGAAAACGGGTGGTGGGCCGTAAGATTCAAAATGGATCGTTCAGGCGGCCATACCCGTTGGGAGAAAGACCTGCTGATTGCCCATCGTGTCATCGCGCCCCTGATCCCGGGGTACCGGGATGAGATCCAGTTGTGGCGCTTTCATCGACGTTCCGCCGGGGATGCTACAGGCCATCAGTTCAGTTTCCTGTTTTTCGCTTCCGCTGAAACCGCGGAACATATCTATCGCCGTGTCCATGCAGACCCTTTGGTCGAGCAGCTTTTGTCTTCCCAAATGGTGGCTGCCGTGCTTACCGATCCTTTGGATCGGAACCGGCATCCCGCCGTAGGGGGCGTCAGCGACCCCAACTGGTCGGCCATTATGCAGGATAACTGGCCGTATTATATTATGGGCGTAAGCCGGATGTGGCTGGGAATGATCGATCAGATCGCCCGTGAAATCGGATTCGAAGATGAGCCGACGGCTGAGAACTTATTGGCGTACTATGAAAAAGTCAATGAAAGGGTCACCCAAGTCTGGCAATCGGGAAGCTATCATGCCCTCTTGCATCACCTCAACGCTATCTTTGGTTATGAGGTCATGATCTTTCATGAAAAAAGCTGGAAATCTTTTTAACCCCGATTGCCCTGCCGATCGGACGGGTCCGTGAGCGGGTCGCTGCAACCGTTATCTACCTGCTGAAACCTTCTTGGAGGCTGCATTTATGATCAACCGGTTGATCTCCATTTTATTTTTGATCTTTATCGGCCTGACCTCCGCCGTCTTTTTTGTCGTTGCCCTGTTGATATGGCTCCTCACCGTTTTCTTAGACAGGCGGTTGGTGCTGCTGCACCTGTTTTCCTCCTTCTGGGCCTCTGTTTACCTGTGGCTTATGCCGGCCTGGTCGGTGCACGTGGAGGGCCGGCGAAAACCCGCCTGGCGGCGTCATTTTGTCATCGTCTCCAACCATCAGTCCCAACTGGACATCCTGGTGGCGTTCCGCCTTTTCATTCCCTTCAAATGGGTGTCCAAGGCCGAAGTGTTCAACCTCCCCTTCATCGGGTGGAACATGCGGCTGAACCGCTACATCAAGCTCAAACGCGGAGACAAGGCGGGCATCGCCCGGATGTTTGCCGATTGCGAGAAGGCTCTTTCCCGGGGCAATTCCATTTTCATGTTTCCCGAAGGAACCCGCTCGAAAACCGGCGATATCAAAGGCTTTAGACCGGGGGCCTTCATCCTGGCCAAAAAGATGGGCGTGCCGATTCTACCGGTGGCGATCAGCGGCACCCACGCCGCACTGCCCAAGTACAGCCTCAATTTTCACGGCCGGCAGCATATGTACATCCGGGTGCTGGATCCCATTTTCCCCGAGCAGTTTGCCGATTTGTCGATAGAGGCGTTGTCGGACGAGGTCCGCTGGACGATTGCCGCGGCCCTTGAAAAACTTCCCACTGCCTGAACAATAAAGCGCGGACCCTGGACAAACCAGACCAGTGACCAGTTGGCCGACATTCAGGAGCCTGCGGCGGTAGCCAGCACCATGGCTCGCACCGGTGCGGGGTAGCCCTCAACGGTTCGGGCGGGATCTTCGGGATCGAGAAAATCCTCCAGGCTCTGAGTGTCGATCCATTCCGTTTTGCGCTGCTCCGCTGTCGTGGTTTTGGAGATGTCCACGCAGCGTATCTCGTCGAACCCTGTGCGCCGCAGCCAGTGGCCCAGACAGGCGACCGTGGGAATGAAGAAGACGTTTTTCATTTTGGCATAGCGCTTTTCCGGAAACAGGGCCACGTTTTCTTCGCCTTCCAGGACCAGGGTCTCTATTACCAGTTGTCCCCCGGGAACCATGCGCTCGCGAATCTGAAGCAAGGTATCCAGAGGGGATCGGCGGTGGTAGAGGATGCCCATGCAAAGCACCGTGTCGAAACAGCGTTTCAATGCCGGCAGTTCTTCCAGTTTCAAAGGTAGATTGAGCAGGTTGTCGAAGGGCAGGTAGTGCGCCAGGGCCAGGAACTGGTAATAGTAGTTCAGATGAGGTTCGATTCCCATGATCAGGGCCGGATCACGGGCGGCCATGCGGAACATGTAGTAGCCATTGCTGGCCCCGATGTCTAAAATCCGCTTGCCGCGCTGGGAGCTCAGGTGTTCGGCCAGCCGGTTCCATTTGATGGCGCTGTTCCACTCGCTGTCCAGGGCCACGCCGAAGACGTCAAAGGGCCCTTTCCGCCAGGGTTTCAGCCGGCACAGGGCGTTGAAAAGTTCGTCTTTACAGGGTTTTTCGAGATCGCCGGCAACGCCGATTCGTATTCGATCCCGGTCCGCATCTACGGAAGACGGCTCCGCCCGGGGCAGGTCTTGCAGCACACCTTCAAGTTCCCGGCCCTTTTTGTTGTGCTGCGATATCTCTGTCGTTTTCCGGTCCACCAGGCGGGTCAGTTCCGGCAGGAAAGCCCTGATCAACGGATCGTCGCCAAGGCGTTCCAGAGGGCTCATCGCTTGCAGATCCACGAGCAGAAATTGAACCACTTCAGCCAGAGGTCGCAAACGGTAAACCCGCATCGACTCAGGCGTTCTTGATGGGCGGCAACGGTTTCCGGAACCAGGACGTTTTCCAGGGCGTCGCGCTTCTGGCTGATTTCCAGCTCCGAGTATCCGTTCTCTTTTTTAAAGCGGTAGTAAAAATCCACCTGCAGGTCCGCCAATTCCGGATCCGGGTGAACGGTTTTTTCCGAAAACAGAAAGATCCCGCCCGGTACCAATGACCGATGTATTTTTTCCAGAAGGGCATCCCTGTCCGCCGGTGGGATGAATTGCAGGGTAAAATTGGCTACCACCGCACCGGCCGATTGCATGGCGATGCGGCGAACGTCGGCGTTCACGTGGGTGACGTCCGCCGACCGGTCGATGGCATTCAGGCGTTTTGCGGAGATGTCGAGCATGGATTGCGAGGTGTCCACGGCCGTCAACTCGAACATGCCGGCAAGCATGCGCTTGCAAAGGGCCAGTGCCAGATTGCCGGTGGAGGATCCCAGATCGTAGATCCGTGCTTTCCGGGGGGCGGCGATTTCGATGATGCGGGCCTGCCGACGGATGATTTCGGCGTACATCGGCACGGAGCGGTGGATCATGTCGTCGAAGACATTCGCCACGGCGGCGTTGAACGCGAAGGGAGCAATCGGATCCTGCCGATCGCGGTAGATAAAATCTCGGGTCATGGAGTACTCCAAAGGCACCAAGCATCGGCTCATAGCAGCTTTTCCCGTATCATCGGAAAAACCGGCCGCGGTGTCAAGGCAGCCGCTCGGTTAGCTGTCCAAACATGAAAACGCCCCTCCCGACCGGGTGCCGGAGGGGGCGTTTTTCCGATGAACGGACAGCGCCGGATCAGTTTTTATTTTGGGCTGGCAGGATCAGATTGAGAACGACCCCCAGCACGCCGGAAAGGCCGATGCCACCAAGGGTGAATTTCCCGAAAGGAAGTACCATGCCGCCGATGCCGCAGACCAGGATCAAGGCGACGATGGTCAGATTGCGGGATTCGGTGAGGTCTTCCCCGGATTTTACCAAGGTGTTGAGGCCCACCACCGTAATGGCGCCGAACAAAAGCAGCATGATCCCGCCCATTACTGGCACCGGAATGGTCTGCAGCAGGGCCCCCATCTTGCCGATAAAAGCCAGGGCAATGGCAAACAGGGCCGCCCAGGTCATGATTCCGGGGTTGAACATACGGGTCAGGGTCACCGCACCGGTCACCTCGCTGTAGGTGGTGTTGGGCGGCCCCCCCAGAAAGGAGGCCATGGAAGTGGCGATACCATCACCCATCATAGTGCGGTGAATGCCCGGATTCTGTACGTAGTCTTTGCCGGTGACGCTGCCGATGGCCAGAATGTCGCCGAAGTGTTCGATGGCCGGCGCGATGGCTACCGGAACGATGAAAAAGATTGCCTGTAGGTTCCATTTGGGGAAGACGAAATCGGGAACGGCGAACCAGGGCGCGTCCACCAGCGGTTTGAAACTGACCAGGGCGGGGCCGGTAAAGTTTTTCAGGCTCCCCGGGTCGAATCCGGATTGGATCGTTCCCGAAATGCCGACGAGATCGAGGATTAGGGCGGCGACATAGCCGGCGCCGACGCCGATGAGAATGGGGATCAGACGCAGCCAGCCTTTGCCCAGCAGGGATGCGAGAACGGTCACGATCAGAGCCACGCCGGCCACGATCATGGCTGTGCTTTGGGGAACCAGCCAGGCGCTGCCGTCGCCGGTGCGGCCCATGGCCATGTTGACGGCCACGGGCGCCAGTACCAGGCCGATGACCATGATGACCGGGCCCACCACCACGGGCGGAAGCAGTTTGTGCAAAAACCCGGAACCGAAGGTTTTAATGCAAAGGCTCAGAATTACGTAAAGCAACCCGGCAGCTACCAGGCCGCACATGGTACCGGGAATTCCCCAGGTGTTGACCCCGTGAATAATGGGCGCGATGAAGGCAAAGGAGGAGGCCAGGAAGATGGGAACCATGCGCTTGGTAATGAACTGGAAGATCAGGGTACCCACGCCGGCGGTGAACAGGGCGACATTGGGGTTCAGACCGGTGAGCAGGGGAACCAGGACCAGGGCGCCGAAGGCGACAAACAGCATCTGGGCGCCCACCAGACAGTCCTTGGGGCGGAATGAATACTCGGTAACGGGGTTCTGCACGGGCATGGCACCTCCTTTTACAATGGGAATTTGGCTTCGGTGGACAAAAAAGTTGAACCGCTCTATATGTGGAAACCTTGGGCGTGTCAAGCGTGGCGTCTTTACGGCGAGGGTTGCCTTTTTTCTTGCCTTGAAGGGAAAAAAACTTTATAAATCCACAAGTTGTGCCGATAGAAGCGTAAGCGGGAGCCGGACGCGTGAAGCCCCTTTCTCCCTGTGACGAAAAAAGCCATGACTGGAGCTATTCGAACATATTTGCGCCGACGACACGGCGCTTGGATCACCGGTTGCCTGCTGGTCCTGTTGGCATCGCCGGTGCTGGCCGATATCTACATGTATATCGACAGCCAGGGCGTGATGCATTTCACCAATGTCCCCACTTCAAGCGACTACCAGATTTACATCAAGGAGCGTCCCAAACGCCGGGGCGGCGGTATGGATGCCAATCGTTTCGACCGCTATATCGACGAAGCGGCCGGTCTTCACGGGCTTGATTCTCCTTTGATCAAGGCGGTGATCCGGGCCGAGTCGGCTTTCAACCCCAAGGCCGTATCCAAAAAAGGGGCTCTGGGATTGATGCAGATCATGCCGGAAAACCTCAAGGCTTTCGAGGTCCACGACCCCTTCGATCCCTGGCAGAATATCATGGGTGGGGCACGCTATTTAAAGGCTCTGATCAAGCGGTTCGACGGCCAGCTCCCCCTGGCCCTGGCAGCGTACAATGCCGGCCCCCGGGCGGTAGACTACTATCGCGGCATCCCTCCCATCCCGGAAACCGAGGCGTACGTAAAAAAGGTGATGAAGTATTTTTACCTCTACAAAAAGGGGTAACAGGTTCTAAAAAGAGTTGCCCACCATGTTATTTCCGAAAGCAAATCCAGACAAATAAAAGCGAAACATTTTTATGTTCACCGCAGAGACGCGGAGAGCGCAGAGATGACATAGGGTGCGCCTTTCAGGCGCGGAAAAACACCCTCTGTGTGCTCTGCGCCTCGAGCGAAGCGGGCGGTGGAATGGTTCTATGACATGGGGAAAATCACCGCTTACGTATTCTATCGCCTCCCTAAATAAACCAGCGCCAAGCCAGCCACCATCATCACCAATCCGAAGCGGCGCAGGGTTCCCGGTGCCATTTCCATGATCATGGCCATCCATGATTTCATGCGGTCCGGTGCCGCGAAATAGGGGACGCCTTCGATGATCATCACCATACCGAGAACGCAGAGAAAGTAATCCATTTTATACCCGTATTACCGTTTTCAGTATCCGTTCAGAATTTGCGGTCAAGGAAGGGGCTCTTCTTCGGGGACCTCTCCGGTTTTTTCCCAGTGAACGGCGTGGCGCACCAGCTCGTTGGCATGTTTAAGGTTGAGTTTTTCCTTGATTCGCTCTCGGTAGGTACCGATGGTTTTGATGCTCAGGTGCAGCTTGGAGGCGATTTCACGGGTGGAGAAGCCCTTGCCGATCATGCGAAACACTTCCAGTTCCCGATCCGTAAGGCGATCCAAGGGGGATCGGTTGTTGCCGGTGGGGCGATCGGCCAGGTTGAAAAGAATCTGGTCTTTGACCTTTTCGTTGAGATAGATCTTGCCCGCAAGCACCTGGCGAATGGCGGTGACCACGTTTTCCATGGCCTCCTGTTTCATGATATACCCTCGGGCACCGGCATGCAGCGCCCTTTCGGCATAGAGAAACTGATCGTGCATGGAAAGAATCAGTACTGGAATGCCTTTATTGCGGCGAGTGACCTCCTTGGTCAGGTCGATGCCGTCGGAGTTCTCCAACGTGATGTCGGCGATGATCAGGTCCGGTTTGAGCCGCTCGATGGCTTTCCAGGCGCCGGCAGCATCGGTGGCATCCCCGCATACGACCATATCGGGCTCCTGATTGATCAATTCGCTCAAGCCCCACCTGAATATCGGATGGTCCTCGACGATGAGTATTTTTTTCTTATCTGTCATGGCTCCATGGTTGCCGCCGAAGTTCTGCCAAGGGAAACGCGTACCAGGGTACCGCCTGGCTCAGGGGATTGGATATCCAAAACGGCATGGATCATATTGGCACGAAACCCCATGATGCGCAAGCCCATGCCCTCGGTTTCAAGATCCTCCGGAATGCCGATGCCGTTGTCTTCGACGGACAACTGCATGCGATCTTTGTCGCCGTCCATGGTGATGGTGATCGCCGTTGCCTGCCCATGGCGCGCCGCATTGTGCACCGCCTCCTGCACGATGTGAAACAGATGGGTGGCCACGAGATTGTCCTGGATGCGTGCGGGCACTTTACAGACGAACCGGCAGGCCACCCCGAATACGGATTCGGTGCTTGCAGCCAGCTCCCTTAAGGAAGACTCCAGACCGCGATCGACCAGATAGACGGGACACAGACCCCGTGCCAGACGACGGGTTTTGGTGATGGCATCTTTCACCAATCCGGTAATTTTTCCTGCCAGATGGGCCTCTTCGGGGGCCTTGGGCGAGAGTTTTTTCACCAGCACCTTGCCCAGACCTTCCACACCGATCAGGTGGGGGCAAAGGTCGTCATGGAGATCCTGGCCGATCTTTTGGCGCTCCCGGTCGCCGATATCCATCACCTGCTTTTCCAGACGCTTGAGTCCGGAGACATCGCGGTGAATGATCACACTGCCCACCTGCAGACCGTTCGGATCGCGGTAAACGGCCCCGCGGGTGCTCACATCGATGATTTGCCCGCTTTTGGTCAGCCGCCGGGTCTCTACACTGGACAGGGGTTTGCCCGAGGTAATGGTTTTCAGGCCCTTTAAGGTTTCTTCCCAATTTTCCTTGGGAACGAAATGATCCAGTTTCTTGCCCACGCACTCTTCGGCACTCCAGCCGAATACGTCCGTGAACGCCGGGTTCAGGAAGGTCACCCGGCCTTCCATGTCGTAGACCACCATGGCATCGGGCATGGCTTCGATCACCGACCGATAGCGGTTTTCACTGTAGCGCAGGGCCACTTCGGCCTCCTTGCGCTCGTTGATCTCCGCTTCCAGGTTGCGGTTGTAATCCTCGAGGCGTTCCATGAAGCTGTTGAAATATCTGGCCAGCCGACCCACCTCGTCATTGGCGTCCCGATCGAGCCTCACGGAGAGGTCTCCTTTGGTGCCCTGCTCCAGGCGGCCGACCAGTTCGGCCAGTGGATTGGTAATGGAGGCACTGATCAGGGCCGTGATGGGAAGGACCAGAAGAATGCAGCCCAGCACCGTAAAGATGATCACATTGCTCAACTTGGTCAGCGGTTCGTAGAATTCGTCCAGGTAACTGGAGGAGGCCACGATCCATTCGTAATCGGGCAGGTAGGTGAACCGCACCAGCTTTTTGCGAAAATGCTTCTCCCCCGGGTTTTTCCAGGGGTAGACGATCGTTCCGCTTTTTTTTTTGAGCATGGTTTCCAGCGGATAGTTCGAAAACTCGGCGTTGGAGAACACATTGACGCCCTGCAAGCTGGGATGGATGATCACGTTGCCCTTGTTGTCGGTAACGAAGGCATACCCGCTTTGACTGAACTTCAGGGACATCACGCTGTTCCGAAAGTCGTCGACGTTTACCAGGGTGCTGAACTCCCTCCGGTAGGAGGTGACAGCGATAATCCAGTCCCATGGTTCGAAGTAGGCCATATACATGGCCTTGGTGCGCGCCTTATTCTCGCCGGGGTTTTTCCAGTCGTATTCGATATAGCCGTTGCGTTTTTCGCGCATCTGCCGGACGAAGGCATACTGGTTGATGTCCTGACCGATCCACTCCGCCTCCGGATGCACCAGCATGAAGCCCTTGCTGGAAACACAGGCGCTGTACCCCGTCGTACCGATGCGCTGGCCGAGCAGGATCGAGGCGGCCAGTTTCTTGGCCTGGGCTTCGGTAAATTCGCGATTCTGGTACAGCGAATACAGATGGTTTACCATTTCCAGGTCTTTTTCTGCCACGGCCCGCAGGTGATTCTTGATGGCAACCGAAACCGATGTGCGGACCATGTTGAGCATGGCGTCGGTGGAATTTTTCAATTCGCTTTCGATGTTGGCTTCGATGGTGTCTCTTACGATGTGATAGATCACCGTCGATCCCAACGCGATGATTACGCAGAAGGTAAGCAGGTAACTCAGCAGCAGCTTGTGACGAATGCGGAGGTTCTCAAAAAAGCGGAAGGTTGTCATGCGGTTTGCCTTTCGCCAATAAAGCGGCCGACAGCGGCAGCCTAATGGCCGAAAAAGTTCATCCATGGCACCTGAAAGGTTTTGCCGATGCGTTTTTGAAGCTGGCTGACGGCGGAAAGGGCGTCTTTGAGCAAAAGGGTTTCGCTCTTGTCCAGCGTTTTCGGATCCAGGGTGTTGTCCGGCGATTCGCCGGACCTCACCCGTTTCAGGTTTTCGCGGATCCGGAACATCATGAGCGTCTCGAAACCGGCCTTGTAGAAAGCGGCATCCTCCAGGCTCAAAAACCGCTTTTCGGCCAGCCGGTCCAGCCGATCCAGCGTGGAAGGCGTCGAGATCCCCTGGTGGACGGCCAGCAATCTTACGGCGTTGATCATGTGAACCAAAGCGGTCGTCTTGAGATTGAGGCGTCCTTTATGGGGGCCGCTGCGTTCGGTAACGATTTTTCCGAGAAAGCCGATGGGGGCGGTCAGCTTCTGGTCGTCGCGGGAGAGCATGTGGCCGGCGCTGACGGAGTCGGAAAATGCCCTGCTGATCCCTTTCCAAAGGGAGTCGGCCAGGCTGGTGTTGCCCCACAGGGATCGAAAGTCCAGCAGAATCGTCAGGGTCCGGATATCTTCGGGGTCCGGCGAGGTCATCCATTGTCGAGCGCCTTCGAGCCATCGGGATATGGACCGGCACCATTTGGGATTGCTGGCCATTACGCCGCCGGTGCAGCGTTCGAAGCCGCAGCGGACCAGGCCGTCGACCACCTGTCCGGCCAGGTGCCGAAAATAGCTGGCGGTTTCATCGGCATCGGCCTGTACGGGATCGGCGAAAATAATGGCGTTGTCCTGGTCGGTTCTCAGGGTCTGTTCGTACCGGGCTGCGCTGCCCATGTTGATCCAGCAGTAGTCCACCGGCGGCGGTCCCCAGCCGTCGGTTTTCATGCGGGCCTCGCTCAGTTCGATGACTTTGCGGGTAATGCGGTCGTTGAGCCGGGTCATGATTTCCATGGTTTCCCGCACGCCGGCCCGTTCTTCCACCAGGGCGTCCAGCACCCGGTCGATGCCGGTACTAACGGTGGCCAGTCCCTCGATATCCGTCTGCTCGGCAATGTCGTGGATGCGCATCAGGCTGTCCGCCGACTGGGACCGCAGCAGATCGGAAAATGCCACGATGCCCACGGGCAGGCCGCGCTCCATGACCACCAGTTGGCGGGTCCGGTTGCGGACCATGGCAACCAGGGCTTCCCCCAGGTAGGCTTCCGGTGAAATGGCGACCAGTCGCGGATCCATGAGCCGGTCGACCGTGCAGTCATCGATTGCGCAGACCGGTTCGGCCACCAGCCCGCCCACCAGATGGCGGTCGGTGAGAACTCCCCGGAAGCGGCCGCCGTCATCGACAACCACCAGACATCCAACCTGGCGCTGCATCATCTTGCGCGCCGCCCGGGCCACGGGCGCATCCTCCCGACAGGTTTGCAAAGGGGTGGACATGACCCGGCTCACCTGATCCCGAAACAATCGAGGCGTCCCGGTCGGAGAAATCAGGCAGGAACGGTCAGTGATGTTGCGCTCATACAGCAGTCGCATGCGTTCTGCCAGGAGGGTGTTGAAAAATCCGGAAAATTCGGGATGGCTGTAAATCAGGGCTTCCAGATCGCTGCGGTCGATGCACAGGCAGGTCAGCGCCTCTTTGGCCCGCGCCGAACCCGGGTAGCGCTGACCGGAAAGCACCACGGTCTCACCGAAAAAATCAAAGGCCCTTCGCAGGCCGACGGTGGACTCCACCCGGCAATCGTCTTCCACGAGAATTTCGACCAGACCCTGGGCAATAACGAAAAGACAATCGCGGCTGGAATCTCCCTGGCGGAAGATATACGCGCCCACATCGAATTTGCGAACGGTCAGGCTGTCGCATACCGGAGCGAGGGCCTCCGGTTCCAGCAGGGCAAACGGATCGGTTTGTTTCAGTATGGACAGCCGCGTATCGGTTTCCATGTTACCTTATCCTTGCCATCAGATTGTGCATCAATGGCGCTTGAGGTTGTTACAAAGATTCGTTAATAGTACATTCTCCGACAAGATATCAACTGCTTGATGGCGGGAAAGGAGTATATATGACCAGACGATGCCAGTGGGCAGCCGTAGCGCTGATCCTGCTGACCGCCGCCGTTGCCCAGGCGGCCGATTCAAATGCGCCGCCCGTCGAAAAACCCTCGGGCCAACAGTGGGAGGGACAACAGCTTCCGTTGGATGAAGGAGCCCTTTTAACCCAATCTTTCCTGTCCGACCTGTCGGTCTATGAACCCATCTATTTTCTTTTTGGGGTCGATCCGGGCCTGGAGGAAAGCAAATTTCAGTTGAGTCTAAAATATCGCCTGTTTAACCCAGCGGGATGGATGGCCACCAAGGCAGCGTGGCTGTCCGGATTTCATCTCGGGTATACTCAGCGGTCCATCTGGGATCTGGAAGCGAATTCCAAACCCTTTGACGACACCAGCTACATGCCGGAGCTGTTCTACCTGTTGCCCAAAATCGAGTTGAACAGCGCGCGCATTTCCGCTTTCGGGATCCAGGGCGGGTTTCAGCATGAATCCAACGGCAAGGGGGACGAAGACTCCCGAAGCACCAACTATCTCTATCTAAAGCCGGTCATGGCGATTCACCTGGCCGGCGACTATCACCTCAAAATTGCACCCAAGTTCTTTACTTACATTAACAACGACGACGATACCAACGAGGATCTGGACGATTATCGGGGATATGTGGATCTGGAAGTGGCCATCGTCGATCCGGAAGGGGTGGCCTTGAAATCCCACCTGTGGTGGGCGGACGAGGGAAGTTCCCTGCAATTGGATTTGACCTATCCCATGGCCCGGCTGCTTGGAAAAAGCCTGAATTTTTACCTGCATGCCCAGTACTTCAGCGGTTACGCCGAAACGCTGCTTCATTATGACCAGCGCCAGGACGTTTTCCGCCTGGGTTTTTCCATCGTGCGGTAGTGACCATTCACCCGCTGCTCAATGTCGGCCGATGTCCAACCCGGCGGATCAACGCATGTAGCGTTCCATGACCGCCTTGAAATTGTCCTCCGTTTTGATTGCCGCAACGGTATCCCAGATTTTTTCTGACAGAGCGGGATGCCGGGCAACAAAAGGATGGGAAAACATCAGGTAATAGGCCTTTTCCATTACCGCCGGCTGGTTTTTACGAATTGCGCTGAACCGGTTCGGCCGTTGTACAAGATACGTGTCCATCACCGTATCCAGACAGACTACGCCGGCAATACCGCCTCTGTTCAAGATTTCCAGCAGATCCTGAGGCATCGGTCTTTCCAGAAGATCGATCCCCGTATTGCGCAGATCTGAAGCAATGGACCATCCCAATGGTACGCCTATGGCCTTTCGATCCATCAGGTGCAGGTTGACGAATTGACTTCCATCCCAAACCAATGGTGCGGTTTTTCGGGTGTAGAGATAGTAGGCGCTGTCGCGGCTTTTCCTGAGCGGATCGACCCGGCCGTTTTTCATCGGATAAACGCCAGCCGCCAATCGTTCCGGCTTGAAACTGGCAGGGAAAATACCATCCACGCGGCCCTGCTTCAACTCCAGCAGGCAGCGTTTCCACGGCAGTCGGACCATGTTCAGTTTTAACTCCAGCCGCGCGGCCATGAGACGGTACAACTCGATTTCGATCCCCGGCAAATTTTTGTCGAATTGCAATCCGCCGCCGATGATCCAGGGGTTGCCCGGCGTGTCATCCGTGGCCAGGCGCAGGGTCGTCGCCAGCGTACAGGGAATCAGCGGGCAGAGAAGGATATAGGCCGTCAAAAGCATGATGATCGTGAATGGTTTCAATATCCGACCTGTGTGCAGGATTAAAAAGCCGGACCTGCGAAGAATAGGGCATTCGGCGCAGTCCGGCTTGGAAAAGAAGATGGGTCTTGAAGAAAAGGCGATTACGCTTCTTTTTTGTCTTCCAGCTCCTCCGGTGTTTCGGCCTCGGCCTCGGCTTTATTGGATGCGTCCTTGAAGTTGCGGATGGCTTTGCCCATGCCGCCACCGATTTCGGGAAGCTTGCCCACCCCGAAGATGATGAGAATGATGACCAGGATAATGATCAATTCCGGCATTCCGATTCCAAACATATTTCTCCTCCTGTGGTCCAACGCATTGATATGAACGGATTGCCTGTCGTTCCGGTTTGGCCCGGCAATGCCCGGGCAATCATAGCGATCAGGTCCGGTCGGTTTTCAATTCGTTCAACAACTGTTCAAACTCTTTTGATTTCAAATAACTGTCTACGGCACCCTGATGCTCGATCCAGGTGCCCCACACCTTCATCCAGGCATCGTTGTGCCAATACAGGGAAGCATCTCCGTTTCCCCTGAGGGCGTCGATATAATCCATATACTCTTCCGCGCAACTGTCGCAGAATGAATACGGGATTCTGTAGGCAGGTACATCCGGCCGATTTTCTGCCGTAACCAGAACGCCGCATTTTTCGCATTTGGAAGAGCAATGCGTGCACCGGAAAATTTTTCTCACAGCCAGCAGCTTTCGTTTCCGTGCCAGGGCGTTTCTTTTTTCCTGGGTGAATTTGCGTTTTGCTGTGAGGGAGATGATATTTCCCATGGCCTGTCCGTCCATTGAAACGCCATCCCGGACAGCACTCGTCCACGAATGGCGATTTTTGTCCGATTTCTCGACGAACACCAAGCAGCAACGATGACGATCCGGCGGATCAACTAAGGAGTCAGAACCGATGACAGACAATATCATTGTGGATAATGCGTGTCAATCACGGTGCGAGCGGGATCTGAAATAAATGAACCGCAAGTGAACCATTGTTAAACAGGCACTGCCGTGGTAAAATTTAGATTTCTGTCTTTACTCGACAAGCTCGAAAGGAAGCCAATGATGTCACAACCCATTCAGCCGGACTGTTTGCCCCTGCTCATCGGCAGTATGCCCCTGGACGATCATATCGCTGCCTCCCGTCTGATTATGGAGCATACCCCGGCCATTCCGGTATGGGCACAATTGCCGGTTTTCCCCGAAGAGGGGATGGTGCCCCAGTTTTTACCGGGAATGCCGGCAGTCGCAGAAAAGAACGGGAAAATCTATATCGATACGGCCTGCGAGACATTCGATGCCGACCTGCTCGCCTTTTTTGAGGACTACATGGCGGCAGTCGCTTCTCCCGAGCAATTGGCGAGCTCCCGGTTTGCCCTGACCGAGGCCACCGGCAAGGGGGTAGCCTCCCTTGTGGATACACTGGCCGGTTTGAAGACGCCGCCGGTGGCCGTCAAGGGGCAGGTGACCGGACCGATCACGTTCGGCACCGGCGTCAAGGACCAGGACGGCCGATCCATTTTTTACAACGAAACCCTGCGTGATGCTGCCGTAAAGCTACTGGCGCTCAATGCCCGCTGGCAGATTCGAACCCTGGCGCGGCCGGGCTGCCCGGTGATCATCTTCATCGACGAGCCTGCCCTGGCTGGATTCGGGTCGTCCGAACTGATCAGCATCTCCAAAGAAGAGATACTGGCCTGCCTCAAAGAGGTGGCCGAGGCCATCCACGCCGACGGCGGCCTGGCCGGCATCCATGTCTGCGCCAATACGGACTGGTCCCTGGTGCTGGACTCCGGCGTCGATATCGTGAATTTCGACGCCTATGCCTATTTCGACCGGTTCATTCTTTACGGTAGCCAGATCCGGGATTTTCTGGCCGCAGGCGGATTTCTCGCCTGGGGCATCGTGCCCACGCTGAAACCCGAGGAGATCGAGCGCGAGACTGTGGAGAGCCTGTTCGCCGGAATGCAGGCGCGCCTGGAACAGGTGGAAGCCCTGGGCATCGACCGCCGGGCCATCCTGCGCCAGTCCTTCATTACCCCCAGTTGCGGCGTCGGATCGCTGAGCCTCGATCTGGCCAAACGGGTGCTGGCGTTAACCAGGGAGCTGTCGGCCAAAATCCGTGAAGCATTGTAGCGCTCGTCCGGAAACGACGATGTTGCCCGATATCTGTACCGTTTTTGCCCAATTCAAGAAAGAGGAATTCATGAAAGCGAACATTGAACAAACCTCCTTTACCGGCGCCACACGCTACGTGCTGGACGAGGAACTGGCCCAGATCGTCAATATTTCCATGGCCCTGGAGATGCCCCTGCTGCTCAAAGGCGAGCCGGGTACCGGCAAGACCATGCTGGCCCACGCCATCGCCGAGAGTCTCAACATGCCGCTGATCGTCCTCAATGTAAAATCCAGCATGAAGCTGGTGGAGGCGCTCTACCAGTACGACACCCTTACCCGCCTCAATGATAGCCGCTTTGGCGACAGCCGGCGGGACGTGAGCAACATCGAAGAGTATATCAAGATGGGAAAGATCGGTCAGGCCTTTGTGGCCGACAAGCGGACCGTGCTGCTTATCGACGAGATCGACAAGGCCGACACCGACTTCCAGGACGACATGCTGGATGTGCTCGACCAGATGGAGTTCGACATTATCGAGATCGACAAAACCGTTCCGGCGCGCCACCGGCCGGTGATCATTATTACCTCCAACGCCAAGAAGGACCTTTCCGATCCGTTCCTGGGCCGCTGCAACTTTCACCACATCGCTTTTCCGGACCCCAAGATGATGCGTCGGATCATTGGTGTGCACTTCCCCGACATCCACGACGAACTGATGGATAATGCCATTGCCGCTTTCTACCGTATGCGGGATCTGGATTCCGTGGAAAAGCGGCCGGCCACCCGGGAACTGATCAACTGGATCCGGGCCCTGAAAGCCGATCCGGACTTCAAGCCCAAGCGTCTGGCCAAGGGAGACGTTCCCTTTCTGGGCGTGTTGTTCAAAAAGAGCGGCGACTACGAACGCGCCAATAGCTTTGTCAACCGGCGCAAGGTGTTCTGATCATGTTCCTGGCTTTTTTCTACAAGCTTAAAGAGGTCGGGGTGCCGGTGAGCCCCACGGCCTTTTTGACTCTCCACCGGGCACTGGCCAATCGCCTGATTGCCACGCTGGATGAATTTTACACCGCGTCGCGGACCATCCTGGTAAAGAGCGAGCGCTACTTCGATCTTTTCGACCAGGTGTTCGCCTACCATTTCCAGGGGGCCGAACTGCCCGACGTAGAAGGCCTGGAAATGGACGAAATTGCCCGGGCCATGCTGGAGCAGTGGCTGGCGGACCCCAAAACCATGGCCGATGCCCTGGGAATGGACGAAAGCCAGCTCTCCAAAATGACGCCCGAGGAACTCATCGAGTACTTCAAGCAGCGTCTCAAGGATCAGGACGGGCGCCACGATGGCGGCAGCAAATGGATCGGCACCGGTGGAACTTCGCCGGTGGGCCATTCGGGCTTTCATCCCGGAGGCATGCGCGTGGGCGGCGTTTCTCGCAACAAATCAGCCGTCAAGGTCGCCATGGAACGGCGCTACAAGGACTACTCCCTTTCCGGGCCGCTGACCCAGGCCATGGTGGGGGAAGCCTTGAAGCGGTTGCGCAACATGGTGCCCACCGGCCCGCGGGACCAGGTGAATGTGGACGAGAGCATCTACCGTACCATGAAAAACGGCGGCGAGATCGAAATCGCTTTCGACCGCCGGATGAAAGACCGCCTCAAGGTGATCCTTGCCATCGACAACGGCGGCTGGTCCATGGATCCCTACGTGTCGGTGGTCCAGACCCTTTTCGACTATGCCCGAGCCCAATTCAAGGAGGTCCGGACCTTTTTTTTTCACAACACGATTTACGACACCGTTTGGGAAGATCCGGCCCGCTATCGCAAGCCGATGCGTATGGCTGAACTGGCGCGCCTGGACCCCGAGACCCGGATCATCGTGGTCGGGGATGCCAGCATGGCCCCCTATGAACTGATGTCGCGGGATGGGTCCATTTACATTCAGGACCGTAGCGGCAACCCCAGCATCGAATGCCTGCGCATGCTGGTGCACACCTTTCCCCACAGCGTCTGGCTCAACCCGGTTTCGGCATCCATGTGGAACTACACCCGCACCATCATCATGATCCGGCAGATCTTTCCCATGTTCGAACTGTCCATCGACGGATTGGAGAAGGCGGTGCAGCACCTGATGGCCGCTTAATTTTTTACGATTCAATCCATGGACGGATCGATGCGAAACAAAGTGCAGGTGTTGGTCCAGACCTGCTGTGCCAGCGACTGCAGGTCCTGGTCAAGAACCTCGGCCACTTTCGTCAGCACCTGGCGGACAAAGGCCGGTTCGTTGCGTCGATGTTTGTTGCGTTGGGGCGTGGGCGTCAGGTAGGGGGCGTCGGTTTCGATCAGCAGGCGGTTTTTGGGGATGCTTGGCAGCATATCTCGCAACGCCTTACCGCGTTTGGCAATCGTGACGATGCCGGTGATGCCGATGAAAAACCCCATTTCCAGGTATCGACCCAATTCTGCCTCGCTGCCGCTGAAACAGTGGACCACGGCGCGGCGGCGGGCAGAGGGGGTGGCCTCGAGGATTTCCAGGAAACGGCCTTGGCTGTCGCGTTCATGGAAAATCAGGGGCAAGTCCAATTGTTCGGCGATTTCCAACTGGCGGACGAACCAATGTTCCTGATCCTTTTGCGGCGAGTACATCCGGTTGAAGTCCAGGCCGATCTCCCCCCAGCCCATCACCTTGGGATGACGGGCCAGGGAAGACAGTTCGTTCAGCGTTTTTTCGCTGCATGATTGGGCATCATGGGGGTGAACCCCCACCGATGCGTAAACTTCAGGAAAGGATTGGGCCAGTTCCACCGCGCGGGCGGAAGTGTGCCTGTCGATGCCGGCGATCATCATCCGCTTCACGCACGCTTTCGCGGCGCGTTGCAATACCTGTTCGAAATCCGGCTGAAAAACGGTGTCGTCCAAATGGCAGTGGCTGTCAAACAGTTTCATTTTTTGGATTGCATCAAGATTGTAAGTTATTGTTAATGGTTGCATAAAAAAAAGGAAAAAAATACATAAAACTAGTTTTGAGCTTGATTTCAAAACTCGGCGCTATATATATAGCTATATTCAGGCAATATATAAAGGAAATGTTTGGCGGCCGAAGTCGCCGCGCTCAAAACAATAGACGTGGAGGGATACAATGTTCAAGATTGTAAAACGGGAAGAGATGGCCGAAGGGACTGTGATTCTTAACGAAATCGAGGCCCCGCTAATCGCGAAAAAAGCCAAGCCCGGACAATTCGTGATCCTGAAGGCCAACGAAGAAGGAGAGCGGATTCCATTGACGATGGCCGACACGGATCCGGACAAAGGGACCATTACCATCATTTACATGGTGGTGGGCAAATCCACGGCGCTTTTCAAGACGCTGAAGGTGGGCGAGGGTTTTCAGGACGTTATCGGGCCGTTGGGCAAAGCCACCCACCTGGAGAAAGTCGGCAAGGTGGTTTGTGTGGGCGGCGGTACCGGTGTCGCTGTCCTGCATCCCATTACCCGGGCCCTGAAAGAGATCGGCAACGACGTGACCTGCATCATCGGCGCCCGCACCAAGGACCTGCTGATTCTCGAATCGCAGATGAAGGCAGCCTCCACCGATCTGCGGGTCTGCACGGATGACGGTACTTATGGCCATCATGGATTTGTCACCGACGTGCTCAAGGAGCAGTTGGACGCCGGGGACGTGAAACTGGTGGTGGGCATCGGCCCGGTTCCCATGATGAAAGCGCTGGCCAACCTGACCAAACCGTATGGTGTCAAGACCCTGGTAAGCCTGAATCCCATCATGATCGACGGTACCGGTATGTGTGGGGGGTGCCGGGTAACGGTGGGCGGAAAAACCAAGTTCGCCTGTGTAGATGGTCCGGAATTCGACGGTCATCAGGTCAATTTCGACGAACTGATGCTGCGTCTGCAGGCGTATTGTGAAGACGAGAAGACCTGTTACGAGGGCTTCTGCACCCTTCAGGATGCAAGCTGACGGTTGGGTCTGAACGATGGACGGTTGGTCGAAGAAAATGCTTATTTGAATACGACTCATGAAGCGCGGCATCAGCTACAAGAGAAATCGTTAGCCGATTGCTGAGATGGAGGGACTGAGATGACGGAGAAAAAAGAGAAAAAGGGGAAGGCCCCCCGCGTGGGCATGCCCGAACAAAAACCGGAAGTCAGAAGGCGCAATTTCGAGGAAGTTCCCACCGGCTACACGGTCGCCATGGCCCAGGAAGAGGCGGCCAGATGCATGCAATGCAAAAAGCCCGGCTGTGTGGAGGGCTGTCCGGTAAGCGTGGACATTCCCGGGTTCATCAGCCTGATCGCCGAAGGTGACTTTACCGGCGCCATTCGGCACGTATGGCAGAAAAACGCCCTGCCGGCCGTATGTGGACGGGTTTGCCCCCAGGAGATCCAATGCGAAGGCAAATGCATCGTGGGCAAACGGGGCGAACCGGTGGCCATCGGCAACCTGGAACGTTTCGTGGCGGACTGGGAGCGGGAAAACGGTACCGGCGAACTGCCGCCCACGGCCGCATCCACCGGCAAGAAGATCGCGGTGGTGGGCTCCGGACCGTCCGGACTTACGGTGGCCGGCGACCTGATTCAGAAAGGGTACGACGTGACCGTTCTGGAAGCCTTCCACAAGCCCGGCGGCGTCCTGGTGTACGGAATCCCCGAATTCCGCCTGCCCAAGGCCATTGTGGCCCAGGAGGTTAATTTTCTCGAACGGCTGGGCGTCAAAGTGGAAGTCGACGCCGTTGTTGGCCGCACCGTCAGCCTTGACGAATTGTTCGAGCAGGGATACGAAGCCATTTATCTCGGTGTGGGCGCCGGACTGCCCCGTTTCATGAATCTGCCCGGCGAGAACCTGATCGGCATCCTGTCGGCCAATGAATACCTAACCCGGGCCAACCTCATGAAGGCCTACCAATTCCCGAAGGTAGACACCCCGATTCCCATCGGCAAGAATGTGGTCGTGCTGGGCGCCGGAAACGTTGCCATGGATTCCGCCCGTACCGCCATGCGTCTGGGGGCCGAAAGCGTCAAGATCGTTTACCGCCGTTCCCGGACCGAGATGCCTGCCAGGGCCGCCGAAATTCATCATGCCGAGGAGGAAGGGATCGAATTCTTCCTGCTGACCAATCCCACCAAATTCGAAGGCGACGAAAAGGGGCGGCTCACCGGTATGGAGTGCCTGAAAATGGAACTCGGCGAACCCGACGATTCCGGTCGCCGGCGGCCCATCGCCATCGAGGGCTCGGAATTTCACATGGACACGGACCTGGTCATTGTGGCCGTGGGTTCCGGCGCCAATCCCCTGCTGACCCAGTCCACCCCGGATATGGATTTGAACAAATGGGGATACATCGTCGCCGATCCGGAGACGGGCAAAACCACCAAGAAGGGTGTCTGGGCCGGTGGAGACATCGTCACCGGCGCCGCCACGGTAATTCTGGCCATGGGAGCCGGACGCAAGGCCGCCGACTCCATTCACCAGTATTTGACCTGGGGGTGGTAGTCCCTTTTTCCCCTGACGGTTTATTAAACGGTTGTCGTAGAGGGTCGGTTTTAGGGGCGCGCCAAATCAATCGTCTTCGGACAGGCGCTTGTTGAACGCAACCAAAGACGGCAAAAAAGCCGGTCGGGAATTGATTCCCGACCGGCTTTTCGATTCATCAGGACAGATCGATTGCCCTCGTTCAGGTGAAGAGATCGATCGCTTGCTGGATGGCCTGGTTGGAGATGGAAGTGTCGGTCTGGGCCAACTGCGCGGAGGTCTGTTGGGCCAGTTGGACGGCCTCTTCGTCGGAAAGCTTGGCACCATCCGTGGCCTGCCCGTCGACGGACGGGGCGGCGAATTCGGCAGTGGCCTGCTTGGCTTCTTCCGACAGGCTGAGCCGGTAATCCGGGTTCTCCTCAGTCTGGGTCGTGGCCTGCTCCTTGACCTCGCCTTCCTCCCGTTTGACTTCGCTGGCCCTGGTCGTGGCTTCTAACCCCTGAACCTGATTGCTGACCGGGTTGTTGTTCGATATTTCCATGTGCATCTCCTTTATGCCCGACTTCGTTGACAGATGTTTGCCCGTTTCGCGGGTGCTTTTCTGAGTCGGCGCGGTTTTGCCGGCACGGCCGATAAGGATGATTTTTAAAAAGACTCGTTTTGGCTATCGGCTGTTAGGGCAAGCAGCTTTAGTTTTTTTTCAATTTTTTTTAAGAAGGCGGACAAGGATCTGCCGGGAAACGGGCAGTGAGATGCCTTTTCCGGTTTTATGGGTAAGCGCCATTGCGGCGTCCAGGGCCTCTCTGCGGATGAGGATTTGCAGCAGTTCGCTTTTTTGGACTGGTTGGATCCGGTCTTTTGGCTGATGCGACCAGCCGACGATTTTTTTTATCTGGCGGTCCAATTGCCGGACACAGCTTTCCAGCTGGCGGGTGCAGGCAGGGCGATCCAGCACCGCGAGGGCATAAATGGTTGTCTGTGGTTTTTTTTCGACGAATATCTCCGCCACCCGACCGAAGGCAAGGACATCTTCCAGACTGCTTTCGCGGCTGGCTGCGGCCAGTGCGATCAATTCGCGATCCAACCGGTCGGAAAGCTTGCCGATGGCTTCGCGCTGCACCGTGATGCGTCCCGAGACGGCCTTGGCAAAGGGTTTTTTCAGTTCAACCAGCGCCCGTCGTTCCGCCGTTTTACGGTCCGGGGCGATGCCCACACCGGTGAGAAAGCGATCCGGTGGGTAGGTTTTCACGGCGTTGTCCACCCAGCCCAGCCGGTCTCCGGTTTTCACTTTGACCGGTATCTTCTTTTTGACCCCGGTCCCCTTGGAAGGAACCGAAGCAGACGACAGGTCGGATTGATCCGCTTTCGTTGGTATGGATGCCGCCTTTTCCCGCTCCGGTGAGCCGGGTGTGCGGTGTGTGCAGCCTGCTGCCCATGCCATCAGCAAGGCGGTGATCAGCACTATAATACGGTAAGGCAATTTCCCCCCTTTTCTTTTGTCATCGTGCAACCATCTGTTTTTCCCATGGTCTTCATCTTTTATAGCCGCAGTCGGCACGACTTGCAATTTCAAAAAGCAGCAGGCTACCGGCTTGCAGGCCCGAGGAAACCGAATGCAGCCACAGGGGGCGAAACGCGTCTCGGCAGAAGGTCGGAACTATAGAGTCGGCAGGCCTTTGATCATAAACACAATGCTGCGGTTCATGGCTTTTTTCCGCAAGGCACCGAAGGCTTTTGCACCGAGTTGACAATATCCACCCAAGCCTTAATGTTACCGTGGAGTTCGATTGACGGATCTAACGCATTACCCCCGAATCAAATCGGTTACTGACCCCAATGGAGGCGAAAAAATGGCTTTTGAAACCAAAGAACAGGTTCTGGAAAAAATTATGACCATGGAGAAACCTTCCTGCCCTCACTGCGGTGAGGAGATGAGCATCTGGGAGGTGCCGCCCATCAACGTCGGCGACGGTCTGGGTTGGGGATCTCCGTACCTGTTCATGTGCTTCAACGACGAATGCCCGCTGTATGCAAAAGGGTGGGACAACATGCTGGAGAATTATGCCCACCATGCCTCCTATCGATGCATCAATTTTCCCGGCACCACTCAGTTCGAATTGATCCCGGTATTCAGCCCCCAAGGCGCCAAAGGGCAGGTGATCGACGACAAGGTGATCGCCGAACAGGAGACGTTGAAGCAGAACATTAAAAAAGGCTTTTCCATTCTTGCCGACTGCTACGTCAATAAGGACGGGGTAACCATTTTAAGGCTGCTCATGGATTCGGCCGAACCGGTGCGGGTTCGGTTGAAAGCCGCAGAGATGATCGGCGACATCGGCGAACTGGAGGCCATCGAGCCCATACGCAATCTGAAGTTCGGCAACGAAAAGCTTCAGGAACAGGTCGATACTGCGGTGAGCAAAATTCATGCGCGGTTTTTCACCCGCGAATGCCCCTTTTGTGCGGAAATTATCAAGAAGCGGGCCAAGGTCTGCAAGCATTGCGGCAAGGACGTGGCCGGCCAATAATTCCAACCCGATAGCGAGGCGTCGTGGAAAACGACCCCCATCTGGCCCCCATGCTCTCGGCCATCGAACGCATCCGGTCGGATTTGCTGGATTATCACCCCAAGGCCCTTTTGTTGTTCGGGTCCCTGGCCCGACACCTGGCCGGTGATCCGGGTGATCATCCGCCCAACGATGTGGATCTGCTCGTCATTACCAACAACACTCCCTTTCTGGTGATGAAAAAGGATTACGGGTGCGAGGTGGAGCTGCACAGCTTCACGGTGGACCGCATTGCGGGGATTGCCAGAATTCTTCGGTATGACAGCCGTGCGTCGGCGCTTCCCAAGCTATACGGCCGTGTGCTGGCCAAAGAGCATGCCATCGACATCATTGCCGCCGCCATGCTGCTGGGACCCGAATACGGCGCTTTCGGAATCGAACAGATCGAGATCGACGGCATCACCGACCGCAGAGACTACTCGGTTCATCGGGTGCTGATGGGCAAAAAATGGTGGGAGCGCTTACGGCAATATGCGACCGAGCGCCGCGGCCCGTTGATGCGCTTTACCGATATAATCGTCGATGCATACGAATTCAAGCCCTGAGATCGGATGAAGACGTTTACTCGGGGGCGGATTATGTTTCCTGGCTGCGAACATTGACGTTCATGGAATCGTAAGACCGAAACACCAGCTTTTCCCTGGCCAAACGATCCGCCGGCACCGGCGAAAGCGGGTTGGCCTGAGCCATAACGACAGCTTCTTCCCGGGAAGGGATGGCTGCCATCCCGCTTCCGTTTTTCTTTCCGGAACCCCCATCCAGAACCACAGCGTCCGATCCGTCGGAAACGACCGCTAAAGGCAGCGGCGAATCGGTCAGCAGCCGCGCCGCACTGACGATCTCACGCTCCCGCGAGCCCAGCGATCCGGCGGCGCATTTGATGGCGATCAACGGACGCTCGTCGATGCGTACCACCAGATCGACCGTCGAGCGGTAGGTTTCCCCGTCGATATCGACCGCGATGGGGGCGTCCACCAGGATTTCTTCGCGGTGGTAGCCCCTTTCTTCAACCAGGTAGCGTTCCACGCGCTGTCGATTGATCTCGGGTCCCACATGGGGCACGGACTGGCCGGTAATAAAATCGACAATGATGTCCGGGTTGTTTTCATCTGGTTTCATAACAATCAGACCTCCTGAAGGCTTTTCTCTTCCGGCTGTTTAATCCATTTTTTTCGATGGATGCAGCCGATAGTCAAACCGGCGCGCGTCGATGCGTGGCCATAACGGCCGTTACAACGATGAGTGCACCGCCGGCGAGGGTGGATGTCGAAGGGACTTCATGCAAAAGAAAAAAGGCAAAAGCAATCCCGTATACTGGCTCGAGGCAAGCGATCACCGATGCCAGTTGCGCACGCACAAAGCGCAGCCCCCGAATGAACAGGGCGTGGGACAGGGCCGTGCAGATCACCCCCAGGAAAACCAGCAGGCCGATCTGCCTGGCATCGACGCGCAGATCGACCACCGCCAGCATGGGCAGCAATACTATCGTAGCGACGGCATTCTGGTACAGGGCAATAACCACCGGTGGATAATCCCGAACCCATTTGCGGTTCAGCAAAGAGAGGATGGCGAATGTGAATCCGGCCAACGTGCCCCAGATGGCGCCGGAAAAAACCTGCCCGCGGAACCCCGAAGGATAGACGATGATCCCCAGCCCCGCCAGTACCAAAAGGGCCGTGACCCAATCGATCATCCGTCGTTTTTCGTTGAACGAGAATGGCTCCAGGCAGGTGATAAACACCGGAAAGGTGGAAAAGGCCAGCAGTCCCACAGCCACACTGGAAACCTGGATGGCATGAAAAAACGTAATCCAGTGAATCGCCAGGATAATTCCCAGAAGACAGAACAGGGCAATGGCTTTCACCCCCTGAGGATAGCGGCCGCGCTTGCCGAAGACCAACGCCGCGGCCAGAGCCATGGTTGCAAAGCCGGTCCGTCCCAGAACGATGCACCAGGCTGGCAGGGGTAGAAATTTAGCGAACAGGCCGGCGAGGCCGAATAAAAGCACAGCCACATGAATTTCGACAAGTCCGGAGGCGCGGTCTGGTTTCACGTTCAACGGTTTCGATTCGAATTAAAATCCCATTATTTACACCGAACCATGGTGTCAAATCAATGCTTGAACAGCAATTCTCGGTGAAAAAATTAATCCATTAAATTCGCATAGCCATCAGCCTTTTCAATCATTTCTTTCGCAACCTCAATACAGGGGAAATGACATTAACATATTGATATAATTAAGAATATTTTT
>Ga0272443_10000664_pt1 | contig 59156 bp, 55 predicted proteins | sample SSMAcet12_FD_193581 | JGI IMG/M metagenome (GOLD analysis project Ga0272443, IMG submission 193581) | Marine sediment archaeal communities from Little Sippewissett salt marsh, Falmouth, MA, United States - SSM-Acet-12 | ecosystem: Environmental > Aquatic > Marine > Wetlands > Sediment ... | reverse complement strand
ATGTCCTTTCTGTGGGCTGACTCTGGATAGGGATCACAATGCAGCCATAAATATACTCAGACTGGGGCTACAGTCTGTGCATCAAAGTGCTAGATGCCCCCGACTTCAGTCGGGGGAGTAGTCACATCCTGTCGAAAATTAGCGGCGGCCAAAATGAATAGGGATTATGATACAAAGATGGGGCACACTGTGTTCGTCAGGCAATTCAACCCTCAGGACTTGTTATCCGTAGTGAAAATAGACCAGGTCGCCGGGGGCAATCATGAGCCCTACATCTTCACATTCTTCTATGAGAATTATCCTGCCACATTCCTCGTGGCAGAAGAAGGGGGGCAAGTATTAGGTGTGATCATGGGGTTCAAACAATCACCCCTCGAAGGAAGGATCTTTTGGCTCGCAGTTCGGCCGGACTTTGAGGGAAGGGGCATTGGGAAACAGCTGATGATCGAACTCCTAAACAAACTCAGAAGGCTTGGAACTATGAGGGTTATCCTGGAAGTCAGGGTGAGCAACAAAAGAGCCCAATCACTCTACAGATACCTAGGGTTCGAAGCTGTCGCTGCATGCCCCGACTATTATCCAGACGGTGAGGGCGCCATAATCATGAGACGAGTTCTATAGAACACATATAGTAATTGGGTACGGAATTTAGGTGAGATTGATTTGTTCTCGCGAGAATGGTGTCCGACAATACGGACAGGCCAAATTTCAAACTCTTACGAGTTTAGGATTCGTCCGAAATGTATCGTTAAACTGCAGTGGGGTGATTTGAGGCGATGAAGCATGATGGCGATTACGTGATTCGCAAGATGACCTGCGACGAAGTCGATCTGGCCATCGATTGGGCCGCTTTTGAAGATTGGAACCCCGGGCTGCATGATGCAGGCTGTTTTTACAAGGCCGATCCAGAGGGGTTCTTTGTGGGGTTGCTGGACGGAGAGCCAATCGGATGCGTCTCGGCCGTAAGCTACGGCGAATCCTTTGGGTTTCTGGGGCTCTACATCGTCAAGCCAGGATATCGAGGAATGGGCTTTGGAATCCAGCTCTGGAATAAAGCAATGGACCATCTTGAGGGCAGAAACGTCGGCCTTGACGGGGTCATCGAACAGCAGGAGAACTACAAAAAGTCTGGGTTCCAACTCTCTTACCGAAACGTTCGTTACGAGGGCGTCGGCAAAAATACGGCATTTGATGACTCTCAAATTGTCGATTTGTCAGAGGTGCCCTTCGAGGATCTGAAAGAATACGACGATTCACTCTTTCCAGATCAAAGATATCGATTCCTCAAAAGCTGGATCGACCAGCCAGAAGGTTCAGCCTTGGGGGTCATGAATGGGGAGAAACTCAGCGGCTACGGTGTTATCCGAAAATGTCGTGTTGGATTCAAGATAGGTCCTCTTTTCGCAGACGACGAGAGGTTTGCAGAATCGCTCTTTCAGGCTCTGAGGGGGCGTGCAGAAGAGGGTGCACCGATCTTTCTCGACACGTCCGAGGCAAACCCTGCTTCTGTGGAACTTGCCAAGCGCCACGGCATGGAAGCGATTTTCGAAACTGCACGCATGTACACGAAAAAGGACCCCAACTTGCCCCTCGACCGCATCTTTGGCGTGACGACTCTGGAGCTCGGCTAAAACGATGCCCTCAATTACATTTGAGAGGAGTGGTGATATATTTGGCAGGATTGGGGGCGAGGTTTCCAGGGCCTGGACTACGACCTGAGCGAACATGGGGTATTCGTCTATCCAGAGGCATGACCGATCGGTCGTGTCTTTTTTTCCGTCGTCTTTGCTCCTGCGAATCAAAAGAAAGAAGAGGGATGAGTTTCAACCTTCCGTTGCCTCTTCTTTCTTTGCTTTTTCAGCCATTCTGCCGACCCATATTGCTGCGATAACTGCCAGCACGGTCACCAATAACGCATAAAGCCACGGTCCGTATGCTGCCATGAAATAGAGCGGTGCCCCTTCTAGGAATAGCGATTTTATGGCGTCGTTCCATGCGAGCGCCGCCACGAGGCCAAAGGCCGCAGTTATCAGCGCCGAAAGTTTCTCGACTACTTCAGCATTCAAGATACCACATCACACCCATTAAATTTAGAGCAGGTACTTGTTACACTCTCGTTAAATATGTACTTATCTGCCCCGTTCGGAGAGGCGTGGGCGCTGGGATTCGATCGTGAGCCCCAGGCGGCGCAACAATTTTTCGGGCAGGATGGGGGGCGCGGGGCCCGAGTTGGTGGCGCAGGCGAAAAATGGGCGCTCTTCGATCTGAAGGTCTGGTGAGCTCGGCGCGCCCAAGTAGTTCACCTGATCATCTTTCGGGCCAGGACAACGATAAAGAGCGCGAGGAAAAGGTATCCGAGGACGCTTTCTAGCATTACCGCGTACTTCCAGGCACCAATCGGGTGGAGCCCCTCTGGAACGCGGCCGGTAAGGGCCATCGCGCTGAAGTAGAGGCACTCCCAAAAGGAGAGGGCATCTTCCTTCCCAGGGGCGAAGGTGAAGAGGAAGGTGCTCTTGTCGAGAAGCTTCATGGCGATCTCGGGCGAAGCTGAGCGGGCGATTCCGCACCTCCACCAATAAAAGAGGGCGAATATCGGGATCAGGCCGAGGATCCAGGCAATTGTGAAACTCGGGCGGACGCCGTATCCGCAAGATCGCCAGGCGATATGGTCGTAACGCTTGGACCAAAAGGGCCGATTCTCTGATTGGTTAATCTTTCGATATTTGTAATAGCAATTATCAGCATCCTCAAAAAAAGAAATATTATTATAATTTTTAATTAAAGTTGGATACAGCGTTATATCACATTCGAGGCAATTCTTAATATCATTCCAGTTAACAAATAATCTGTCGAATCTCGCTTTCTTAAGGTTTAGGGTTCCATTGAACTTGGCCTTTAAAAAATTAGCATCGCCGATAAAGTGGGTACTTATGAAGAGAACACCTCCATCGAACTCAGCCTCCTCAAAACTGACAAAACTATTGTTAAATTCAGCCTTAGTAAAAATGGCACATGATTTAAAATAAGTCTTTATAAAATTGGCATGTTCGTGGAACTGGGCACCGATGAAGTCGGCACCACCTTCAAAATGACCCCCATAGAAGTTGGCATCCCCTCTAAACTGAGCCTTATACGAAAATTGTGGAGAAATCTTGAAACGAGCGCACACGAAATTTGCCTCTCTTCTAAACTTAGTACCGTTAAAGATGACTACGTCTTGGAAGATTATGTCCCGAAAGTTCACTGCGTTCAGAATCTCAGATTTTGTAATTATTATATGAGAACTGACGAGCCTCGCTTCTTCGGCAAGTCTCAAATCTTCAGTCTCGAATTTAGTCCTCTCTACGTGTCCAGTGGGCAGCTCCACCTTGTTTAGGTTCAGATCTCCCTCAATGACCACGTTCTCGTACTCGACTGGCTCGCCCCGCTTGATCTTCGTCAGTATTTCCTCTGCTTGGATTATTCTGAGCCATATTAACTGCCCATATATCTTAACGTTATACTGGATAACTTTGACTAGAAAACGTCGCCGTTCCTTTGTGGAGTCCGCCAAAGGAACCGTTGCTGCTTTCACCACCCTGCGTCCTTCGTCCGCCGTCCTTTTCACCCCCCCCGAAATTTCGCACCCCTGCTATTTCTCGATTTCGTCGTCTTTTCTCCTGCCATCCAACCTTGCGCCGCCTGCACATTCTCGGAGCCCCATTTCCCCACTCGGCGCAAAGTCCCCGCCGCCAGAGTATCGGGCCCGCCAAGTCCGTCCGGAAAAGATGCCGAGCCAGAGGCGCCCTTTCGGCCCGATCGAAGGCGGCGCCGAGGGGCGAGATTTCCAGATCGTCGTGGTTTCATCTGGCCCAACACGCAACGAAGAAGGTTTTCTGTGAACTGGTTTCAAAACTACTTATGCAACCTTCGATCACTAATCGAAAAAAGACCTGAAAGCCAAGGTTTTAGCCTTTGTTGAGTACTTCAACCGAACTACGGCAAGGCCGTTCAAATGGACCTAACTCCAAGAGTTAACAAGATCGCCCTAAAGGGTGGAGTCTTCCTGCTCTGCCCACACCCCTCCCGCAAGATAAAAGGTATCGACGCGCTTTTCACGCGTCGATCGCCTTGCTGGCGGCTTCAATTCCTGCGCCGATGCAGTCTATCAAGCCTTCTTTCTCCAAGACCAATTCGAGAGTCTGGATCGTCCTCAAAACGTCAGATTCGGTACAGACGCCCATGGTGCCTATCCTGAAGATCTTGCCTTTCAGGCTGGACTGACCACCAGAAACCACGACGCCACGTTTTCTCATGCCTCCACGAAGTTGGTTATCAGTTATCCCTTCAGGCATCTTCATGGCGGTTACGGTGTTGGAGTAGGATGAATACTGATCCGGCTGGGGGAAAAGCTCGATGTCCAAAGCTGCAGCGGCCTGTCTTACGCCTTCAGCAAGCTTGGAGGCTCGGTTCCTCCTCTCCTCGAAACCGTCCTCTGCAGCCATGTGGAGGGCCTCTTGCAGGGCGTAGAACAGGGATACAGCTGGGGTGTAAGGGGTCTGACTCTTTCTTGCACTCTTGAGGTGGGCTTTGAGATCAGTGTAGTAGCCGCCCTTCCCGTCTTCCAGCATTTCCTCTGCCTTCTTGCTCACCGTCACCATGGCAAGACCTGGAGGCACGGCCAGACATTTCTGAGATCCGGTGATGGCTATGTCAACACCCCATTCATCCGTGAGAAACTCGTTTCCTCCCACAGAAGATATGCCGTCGACGATGAAGATGGCATCGTATTTTTGGGCCAGTTTGCCCACCTCTTTTGCAGAGTTGATCATGCCAACAGAAGTCTCGTTGTGAACCATGGCTATGGCCTTGGCACCTTCTTCCAGCGCGGTCTCTATCTGGTCCAGCTGGAAAGGAGTTCCCCACTGAAAGTCCAAGGGGACAGCAGTTCCGTATCGATCGCCAAGCTCGGTGAACCTCTCGCCGAACTTTCCGTTGGTCAAGGTGACGATCTTGTCATCTTTTCCTATGATGCCGCCCACGGCAGCTTCCATGCCGCAGGTACCACTCCCGCTAAAGATCACGGCCTCGTTCTTCGTCTGGAAAAGCTCCTGAAGGAGCGGGATGCAGTCGTCGAAAAGTTCCCCAAAGTCGCCGCTACGGTGGCTGATCATGGGCTTTGACATGGCACGCAGCACCCTGTTTGACACTTTAACAGGGCCTGGAATCATCAGCAATGTGTCCTCGATATCCAAATCTGATCCCTCGAACCTCTAAACCACGAATAGCCTATATAAATCTAGCTTTTATCCGCTCTGCTGTCTTCCAACTCTGCCTCACGAAGCTTGGGCATTCGCCGTGCTCTTTTAACCATGTCTCCAAAAATTTCACGGTTTTGGGATCTGAAGGATAACCGCTCCCAATTTCCCATCCCAAGGCGCGTTCCAGCTCCCTGATGGACCGATCGCGGTTCACCTTGGCAAGGATTGAAGCTGCAGCAACCACAGAATGATTTTTGTCGGCCTTATGTTCGGCTATGATCACCATCTCCGTGCCGCTCATCTTCTTGACCCGTTCGGCAAACCTCTCTGCTTTGACGTCTGCGGCATCCAGTATTGCCCGGTCTGCAGAAAGTTTTCCCACCACCTGAGAGTAACACCTGACCATAATATCGTTCATCGTGATCTGTTGCCGAAGCTCATCGATCACCTCTGCTTTAACCTCCAGGACGTAAATGTCGTCGGCAACCCTCTCTATTTTCGCAGCCATAATGTCTCGCTTATGGGGCGGAACCATCTTGGAGTCACGAACACCGATGGAGGCGAGGTCGAAGAGCTTTGACTCTTCTATTACCAAGCCTGCTACGAACATGGAACCTACCACCGGGCCTTTCCCTGCTTCGTCTGCACCCAAGAGTCGCATCGAATGAAAATTTGGGCCAAAGGTACTTGAATTGATCGAAAAGGTGAGGGCTAAAAGTGGCCCCGACGTTTCGGCGCCGAGCGCGGTGGCGCGGGTATCCGCCCATCAGGATGTCAAGCCCGCGTTAAGATATCACAAACATGCTTCTTGCAGTCGTGAAATCATCGGGCTTGTAAACCTCCGTCGACCAGGCATCTTCCAGCCTCTCGATCTCTTCTCCATTTCGGCTGAGGGTGAGGTCCTTCAGATGAAGCTTGGCTGATCTATGCTTCATCATGAACTTCAGTGGATTGAACTTCAGAGTGACCATCTGGTCGCCCTCTTCGAGATGGAGGGTCTCGCTAACCTGATCGATCTCGAACCCGTCTTCGTCCACGAGCCGACCTTCTAGGACGTATTCGCCAGGAACCTGGACTGAAATCTCAACTCCTATCTCGATCTCGGTGGCCCTGGTCTTTGTGGTTTTGTCAACGAAACTGCCCATAAACTGTGCCGCAGTCGGCTGGAAGTCTTCAGGACACTTGTCGATCATTATCTCGTCTTCGTACTGGCCAACAATTTCTCCGTCCTCGTTGTAGAGGAAGAGGTTTTTCAACATCATTGGACCGCATTCGCCCTTTCGCCAGATCTCGCTACCGCACACACAGATCTCGATGACACCGTCATCTTCGAGATAAGACGAGTTGCTCATCCACTTTATGGGCGTTCCGTTTCCGTCCACCAAGCTTCCCTCGATCCTGTAATCGCCAGGCACTGTAACGTCTACATAGAGACCGATGCACAACCTCTCAAAGAGCCCGTCGTCGTCTTCATCCACGAAATCAGTTCGGCTCTCGCCGGTGAGGGCGGCACCAGATATGGTCAAAGAGACCGGTATCGAGAAAGACTCGCTCAGAGTGCGGATCTGTATGAATCCCTCTACGCTCTCGCTCGACGCATTATTTGGAACGGCGATGACCGCTTCAATCTCGCCATCGGTTCCGCTATCCAGCTCCTTGGGACCTTTCGCCGAGACCCAAGACCAGCTCTCCTCGGTGTAGAGTACTTCTTCCAGCTCGAAGGGCTGCCCTGTTCCTCGAACATCGAACCCGTAAACCCACGCCCGCCACAAACCTGGCGCAGGATAGGACACGCCCACATCTTCAGACATCTCATTTCCGTAAGAAACATCCACAGGCCTTCCGTTCTGGTTGAAAAGGAGAAGGGCAAGCTCGGTGTCAGGGTCTTCCCACATCAGTTTGACCCCGAGCCGAGTAGCGTTCGGGGGCACATCGATTGTCAAAGACCAGATGAACTTATCTTCGATGGAATCTTGCATCACCTCTTTTCGGACGCTCTCTACCACGCCTTCGTAGGTCACGTTGTGAAGAGCAGGCCCCTCGTTCGAGAGGTTGAACTGGGCCGTCTGGACCACACCTGGTGTGAGGCCCCCTAAAGACCATCTCTTCGGATAGCTCTCAAGAAGGATCCGTTCCATCTCCAGCAGATAAGCAGCTTCATCTGTGATGTTCCTTGGGTGAAGTGCTGCGAGCCACCGTCCAGTGGCGGGTTTGGTCACGGAAAACCGTTTCAACCCCCCGTCGTCCTCTGCGGGATAATGCTCGCTGGTGGGCGAGAGCAAGAACAGGTCCAGGTCCGAGTCGTCGTCCCAACGAAGAGCGCATCTCAGCTCATCGGTGCTAGGGGGGACGTCGACGTAGTAGTAATCCCACTCGTTCTTTTCAAGCTCGCCAGATTCTGTGCCAACCCCTGCCTTCAGCTCTACGGGCAAGGCCACCTCCAAGCTCAGGGGAACCGAGGATATCAAAATTCCCTCCTCGGATATGTCGATCGAGCCTCCGTAATGGCCTGGCTTTGCATTTTCAGGAACGCTGATTGAAACTCTGAAGATCCTCTGTCCATTAGCTGGAATCTCACGGGGTAGGGGATGGAGATCGGCCAGCGCAGATATGGACCCTGACATCGAGGTTGTCACGTTATTGAGCTCTTTGTCGGTAAAGAAGAGAAACTCGGTAGACCAGTCTACGTCTCCTGGTGCAAGCGCGTAGATCTTCTTTTGAGACCTGTCTGCCCCGGTGCCCAGACTTCCGTAAATTGTACTATCTCCTACGGTCTGAAAGTCCCCATAGACCCATCTTCCGGCAGTCCAGTGGTCCGGCATCACGCCGCAAAGATAATCGTCTTCCACGAATGAAAGCGAATTTCGAGCGTTCAGAAGGCCGGTTCCCTGGTAATAGGATTCGTACTCTTCTCCCTGAGTGTTGTTCAGTTTGACCGCACCCTTCGTCATGGCTGCCTTCACCCCTGCGGGCGTAAGGTCTGGATTGGCTTGAAGAAGGAGCGCGGCCAGTCCCGCCGCAACGGGGGTTGCAAGGCTGGTTCCAGAAGAGCTGGCGTAATACGTGTTGATCCGGCTTTCCAGTTCCACGTTTGGAGGAACTGTGGTGACGACGTTAACTCCAGGCGCCATAGCGGTGGGCTTGATCCTTCCGTCTCGAAGAGGACCTGTCCCGCTGAAAAGGGCAACATGATCATCACAATCGGTCGCTCCTATCGTTATGACCTTGACACCATCTCCAGGCGATTCCACACAACCAAGGCAGACTGACGATGCGACCAACATGAGGAGCAAGAGCCGCTCGTCCAGATTCCCTGCGGCAACGCAAACCACGGCCCCTGAATCCATGGCGTTATCTGCGGCCATGGATATGGGCGGGTTCGTCTCGCCTAAGTTGATTCCACCAAGGCTCATGCTCAACACGTCGGCATCGTTTTCGAGGGCCCACTCGATCCCAGCGATTATGTCCGAGATCTGGCCAGATCCTTCGCTGTCGATCACCCTCGCGTTGAGAAGGCTTGCGCCCGGTGCAACGCCTCTGTACTTTCCTCCAGAAGCCGTCCCAGATCCTGCGATTATGCCAGCAACCGCAGTTCCGTGACCCAAAAGATCGTCAGTTGTCCTCTCGTAATCGACGAAGTTCTTCTCGCCGACGACCTTGCCTGCAAGGTCTGGATGATTCTCATCGATCCCAGAATCCAGGACCGCCACAACAACGCCGCTTCCGTCGATGCCTTCATCCCAGAGGCTGCTCACGTCAACCTTATCTGCAGAACAGAACGTTCTGTTATCTGTGGAGAGGTTAACAGGTTGGGCCGCGACGACGGTGCCGTCTAAGTATACACCCTCTACAGAATCGTCCTCAGAAAGCTTCTGGATAGCAGAATAACTCGCAGACCCTGCCACGCCGTTGACCAGGCTGTAAGAATACTTCAACTCGAAGTCTTCGACGCTCTCCATGTCACATCGCTCGCCCTCTTTGAACACGACTATGACCTGCACGTTCTCCGAGCCTGCGCTAGATCCAAGCCCACCTGCCTGGGTGAGGCTCTCGACTGGGCCAAATACGCCAACTTCAGAAGAACGACCGAAGCCGTCGCCCGGCTTTGAAAGGGCCAACCCAGACATCGCAACCGATATCAAGATCAGGACCGCGATCAACATCGACGTCCTTTTAACTCTATTCATAAATCCGACCACTCCCACTGAGACGAAGGGCCGCTTGAAAGGGGCCAAAACGTCATTAGGGCGGGGGTTGGTAGATAATGCTAAATAAATCTGTGGTAACTCTACCCCCAATGACACTCGGCTGGCTGATCACCAACGTTCTCTGGTTGAGCCTGGCGCTCCTCGCAGCGTCCGCCCTCACCAACCGTCGATCACTCTCTGGCGCGGGCTGGTTTCTCTTCGGCGCACATTGGCTCAAGCAACCCTCTCATTACATGGTGATTGGGGATTACTTCAACGTAGTCTTGACCCTCGTTGCAGCACTCTTCTCGTTCTACATGGCCTGGATCATACTCGCGAGGGGCTGCGACTCACCTTCATGTGACTGGGCAAGTTCTGCAGTGGCCATCGGCGGCATCCTCTACTTTCCCTTCTCCCAGATTCCGTTACTGGGTGGTTGGCTGGTTGGTCAGACCGCCAATCTCACCGCGACGATATTGGTGACGTTCGGCGTTCCGGTTCTCTTCAACGGTGCAAGCTCCATGTCACTGAACGACCATTCGGTCCAAATAATCCTGGCCTGCACCGCAATCGAGAGCATGGCCCTCTTCACCGGCGTCATCCTTTCCGTCAGAGCACCAGCACTGAGGAAGTTTGCGGCCCTGATGATCTCTGTGCCCGTAATTTATGTTTTGAACCTCTTTAGAAACGTTTTTGTGGTCTTAGCTTACGGAAACGAGTGGTTTGGACCAGACAGCTTCTACATGGCCCACAACGTGGTGGCGAAGGTGGGGTCCACGATAGCCATGTTCATAATTGCTTATGGCGTGCTCATGCTTCTTCCGGAGATGTTGGATGCAATCGACGAGCTTTCTAGGGTGATCAAACGAACTAGAGGTGATGTCGTCTGAAGCTGGCCAAGGGTTATGCACCCTGGGTTGGAACACCCCTTCTGGCCGCGGCCATCCTGGGCTATCTTATGACCTGGTCATTTTTGGGGCTGGCGTTGTTGCTCTCCCTTTTCATGGTCTTTTTCCACAGAGATCCCAAAAGGATTCCTACAGACGCAGGGGTGATCTCTCCTGCCGACGGAATAGTGATGGACGTTTCGAAAAACAAAGCTGCCGTATTCATGGGTCTCCACAACGTTCACGTCAACAGAGCTCCTTTCGACGGCCGGGTGAAACTGGTATTGCACAAAGACGGAAGACACCTTCCAGCCTTTCTCGGGACCTCTTCCAACAACGAGCAGAACCTGATCATCCTGGAAACGTCCGACGGAGAGATCGAAGTCTGCCAGATCACAGGAGCCATAGTGAGAAGGATCGTCAGTTACGTCAAGCCTGGCGATGTGGTGAAGAGGGGAGAGAAGATAGGAATGATCAGGTTCGGAAGCAGGGTGGAGTTCACCTTGCCGCGAGGTTACAACTTCTGCGTGAAGATTGGCGATAAGGTCAGGGCAGGAGAGACCGTGGTCGCGGTGAAGGTGAGATGAAAGGCATATTCTCTTTGGTCCGGATGGCAGATTTTGCCACCCTCTTGAACGCCTTTTTGGGGTTTAGCTCGATCCTGATGGCCTTTCAAGGTGAGTTTTTGGCGGCTGCCGCGTTGATATTTCTGGCCGCAGCGGTCGATGGACTAGACGGTTTTTTGGCCAGGAAGACTGATTCAGGACCTTTGGGCCTCAATCTGGATTCTCTGGCGGACACGATCTCCTTTGGGGCGGCACCTGCAGTCTTGGCCTGGGCCCAGTTTGGGTGGCATTTCTGGGCTCTGGGCGGGGTTTACCTTGCCTGTGGCATCCTCAGGTTGGCCAGGTTCAACGTAGGTCCCAAGAAGGAAGCAACCTTCGAAGGGATGCCCATACCTGCTGCTGGAATGATAGTTGCAGTAAGCGTTCTCCTGGACGAACCCTTCCTTGCAGCCTCGTTGATGGCAGCATCGTCCATCCTGATGATAAGCTCCACTCCCTATCCCAAATGCAGAGACAAAAGACTTGCTCCAATCGTTTTGGCAGCAGCCGTGGTGGCATTGGCCACCTGTATGCAAAGCGATTTTCATCTTTTGGCCAGCATCGCCCTTTTAGTACTGGTGGTGTATCTGACATATCCTTTGGTGATGGCCTTATGCCAACAGAGAAAGAGATAGCCGCCTTCGAAGCGGGAATTAAGTTGGGCGCGATGTACCATCAGTTCGTAGGGGCACCCGTAAGTGTCGAGACCGCAGCCAGCCTGGAACGGGCCATGGCCGAGAGCATTTCTCTTCAGCCTTACGTCACAAAGGTCGAGGTGGAGATCGATCGTGACATGTTGGCTGAAAACTTCTATGGATATGGCGAGCTCGCAGGAAAAATGATCAGGGCAGAGGTGGAGATCTCTTATGAAGGTGAGACCTTGAGGGCTCGGCTGGAGTACGATCCTGATAAAGACTATCCTCTGATGCAGCTTCTCGATTGAACCTGGCTCACCCCAAAGAGGAGAAGAGCGCTGACCACCATTCCGAGAAGAGGCCATCTCGTCCCCAAGAGAAGAGCAGTTCCGCCGCCGCCCAAAAGAGCCGCTAGAGCACCTTCGGGCGTAAGGCCCAGCCGTTCTTTGTAAAAGCCCGCAACAACTGGGACTATCAGCCCACCTGCAAAGACGGTGTAGGCTGAAAGAAGCGTTCCGATTATCTCTGGCATGCGAAGTGCCGAGATCAGGGCCAACGTTCCGATCAGGGCAGATCCAAACCTGGTGACCTTCATCAGGTGATTTGAACTCGATTTGGGCCTCGCTTTCTTGTAAAGGTCCAAGGTTAGGATCGAAGTGGCCGTGAGAAGGGTGGTATCTGCAGAGGACATCAAAGCCGAAAAAAGGGCTGCTGCAACTATCGCTTGGCCCCAGGGTGGTAAAGTTCCAGTCATGAGTGCTGGAAGGGCTTCTTCTGCCCCGATCCCAGGAAACAGGGTTCGGGCGCATATTCCAAGCAGGGTTATGGCAAAAGCGAGGGGCACGAGGATTGACGCTGCTAGGAGGGCCGATCTCCTGGCAGCCTTTGGGCTCTTGGCCGAAAAGAGCCTGGAGTATATGTCTGGACCCACCAGGTAAGTCGATCCCACGATCAGAACTAGACTTGCAACCCCAAGTTCGTCTCTCGCGGGAGAAGTTGGAAAGCTCTGGCCGCTCAGCACATCCAAGCCGGTCATTTCAAGGGCCTTCCAGAGGATTAGCGCTATTCCCACAAGGAGAATCAGGAACTGGATGAGATCGGTTCTCACGATGGCGCGCTGGCCCCCATGAGCTGTGTAGAGCACAAATACCAGGGCAGAACCTATCATGAAGGCCTCTTGGTGTGCGCCGAAGAGAACGTTGAGAAGCTTTCCCGAAGCCACTATCTGTGCCGCGATGATCCCCACCCACGAGATAAGAATCAGACCAGAAGCGCCCATCTGGACCCTCGAATCGTACTTGGCGCCTGCAAGTTCCGGGAGCGTGTAGCAACCTGTCTCCCTGACCTTCTCTGCAAAGATGAAAGATAGCACCACAAGGCCGATAGCTCCTGAGAGCATCCACCAGGCACCGGAGAGGCCCTCGCTAAAACCGAGTCCTGCCATTCCCAGGGTCGAAGAGGCACCGAGGATGGTGGCACAAAGAGTTGCTGCAAGCAGGGGGGGGCTCAGGCTCCTTCCGGCGAGGTAGAAATTCTCAGGATCGGAAGTGCGCCTGGCAGCGAAAGATCCTACGAGGAGCATGATCAAAAGGTAGCCTGCGAGCACGATTGCAATGGGGTCCATAATTGTCAACCTTGTGGTCAACATGGGGTTGACAATGTATATGCTTTGTGTTCTGCAAAATTTCAAAGATTGGGTGGCAAACTTACAACCCACCAGCATGCGGAGGCCAGAATCGAGTTCCAACACAGAAGATGCATGCCACTCACTTCATGCCTCAATCCGTTCCGATAAAGATTTAGCCTACATGGTGGATTAGGCTATCTTTGCCATGGATGGAGATCCTGTCGCTAAATGGGAAGAGTTCATAAGAAGCAGGTACTGGGACGAGCTTTTGGAGCTTGCGGACTCCTACCCAGTGCGCCGAAGCCTCGTGATACGATTCCCTGACCTGGACCGATACGATCCAGAGTTTGCAGACGAGCTTCTGGAACACCCTGACGAGATGTTGGAAGCAGCCAGGACCGCCCTTCTGGATATAGACCTTCCCATGGACGTCTTTCTTGAAATCGCCCACGTCAGGATCGTTGGGCTTCCAAGAAGGTTCAAGACCAGCGACTTGAGAAGCGACCAAATCGGAAAGTTGGTGGCCCTTGAGGGGCTTGTTCGGACGACCACTGAGGTTAGGCCAAAGATAACTTCAGCCGCTTTCGAATGTCAAAGATGCGGCCACGTGTTCTACAAACCTCAGACTTCGTCCAAGTTCCAGGAGCCTTACGACTGCCCCAACGATGCTTGTGATAGGCGAGGCCCCTTCAAGCTCCTCCTTAGCCAGTCGAAGTTCGTCGACGCCCAGAACGTGAGGCTTCAAGAATCGCCCGAGGATCTTCGTGGTGGAGAGCCACCTCAGGCACTGGACGTCCAGCTGGAAGACGACCTCACGGGGAACATCTATCCTGGCGATCGGTTGGCAATCAACGGGATATTGAGGTCTTATCAACGAACTACTCAGACCGGCAAGAGCACCTTCTTTGACCTTTACCTTGACGGAAACTCGTTGGAGATGATGGAGCAGGAGTTTGAAGAGATCGACATCAGCCCCGAAGACGAAAGATTGTTGCAAGAGATGGCGGACGATCCTGACATTTACGACAAGGTCACAAGATCGATCGCCCCATCCATCTACGGGTACGATGATGTCAAGGAAGCTTTGGCCCTCCAACTATTTTCGGGTGTCTCGAAGTCCCTTCCAGACGGTACAAGACTCAGGGGCGACATCCATGTCCTTCTTGTGGGAGATCCAGGAATCGCCAAGAGCCAGCTATTGAGATACATCTCCAAGCTATCTCCCCGGGGAATCTACACTTCCGGAAAGAGCTCTACTTCTGCAGGACTTACCGCAACCGCCGTGAAAGACGAATTGGGCGACGGTCGTTGGACCCTCGAAGCGGGAGCCTTGGTGTTGGCTGACAAGGGTGTTGCATGCATCGAGGAGAATCAACTTGTCGCCACCTCAAGGGGCCTTGTGCCCATAAAAGACGTATCTGTGTCCGACTGGGTCGTTAATTACGACGGAAGCAGAAGCTGGGGTAAGGTCGAACGAGTGATCGATAACGGCTTGAGAAAGACCATTAAGATCCACGCTTACACAGGTGACGTGATCGAGGTTACTCCCGACCATAAGATTCTCACCGGGCGCGGCTGGGTCTCTGCTGAAGATCTGACGGTGGAAGATCACCTTCTGATCCCTGCAGATTATTCGCCTTACGTCATGGAGGACGAAACTTCCTTCGAACGGGGCATAATCATGGGTTTTGCCCTCTCTGAAATGAAGATCGACGAGATCAAAACCAAAAATCGCGTCGAGTTCTGCACATCTCTTGACGATTCGGACTGCACAGATCACATACGATCTCTGGTCAAAAAGCACTACGGCACAGAACTCAATTCGACGGATCTGCCACCAGTCACCAAATCCACGGGGGATAAAGAAGCGAATGTTGGCAAATCGAAATGGTTCCGTTGCAATTCCGCCGAATTAAAGCAGGATATAGACGACCTGTTCTCTGGCAAGTTTTCCCTCCAAGACAAGGACTCCTGCGCAGGATTCATATCCGGAATACTGTGCACGAATTGTTCCATATCCAGCAAACAAGCCAAAAATGAAGATAAAGGTGAGGGCAAAGATGAGGTCAAAAACCTCATCCAGATAGATCTTAGTCGAAGCAAATATCCCGACGAACATCCCGACGAGCAGCTTGCAAGGATGGTGAAACTGGTGAACGCAGTATTCCACAGTTTTGGAATTCTGTCCGTAATTCGGAACGATATGGACTCGATCCAGATATCGTCGCTTCGAAGTTACAACAGGGTCATAGAACTCTTCGGAAGGTATGTCGTCGGCAAGAATCGGGAGAAATTGCACCCGATCGATCCAAAAAGAAAGGTCACAAGCCACGACATCGGCCCTGACCAAGACACTGACCACAACATCCCCCAAGACACTGACCACAACATCCTCCAAGACACTAACCACGACGACCTCCTGGACGAAGAATACCAGAGATGGTTTGAGAAGGTCGAGTTCGACATCCCTTCGACTACGGATCTGGGTTTGCACTCGGAAATACGGCTCGCTTGCAATAACCACAGAACGACTCTATCTTTGATGGAAACGCTAAGGGAACACTGGAACACGATAACAAAGGTGCCTTTCCGGAAACCTGAAAAGAGCTATGTTCTCAATCCTATCGAAAAGATTGAGGCAGGGTCCCTTCGATGCGTATTCGATCTGACCATAACCGGGACTCATAACTTCCTCATAAGCGCGACGATCGTCTCGAACTGTGTTGACGAGATGGACAAGATGAGACGAGACGACCGTAGCGCTCTTCACGAAGCCCTGGAACAACAAACAATTAGCGTTGCAAAGGCAGGCATTATGGCGTCCCTCAAGTCCAGATGTGCCCTTCTCGCAGCTGCCAACCCCAAGTACGGAAGGTTCGACAAGTACGAGGGAATCGCCCAACAGATCAATCTCTCCCCAGCCTTGATGTCCCGATTCGACCTGATCTTTGTCTTAACAGATGAGCCAAGCGACAGCAGAGATTCTAGAATCGCTCACCACATCGGCCAGTCCATCTACGCAGGTGAGCTATCTCTTCAGGAGGGGATTTCCTTGGACGAGGTGGACGCGGCCATGGAAGTTATCAAACCGGCCATCGAACCAGACATTCTCAGAAAATATATCGCCTATGCGAGAAAGAACGTCTTTCCCGTGCTCGCCCCCGAAGCCAGAGACCGGCTCGAAAGCTATTACGTGAACCTGAGAAAGCAAGGCGAAGATTCTAACAAACCTGTGCCTGTCACGGCGAGGCAGCTGGAGGCGTTGTTCAGGCTTGGCGAAGCCAGCGCAAGGCTGAGGTTCAGCAACAAAATCACACTAGATGATGCTGAACGGGTCATCAAAATAGTGGAATCATGTCTCCGTCAGGTGGGCGTAGACCCCGAAACGGGCCTCTTCGATGCCGACGTGATAGCCACAGGAATCAGCAAAAGTACGAGAGACAAGACAAAAGTAATGTTGGACCTGGTCAGAGATCTAAGCTCGAAACACCAGGGTATGGCACCTCTGGAAATTGTACTGGATCAAGCAGAAGAGCAGGGGATAGATAAGCATAAAGCAGAGGAGATCATACGAAGGCTAAGACAAAACGGGAGCATATTCGAACCTAAAACTGGGTTCTTGAAATTGCCCTGACGTGATAAGATGGTTGAATACGAAATGGAGACGATGTACCTCAAGACTTACAAGGTCAACGGCGAGGTTCTGGTAGCGGCTTGCGACTGCGAAGTTATGGGAAAGACCTTCGAAGAGGGCGAGCTCTGCCTCGAAGTTACTTCTGACTTTTTCGGGGAAGATGTAGTCTCGGCACAGGAACTGGAAGTTGCTTTGACAGATGCCACCATCGCCAACATGGTGGGTGAAAAAGCGGTGGCTTGCGCGATCAAGCTCGACTGCGTAGACGGGGATTGCGTCCTCAACATCGGCGGCGTTCCCTGCGCCCAAATGGTGCGAATGTAGATGCCAAAAAGCATCTGTCCAAGGTGCGGTGCACCTTCTGAGATGGGGCTTTGCGACCGGTGCCGCATGGAGCTGGCAACGCTTCTCGACTGTCCCCGCCGAGTTGAGGTAACCCTCTGCTCGATTTGCGGATCCGAGCTGGTCCAGAGCAGATGGCAACCCTCGACGACTTCCGTGGAGGATCTGATCTACAATGCTGCAGAGGGGGCCATCGGAATTCACAAAGACCTCAAAGACCCCAAGGTCACCCTCACTTTACAAAAAGTAAACTCTTCCCAGTATTCGGTCTCGGCAAAGGTGTTCGGCAATTTCGAAGACCTGCCCGCCGAAGAAGAGTGCGAAATGACGGTGTCTGTGAAACGAGTCACCTGTGACCGATGCAGCAGAATGGCAGGAAACTATTATGAAGCAACGGTCCAGGTAAGGGGCCGTGGCAGTCCCCCTTCAGAAGAAGAACTCAAAAGATCCAAAGAGATCGCCAAGGTTCGGACTCAAAGAGCCATGGAAAACGGCGACCAACTCTCTTTCATACAGGATATCAAAACTGTCAAAGGCGGAATCGACGTGATTGTGGGGTCGACTCAGCAAGGAAGGCTCATCGCAAAGGGCATCCTCGATGTATTTGGTGGAACCATCCAAGAGTCTTACAAGATTGTCGGAAAGAGGGACGGAAAAGATATCCACAGGACAAATATTCTGGCACGGTTGCCCAGATTCAGGACTGGGGACGTGGTGAAACACGAGGGAAATCTCCTGGAAGTCACGGGGTTTGAAGGGAAGAGGACTATTGCCATCGTCTTTAGCGATGGCAAAAGGCGAGTTCTCTCCGAAGAGAAGGCCGAAGAGGCTAAGCTCGTTGGGAACCGCAAAGAGGCAAAAAAAACCGTAGTGGTGGCGGAAGACCGAGATGTTGCAGAGGTCCTTGACCCTGAGAGTTTCAAGACGGTATTGGTATCGAAACCAAGACGTCTCAGAAATCTTCTAGGCCAAGAGGTAACCGTCCTCAGGTCAAGAGACGAGCTGATACTTTTACCTTCAGTTCAAAATGTTTGATTTTTTTTGAGGGACTACCACAAAGTTATTAAACAGGTTTTGCCATATTCCTAGGCGTAAACGTTGCCCGCACCCATCTTGTGGGCAGGAACGATCATTAAGCCCGTCCTTTCGCGGCGGGTGATGTGCTGTAATAGGAAGGTGTTCTCCAGAAGATTGGGCACTTCCTCTAACGATTCACACATTCACGAAAACGGCTAGACATGAAATCGGATCAAAATCATCTATGTTTAGACTGAAATAGTCAGATAAATATACATACATTCACAATTATCCATCCGTCATTGGCGCGCTAGTGTTTTTGACCGCAGAGGTATGGAACAAATCAGAGGCGGCGCCACGTTAACATCAGGGCTACGGATCTGTATGCATATTTTATCTCTCTATTTTAAAATTTGAGGTGTCTATGATGCAAAATGTTGATACCACAAAATATGTAATTCACGCTGAGATCTCGGCAGACGGAATAGTGGAACGACCGGATGTGGTCGGCGCCATCTTTGGTCAGACCGAAGGTCTCCTGGGAAGTGATCTGGATCTCAGGGACCTTCAGAAGACTGGAAGAATAGGGCGAATCGACGTCCAGATCACCTCTAGTGGCGGCAAATCCTCTGGCACCATCTCCATTCCTTCAAGCTTCGACAAGGTGGAGACCGCCATCTTAGCATCCGCGCTGGAGACCATCGACAGGGTAGGCCCTTGCATTGCCCGCATAAACATATCCAAGATAGAGGACGTTCGCGCTTCTAAGAGAAAGTACGTGGTGGACAGGGCAAAGCAAATCCTCATGGATATGTTCGACGAAAATCTCCTCGACACTCAGGAAATCACAGAACAGATTAAGCAGTCAGTCCGGGTTGAAGAGATCACTCACATAGGTCCTGACCGCCTTCCTGCAGGTCCAAACGTTCTCGACTCCGACGCCATATTGGTGGTTGAAGGAAGGGCTGACGTCCTGAACCTTCTCAAATATGGGATCAAGAACGCGGTCGCGGTGGGCGGAACCAACGTCCCTCCCACCATTGCGGGTCTTTGCAGCGAGAAGGTGGTTACTGCCTTTACCGACGGCGATAGGGGTGGCGAGCTCATCGTCAAGGAACTTCTCCAGGTGGCCGATATAGACTACGTGGCAAGGGCTCCTGAGGGAAAATGTGTCGAGGACATGAGCCAGAAAGAGATCGTGAGGGCGCTTCGCCAGAAAATCCCGATGGAGCAGGTGCTGGATCAGTACAAGATCAAGGCACCAGCCAAGAAGCGTCGCGAGGTCTCTACGAAGAGGAAAAGCCTGATCAGGGAACGGCCAGTTCGCGTAAGCCGTGTTGCAGAAAGGGTCGCAAAGTCCCCTCTTCGACGAAGCGAATCAAGACCCATGCCGGAACCTTCCAGCGAACCTGAACCTAAGTCGGTGTCGGAAACCCCAGGCGAAATGGAACCTCCAAAGGAACAAGCCCCAAAAGAACCTCAGCACTGGTACAATCCCCACATTGAAGAGCTGAACGGCACCCTCTCTGCCAGGCTTTTCGACAGGAACCAGAACATGATAAGAGAGGTGGCAGTAAGGGATCTCGCCAAAGAACTGAAAGAATCAAACGGCGACGTTGCAGGCGTGGTCTTCGACGGCGTGGTTACTCAAAGAATCCTGGACATCGCCGCAGACAAAAACCTTGAGTATCTCATTGGAGCAAAGATGGGCAACATAGTCAAAAGCCCCCTCTGCGTCAAGATCATGACCTGTGAGGCCTGAGCAAGGCCTCCTCTTCTCGCTTTTTTTCCGTTGTTCTTATTTTCGCCAGCATCGCCGAACGCCCCACATGTGAACTTCGCAGGTTCAGTAATCCTCTGCAATCAGCCCTCTACACAACTCGGCAGCTTATGCATCAAAGAGTACACAGTTCGGTCTTGAAGTTTCTCATTCCATCAACTCCAAATAGGATCGCATCCAAAAAGAGGTTGGGATGTCATCTTCGAGCACTCTGATCTTGGCCTTCTACTTCGTCCTCTTCGCATCTATCCACAGCCTACTTGCCGATTTTCGGTTCAAAAGATTGGTCGAGGAGAGTTTCGGTTGTGGGGCAGCTCGTTGGTATCGGCTGTTTTACACGTTGTTTGCGGCCTTTACGGTCTTGCCTCTTTTATACGGCCTCTATCTATTCCCTGGGAAAGTTTTGTATGTGGCGCCCACTCCTTGGCGTTGGATCATGGTCGCAGGTCAAGCTTTGGCGGCGCTAACTTTTGCCAAGGCCTTTCTGGAGACAAAACCTCTCGAATTCTTTGGCATCAAGCCAAAGGCCGAGTCTGGCGGCGCCTTGATCGTGAGGGGACTCTACTGCCGGGTGAGAAATCCCCTATTCCTCTTAGCCTTGATATTCATCTGGCTCGTGCCCTTCATGACGGTGAACTTACTGGTCCTTTACATCTTGGCCACAGTCTACTTCTACTTAGGATCGGCTCACGAAGAGAGGATGCTGGCAAAGGAGTTTGGAGAGGAATACTTGGCCTACAAAAAAGTGGTGCCAAGGATGATCCCAAGGCTCAGGTGTCGTTACGGAACAGAACCTGACTCTTCTGAGTCTGAAGGATTCTTTCAGCAACCATAGGTGGCCACGGCCTCAGCTTTTTGGAGAAAGTGTCATTCCATAGCCACTTCGAGATCGATGTTGGCAGAACCTGGGGGCAAGTCCAGCTTGGAGTCCGGGCTGCAGACCTTGAAGAAGCATCTGTGGGGTCTTCCTGGTGGCGGGCAGGGTCCGTTGTATCCGATCTTCCCAAAGCCGTTCTTTCCCTGGAAAGCGCTTACGTCCCCAGAGATTTGGCACGTGCAAAGCTTTCAACCTCTACCATAAGGTATATCGATCCCTGGGATCTTCTGAAATGGCATGGATTCCCTCGTTCTGATCCCTCTGGCGCTGGTTATCGTCTTCGCGCTCTCAGTTCGCAAGTTCATGGTTCTAAACCCAGATTTCTGGATGGCTATGGGCATGGTTCTCATCGACATGAAACGTTATGAAAGGGCAATTTGTTGTTTTGATCGGACGGTTAAGCTTTACCCATTCTACGTCTATGCTTTCGGCAACAAGGGCCTCGCCCTCTATGAAATGGGCCGATGCGAAGATGCTGTCAAGAGTTACGACAAAGCCATTGAGCTAAACCCACTCTTCGCGGAGGGCTGGTACAACAAGGGACTGGCGTTCAAGAAGATGGGTCTCGACGCGGAGGCCGAAGACGCCTTCCTAAGAGCAGGAGATCTGGGGATCAAATAAAAGGTGAATTCTCCCCGCCCTAAAGAGCGGGGCTTCTATGGGATTATTTATCAGACAGTGGGGCTGGAGGATCGCCGTCATTCACCAGTTTATCCTTCTTGGGGCATTTGCTGATGAATCGATTTCAAATGGGACGTTGCGTTTGAAATCCGATAATTTTTGGATGGATTTCAGGTTCTTTGCAGGAAAGTCGAAGGCAGGATGGATGAATCTTGGAATGTTCAACTCCGGGGGAAGCTCCACCTCGATCACGATTGGTTGGTTGTAGTCGCTATAGTACATCGTGGAATCTATGTCTGCATACAACAGGAGCATCATCCCGTCTTCGGTGATGACAGATTCGAAGAGGTACCCAGTTGAGCGTTCTTTCTTCAGGAAGTGCGTATCCTCAGAGATCCAGAGAATCTCTTCCAACTCCGTGTTTACGTCCACATCATCGTAGATTTCTGTGAGGTCCATGCTTTCGTCACTCTGCGACGTGTAATCCTGTCCACCCAATATTTTCGAAGGATCTGTCGCGTTGGGAACCAATCTCAGCTTGTAACAGACTTCTCCATCGACCACTTCAGATCCCAAGAGTTCGAGCTCTGAGTAGTCCTGGATATATGCATACTTCGCTGACAAGTCCTCTACGAAGTTTGTGGCTTGCAAGTCACCCAAATCTGAGAATTCTTCTTCAGTTATGTCCACGTGTTCCCAGCCACCATCGATCTTCATGTAAGCAAGATCGCCTGCAAGGTACATCACGATCTCTTCGTCTTCAAAATTTTCTGAGATGGACATGTTCACGTGAGAAATATCGTTGACAGATTTCATTAACATCTCGGCCTTGAAGACATCTTTTGTGCCTTCGGCACCCATTTTCATGGACATGTCTATTCTTACGGCGGGCCGGGAGAGGTCTATCTCGTTCTCGGAACACATTTCCATGAATGCGTATGTCAGAGGCATGACCATAAAGTCAGAACGCCCTGTCATGGACACGTTTATCCTTGTCGCCTCTGCTTGGCGGAAAGTCTCGACTTTGTCCATTGTTTCGATCATCAACGCAATAATATCTTCTGCACTGTATGCCTTTTTAGGATCGGAAACTTGAGGATATGTCGAAGTGAGGGTGGCATCTCCATTGGTGGTGACGCTCTCTTCAATTTCGGAGATATCTCTGACTTTTATTTCCCCTTTGGCGGTGGCCGCCACGCTCTTTACTTTTGTTTCGTCGGTTACATCGAAGTCTATCACATCGAAGTCTATCTTTTGTGCCAAGACGGCAGGCTCAACTGCAGCTAGAAGCACAATCGCCGCGAGCCCCATCCAAAATAAGAATTTTACAATCACGATGTCCCCCTTTGATATTGGTCTTGTCCTCGTCACCCTCTATTTTTATCTTTTGCTCACACCGCATAAATTGCTGCCAAAGTGCGTATCTGTGAGACATTCAGCCGCCTGGAAACTTAAAAACTCAAATATGTAGGCGGTCGGAGCCCCTTTAGACCCTTCAATCTGATCGGGATATCAAGTCCACAATTTTCCTATCCATATCTTCAGCCGCCTGACGAAGTTCACCATCACCATCGTCACCGCTTTTCAACAGGGCCAGATCCCTTCGCAAGGGTCCTATCCTCAAAACCGATTCAGATCTTGGGCGGCTTTCTGCCTCCTTGACGGCCACCCCCAAATGCTCCAATTTGTTCCACTCGACGGATGGATACCTCAGCACCTCCATGAGCTCTGAAATAACTGTGGCTGCTTTCTCGCCCCTTTCGGTCAGCTCCAGCCGCCTGATCCTGCCTTCCGGTCGAGACCTAATGAGGCTCATCCCCTCCATCTTGGAAAGCATCTTGACGGTGTGAGAGAAGGTCGAATCGATCTCTTTGGCCACCTTGGAGGCGTAGGCTGGTGGGTCCAGATCCCTCACCGCCAAAAGCGCGAGGCCTGGTTTGTCCTTCAGGAAGAAGAACTCGGAACGTTCGGCCATGGTCATGAAAGAGAGCCCGCATTGACGTGAATTGGTGTTTGATCAAAAGATGTGGGGAAGAGGAATTGCGCATCAATAGCCTCTTCAGGGAGTTCTATCTTCAGGGGTTTGCCATAATTGTAAAAATGCCTGGCTTCCCTGGTCTCGAATTGGATCTTCAGATTTTCGGCAGATCCTTCCGGAAGGTTCAACGTATCTGAGGTCGCCGTGTAAGTGGTACGGATCTCGCTTTTCATGGGAAGGTACGTCTCCTTGGCGATCCAGATGGTCCATTCCATCTCTCTGCCGCCTTCGAAAAGCTCAGTCAAGTTTATCATGAGCAGCAATCTTGGGTCCACCGAACTGATCTGTCCGACCATGATTCCATAAGTAGTATCGTCATCAGGGATCAATTTGAATCGGTAAGTGTTCACGCCGCCGACCTTCTCAGACTTTTCGAAGACGATATCGGACCGATCGATTATCTCGATTAGATGGCTCGCCTGATTTGCCTTATCCAGGCCGTATCCTGGTTCAGGCACCGTCATTCGGATCCAATTTTCGCCCACTTTTTGGTAGGTGGTATCGTTTAGAAGGTAGCTTTCCATCGTCTGGTTGAACTTCTGATCTCCTGTCAGGGATTTTCGTGTGGTTGTGGTGGTCTCTTTGACACGCCCTTCGACCAGGTTTACTTCACCTTTCCAGTCCAACAGGATCGTCTCGCCTTCGAGAGACCCCTCGCCCGATAGGTTCCGGAACTGAGCTTTCTGGTCCATCTCTATATTGAAACTGTAAGTCTCCAGACCCTCCACGGCATCTGCCACCATCTGCTTCGTCTCCACCGAGTTCGGCCTAGCTTCATCGCTGATACAACCTGCAAAGGCCACCGCAGCCACGGCGATCACTAATAATGTATTTTTCATGTATTCCCCCTCCCTCTTTTTGAGCGCAAAGGATCTTGGCGACCGATCGAGATATCCCCCATAATATAGTGTTTAACGATACTTTTCGGACAAATTTCTAACCCGTAAGAGTTTGAGATTTGGCCTATTCGTATCGTTAAACACCATTCTGGCGAGAACCAGTTAGTCTCTCCTAGTTGGTTCTCGACTGTACTTCGATCTTGCGCAAGCTTGATCACGTTCGGGTCGGTCTCACCTGATTTAAAGGCTTTCGGACTCGCAATATCTGGAAGGCGAGCCGTTTCGTCGTCGGTTGCTTTTATCAGGCCGATTTTTCGAATTGTTCACCAGTGATCATCTGAAAGAGTCTGACGTAGATTTGACTGGACTGGTCGATTACGTCTTGGGGCAGAGCAGGTATGTCGGGCTCGGGAACTCCTTTCTCTCTGGCACCGTAGAGTTCGTCCTTGTATCCCATTCTCCGGTAGTACTGGCGGACGTACTCCTTGCTCAAGTCCACAAATTCACCTTCATCGTAGTGGTCTTTGGCCCAAAACCTGTCCTCGTCCGCAGTTCCATATACGTCGATTACCGTTATGTTTCGGTCCTCGTCAAAGGCGAACTCCTTTTTCCCATCCACGTGTATGAGACCGCGAGGTCCGACTTCTCTTTGGATGTCCTCATCGATCTTGAGGACGATCTCTGCAATCTCATCGTATTCCGAGAGCGTCAAACCAGAGATATCAAGGGCCTCTTTTTTGTCTAGGAGTCGGTCTACCTTCTCTAGCTTGGTTGAGACCTCTATGTAAGGTTCTGGCAAAAGTTCGCCGTATTCCACATTATGGCCGCGGGAAAAACCCAGATCTTCAGGGCCGATGTTGCCTTGTTTCACCCGATCGTGGAGCGATCCTGCAACGTACCATCTGCATATGACCTCAAGCGGGATCAGATAGTTTCTCGACTCGGGAGTGATATTCTCTGGGCTGATCACGTCCGCTTTCTTGACCAGCATTCCGTTGGGTGGAAGGAATTTCTTGAAGTGGGTGGAAATTCCCATCCTCTCAGCCCGTTCGAACCAATAGACGCCCTCCCTGCAGAGCGTCTCCCCCTTGTTGGGAATGATGCTTGGTATGACCTTGTCAAAGACCGATATCCGATCCGTGAACCTGAACTCCAGCTCCCGGCCTAGGTCGTAGACCTCCTTGACCGAGCCCATTCTCAGTGGCTTTCGTTCCATCGACCGCCCTATGCCACGGGCATGGATAACTCTTTTGCTTTCAGGCCGATGGCCCTGTTTTCGTCGTGCTTCAAAGACTTCAAACCATCACGACCTGAAGACTGCAGCTCCCAGTTTCATATTCCTGCAAACCGCTTCAAGACCCTTCCAGGACTGAATCCTCTGGCCGTAGACCACAGAACCATCAAGCCGAAACTCTGGTTCGATGGATTTATCCCTCTTGTGGGCTTCAACAACTTTTGTGGGCTTCAACGACGGTTTCCGTTCTGACTTACGGAAGGCCATCAAAAACATCGGTCCTCCAGGGGCAAGCTCCCGACTCCGGTCGGGAGTTGTTGACTTGCGCCGCGTCACAACCAGAACATCTCTGGCGATCTGAATATGCCCTTCTCGGTTATGATAGCCGAAACCTTATCGAGAGGTGTCGCATCAAAGGCGGGGTTGTAGACCTTGACGCCAGCTGGTGCCAAAAGCTTGCCCCCGACTCTCCTGACCTCGTCTGGATCCCTCTCTTCGACTTCGACCTCCGTTTCGCGCCTTTCGAGATCAAAGGTGGAAATTGGCGCTGCAACATAAAAGGGAATCCCGTGCTCATGGGCCAAAACTGAGTGCGTGTAAGTTCCTATCTTGTTGAACACCGCATCTTTCGTGATCCTGTCTGCGCCCACAATCACCTTGTCCACAAGGCCTTGTCGCATAACCATTCCGGACATGTTGTCGCAGATCAAGGTGACAGAAATTCCATCTTCCATAAGCTCCCAAGCCGTAAGCCTGCTTCCCTGATTCAAAGGTCTGGTCTCGCAGGCGTAAACCTGGATATCCTTTCCTTGAGCCACGGCAGATCTGATCACGCCAAGAGCCGTGCCCCATCCCACACAGGCCAGCCTCCCTGCGTTACAGTGAGTAAGGACCGCGTCCCCGTCTTCAAGAAGTGTGGCCCCGATATCGCCCAGGGCTTTGTTCACTTCGATGTCTTCCTGGGCGATCTGATCGGCCTCATCGAGGACTGCATCCTTTATCGCATCGACGGAATCCAGATCTTCCGCTTGAGCCTCTGCCACTTTGAGAACTCGATCCACGCCCCAGGAGAGGTTCACGGCGGTAGGCCGAGAGGTCCTTATGATCTCGCCTGCTTTCTGGATATCTTGCCTCAGACCATCCGGACTCGACGAAGAAGATATCTCGGCGGCCAGAGCGACGCCATAAGCTCCGGCTGCGCCGAGGGCTGGCGCGCCCCTCACTCTCAAAGACAATATGGCCTCGCACAAATATTCGATCGTTTTGACCTTTATCATCACCAATTCTGCCGGAAGACGGGTCTGGTCGATCATCCCGATCGCTTTTTCGTCTTGATCCCACCAGATGGTCTTCATGACCTCATCTCCGGTTGATGGTCTGAACCTCTCCACCTTTGGATGCCAAGAGCTGATCTACATTCTCGAAAAGGCCGTGCTCCACGACTGCTGGAAGGGAAGACAACTTCGTAGCCAGTCCTTTTGGATCTTCTATGATTCCAAAGTCGGCGTCGATAATGAAGTTTCCGTTGTCGGTTACGACTGGCCCGTCTTTCATCTTTGCCTCGCGCAAAAGGGGATTTCCGCCCATATCCTTTATCCGGGAGATCACCAGCTTGGCTGCAAAGGGGAGAACCTCCACAGGAACCGGAGCGTTCAAAGTTTCAACATATTTGGATGAGTCTGCCACGATCACGAACCATTTGGCAGACTGAGATACCACCTTCTCCCGAGCGTGAGCCCCGCCCCCGCCCTTTATCGTAATCAGAGCGCGATCGATCTGATCGGCCCCGTCTATGGCAAGGTCTAGCACAGGATACTGGTCCAAAGATGTCAAAGGAACCCCTGAAGAAATGGCCAGTTCCTGGGCCTGGTAAGAGGTGGGAACTCCGAGAACCTCTAGCCCTTCTTCTACCATCTTTCCGATCTTCTTGATGGTCCAAGCCACCGTGGACCCGGTTCCAAGGCCCAAAACCATCCCATCTCTCACCATCTCGGCCGCAGCCTCGCCCACGGCCCTTTTCTCATCCAGATTGGAATCTGGTGTTCGCACCAAAATTGTGTCCTCCTTTTCCCCTCAATCCAAAATTTCGCTCCTCACAGTGGTGAAGACCGGCCCTCTCACGTCTATCTTGTGGTTGTAACTAGTGATGTACCGCTCCAAAGCGGGGTCGAGGATGATGTTTATGTCGCCAGGACTACGAACGATCCTCGCCCTGGTTTCCGATCCTTCTCCCTTCGACGTAGCCTTTTCGATCTCGAAAGCTGCTTGGTAAGCGAAAGCGTCGATGAACCTGATCCCCGTGGAAACGCCGTTTTCAAAGGCCTTTTCCCACTTGGATATGTGAGGTATGCCAAGAACGTTGTCTTTGTAGATCACGACTTCGTTCAGATAGGCAGGACCGCAAAGCTTGGTGTTCTCTTCTGGCTCCACCACCGAGACCGCGACTTCTCTTCCGTAAAGTTCGCCTTTCCAGGCCTGAAACTCGCAAGGCGAAGGTTCGTTGCCGTGTTCCAGACAGGTCTGGACGATATCGCGAGTGATTCTTTTGCCAGCTTCAGTCTGTGGCTCCTTCTCGACCCGAACCATCTGAGCCATCTTTCTGTGGGATGGGGTCCATTCAGCATAGAACTGAGGGTAAGCAAGGGCCCTTACATCTGCGGATTCGTAGAGAATCATGGCCAGCCGTTCTACGCCCAGGCCCAGGTTCATCACAGGGTAAGGTATGTCGTACTTGGAAAGGGCAGTGGGTGAATAAACCCCGAATGTTGCCACCTCGACCCATCCGGTGTTGTACTTGGTGCCGGATCCGACCAGGCCAGGATGGTAAGCGTAAACCTCTATCTGGGTGTCAGGAACGTAGTACTTGCTTCTTTTGTCGTCTGGCAAGAACCTGAATTTCTCGAACCCGAACTGGCTGAGAAGACCATCTGCAATGACTTTGCCATCGTCTGCTGAGACTTCTTCGTCCATTATCACACAGCTTGCGGAGTGGTAGGTCATCAACCTCGCAGCATCTTCGGATTGTTCCCGCCTGAAACACCTGTCCACCGAGAAGAGCCGAACCGGTAGCTTCGCTCTCTGGTGCAGGCTGGAAAGAGACATGAACCAGCCTGAGGTCATGTGGCTTCGAAGCGTCCTGTTTGTGGGGACCGGTTTGAGTTCTCTGAATTCTGGAAACACCTCTTCGAGGAGGGTCGATACCAGAGCGTCAGAGACTTCCAAGGCGTGAGAAATATCGTGAACGAGGTCGTCGCCTTCCACTGATCCTTTTTTGTAGCCGTGAAGGATCTGTCTGATCTCTTCGGTTTCTTCAGAGGTGATATCCCTTTCGAGAATCTTTTTCATCTGGTTGATCCGGTCGTCGGACATGCCGACGTCGGGCCTGGGAAGTCCTGCCAGGTAGAAACATCGATCCAGCACTGCGAGGGCTTCACTTCCGAACTGTTTGTAAACCTCTTTATCTTCCACGATCAAAGGGTTCATGGCCTCGTTGAATCCTAGCCTGAGGTAAGCCTCTCTGAGCCTTCCAATTACTTCGAATATGGGGTGGGGTTTTCCGAAAGAACAGACGCGCCGTGGGTAGCTGTTGTTCAGAGACGGCTCTTCAACGTACTCCTTTCCTTGCCGCCAAGTGCTATCGAAATCTTCGTTGGCAGCTTCCCTTATCTGGGCCGGATCGAATTTCATGTAGGCAGGGATTGAAGCACGCCTCTTTAAGGTTTTTGGGAGAGGAAACTCAAAATAGACCTTTGTGCGGGAAAATAAGTTTCAGCGACCTTCGAGCTTGGATAAGGACATGGCCAAGAGGAGAACCCTCACACTGGAAAGAAAGTTGCAGGCAAACAGGTGAAAAAGCAATGACTGGGGGCGCGTTCTTGCGCCCCTGTTACGCCCGGACCGGGAGTCGAACCCGGGTCGAAGCCTCGACAGGGCTTCATGATAGGCCTCTACACTATCCGGACTCTTTTTTGGTCCCGCCTCCCAGATTCGAACCGGGGACATCACGGTAGCCGCACGGAGCGCCTCTCGGCGCGAAACCTACTACAGCCGCGCACTCTACCAAGCTGAGTTAAGGCGGGTCAAGCGATGCAATGCGATTCTAGTATTTAGCCCTTTCGACCGAACGATCTAGATGCAAGCGTTTCTTTCAAGATAGATGCAAGCGTTTCTTTCAAGAGGCCGTCTTTCAGAATGAGCCCATTTTCGCCGAGCACATTGCCAGACAGAGATACATTTTCGGCAGCCAGTTCGATATGTCTTGATTTCGATCACGTTTCTCCGCGGTTGTTCGACGATCCGGCTGACGATCCGGCTGACGATCCGGCTGACGATCCGGCTGACGTAAAGTATAGTGTTTAACGATACCTTTCGGACAAATCTCTAACTCATAGGAGTCTAAAATTTAGCCTACTCGTATCGTTAAGCACTGTTCTGGCGAGATCTGATTAGTCCCATCTGATTGGTTCTCGACTGTAATTTCAAGTAACTCCAGCTACAGATATTGTTTTTCTGTCTGGCGCAAATTGTTCGTCGGTGTGTTTCCATTGGCCAAAACCAACATCATACGAGCCATTTTTGGGGGGCTAAACCCGTACGTAAAATTTGACTGATTAGTCTTTTACCACCTCATCAAACTCGCTTTGGCTCATGTACTGAGGAGTGTATGCGATGTCCATCTCTTGCAAGTCCCTTACGTAAGATCGAAGGTGCTTTCTGGAACCTGCGAGCAACCCCTGGAAGACCACTCTCACGTCTTCGTTTTTGGCAACTTCAAGCTCCTTTTCGAGATCCACTATGCTGATCTCCTCGAAGGTGGCCGCAACCTTGAGCGCATCCTCCTCGGACTGACTGCCCTGGGCTAGAAGATCGTCGTAGAGCTCAATCAGGGTCCCGTTGCTGAAAACCCCAGCATCATCTTCGACAGGGAGCTCCAAACCATACTTGTCTATGAGGGTCTTTGCTTGATCCATGTGACTCTGCTCGGACCTTGCCAGATCCACGAAGACGCTGAGTTTGTTCTCCCTGTAAAGTGACATGTAGAGATCGCGGGCCGCCTTCTCTTCTTCCCATATGAAGAGCACGCCCTCTTCTTCTCTCGGGCTCAAGGCTGCTGTTGCTGTTGCGGTCCCTGAAACCTGATCCTCGACCAATGTGAGTATTCCTTCTCCATAGGCTATGTTGTGCTTTAGACTCCTGGGGTCGGAATCGGCCATTGCCCAGATGATCGAGACGCTCTGGCCAGGTTCCAGGACCTTGTCAAATTCATCGCCGGTATCAAGCTTCCTCTTGAACTCGATGACTGTGTAACCATCAGCCTCTGAGCCACCTGATTCCAGGATGTCGTAGGTACCACCAAGGAAGGTATCATCCTCATGGGGACCGTAGCGATCGATGGAATATTCATCCAGGACGATTGGTTTTCCATCTTCAACCTTTCCAAGGATTATATCCGCATCTTTCATCCACTCTAATGGATCAAAACCTATCGAAAGCCAGCCTGCGGTTTCGCCCTTCAAGGCCATGTAGAGATATTCCTGATCGTTTCTCCAGGAGATCTCCATCTCGCCTCCCGAATAACCCGATCTTGCAGGACCCGCCAAGACCATCGTCCGAGAGTATTCGCCCACCCCCACAACACCATCAGACGCCCACTCTTCTGATGTCACTTTCTCTGAAACTATTTGCTCCTCAGGAGACTCGACACACCCTGAGAAGACGAGCAACAATCCAATTAACAACGTGATAGGAGCTGCCTTCATTCAGAACACCATTAACTACCTTAGTTTTTATAGAATATCAACGTGTCGAAAGAAATCTCAAATCAAATTGCGTGCGACCCACCCCACCCTAAAGGGAGGGGTATGCTTCGGGGTCGCACGCTCGGTTTCCCGGATTTCAGAAATCTTCGAGTCTTCGTTGCCCAGATTCCCATGAACCGTCACTAATGTTCTATCGATTTAAAGGAGCATGAAAAACGGGCGAGGGTTCACTTCATCCCCGCCCTAAAGGACGGGGTATTCGTGACCCTCCGCGTTCCCGAAGTAGTAAAATTTTGCGAAAAACTCCATCTGCAGTAAATTCGAAGTCATCGGGATAACCACCAAAGATTCTCAAAAGCAGTTCACGATGCGGAAAATTTATTAGGGTAAGGTGTATTTGGGTCACAAGAGGGTACCACAGGGTACTTTCCTCCCAAAGATTTGAAAAACTTTCGAGGGAATGTATCCTGCATTTAACTTTATCACTGGAAAATTCGATTGTGCCGTTTTACATGAGAATGTGGGCTCTATCTAATTTTCCAGCGTTATCACCAAATTCATGAACGACGACGAAATCTAAGGGCCCGCGAATCGGGCTCTAGATCTGAAATACTGCTGTTTTGGGGAAAACAGTTACAGACCGAATGGTCGAAAAGATGCGATGATGCAATCATCCCGCAATCTTTAAGTTTCAATCTGACACCTTTTAACCGGGGAGGTCGCGGGTTTGAACTCGAGACGATTATTGATATACTGCACGTTATTGGTTTTTCTATGGATCACAATCGTCTTTGCTGTGGATTCACAGCAGACGACACAGACAGATACGAATCTTGAGCCTGACTGGCTCAATCCCTTCTACGCCGACAGGCCCGACTGGGATCCTTACGCCCCCGATCAGGAATCGGATTACATTCCTGATAGGCCAAGCTGGGATCCTTACGCGCCAGGATATGCCGAGCCGCAATTGACATCACTGAATCCACTTCTACTAGATTTGACTATTGGAGATGATGTCCTCAATCCCAACCAGCTCTATTTCCAGTCAGGGGGGCTTCTTGCAACCATGGGATCCGTGAACCTGGGCGAGCCCTACACGCTCTGGCTTTACGTCGCCAATTGGGGTCCTTTTGCTCTCTACGACAAGGGACGGCTCATAATCTCTCAGGATTTCCTGAGTCCTGGATGGTACAAGGTTGACCGATATGCAGAAATTCTGCAGACCCACCTTTACCAGTTCAATTCTAAGTGGTGGAGCAACAACGTGACCGTGATGGTCCGTTCTGCAGGTTACCCCACCACCTACAGCCTTGTAGGAAGAGTGGTGGACCAGTACGGAAATGGAATTCCTGGAACCCGAGTCAAAATATCGGGATCAGGTGGTGGATCGTTCAGCACCAATGCTGACTCTAGAGGTTACTACGGCCTCAATGTTCCCTCTGGGGAGTACACTGTAACCGCAGAGCTAACAGGTTACCGATTCAACCAGGCCAGTGCTAGAGTTTGGGTTGGCACGGTCTCGGTCGCAGGGAAAGTCGTGGGTTATCCAATTGGCTGGAGCGGCCTTGGACCCCAAACATCTTACCAGGGCAATTTGGGATTACTGGAAGGGACAGTCACGGACAGGAGCGGAAAAACCATACCCGGTGCGGTGGTGAGTATCGACGGTCTTGGCACTGTTCCCACAGACTATCAAGGAAACTACAGGACCGGCCTAATTCCGGGCTGGTATACAGTCGATGCCAAGGCTCCTGGCTACACGTTCCAACCGGCAACCGTTCAGGTCCGGGCAAATCAGGCGACACGACTTGACTTTCGGGGTCGGACCATGCTCGTGCTAGGAGGGCTCAGGTGACTACTCCCCCGACTAAAGTCGGGGGGCATCTAGGCGTTTGCCAAAGACTGTAGCCCCAGTCTCAAAATGTTGATCGCTGCATTCTCATCACGGTCCATTACCAGCCCACATCGCGGACATTCATGAACCCGATCAGATAGCGATTTTGGAACTTCGATACCACATCCAGAGCACATCTGAGTCGTATACCTGGGATCGACCAGCACCACCAAAGAGCCAGCTTCTTCCGCTTTGTTCTGAGTGATTGTTACCAGCATCCTCCAGGCAGCGTCAGATATGCTTTTTGCCAGACAGTGGTTTTGAAGCATGTTTTTGATCTTTAGGTCTTCAAAAGCTATGACATCATACTCGTCTACCAACTTTCTGCTAATCTGGTGAGAGAAATTATGTCTTTTGTTCCTGATTCTTTCATGGACTCGTTGGACGACTTTAAGTGCTCTTTTCCGTTCGGGCGTCCCTTTCGTTGCTTTAGATAGCTTCCTTTGAGCCTTTGCCAGAGCCTTCTCCTCAGATCCGAAGAACCGGGGGTTATCGATCTTTTCTCCAGTTGAGAGCGCGGCGAAGCTTGATAGACCCAGATCTACACCCACCACAGATCCTTCTTTGAAAGGTACTTCGGGATCTGGCAGCTTAGCAGTTATGCACGCAAACCACTTGCCTGTAGGGTATCGACGGACAGTGCATCTCTTGATTTCACCTTCGATCTCTCTATGGAGCTTGATCTTGACGTTGCCTATTTTGGAAAGATACAAAGTTCCAGATTTGATCTTGAAACCTGACTGAGGGTACGTGAAGCTATCGTACCGCCCAACTCCCTTGAACCTTGGATAACCTGGATACTCACCATTCTTGACTCTTCTGAAGAAGTGTTGGAATGCTAGGTCCACCCTTTGTTGACATTCTTGAAGCACTTGTGAATGTACTTCCTTCAATTTTGGGTTCTCTTTTTTCCACGCCGGAAGAAGTGCATTTGTCTCATATTTGGTGACTGGTTTTCGTTCCGCTTTCCATGCGTCTTTTCGGTACGATAAGGTCTTGTTGTAGACTTGCCTACAATGTTCCAAGGTCCCCTCCAGCTTAGTCGTTTGGGACTTCGTGGTGTAGATCCGGAACTTGTAGGCTTTAATCATCTGATACCTCCCAAATATCCCTTGTATTAAACGATATCTGCCCAAGCCTGATGCCGGCACATTCGAATTATCGAGTGATATCACTGGGTTTGAACACCAGAACGGTGATCATTCTATAGGTCAAACAGCCCATGCATGCAGATTTTGGAATCTCAGGAGGAATCGCCAGATTTCAAAAATCCCCAAAATCACTTGATTTCTAGATGGTGCCCTGAGGCCGATTGTTGGTACGCATTCATCCCATGACTAAAGTCACGGGCATTCTGCTGTGTTTGTCGTAAAGTGACAAAAGATGACAAAAAATGGTAGAAATGTCCAAAGGAATCAGGGTCAGGCGTAGTTCCATCGCCAGACCTTGAACCCCGCAGCCATGATCAACAGGAATATGCCCAATACAACCAACGATTGAAGGTACTCGACCACTGTTACGATGTCCATCCTATTTACCTCCCAGATAATTCCGCCTCTTATTTTCGTGTAAGTTCGGATCCGAACCTGTTTCAAGAGCTCCAGATCTTTTGTAAATCAGGCAGTTTCTCAGGCCGAAAACTTCGGTCTTTTGACTCTTATAGGGTCCAAAGCGTTATTTGCACTTAAACGTTTTGAGTGATTTTGAGGGAACGCATATATGCACGTGGTGGCTCCTTGTTGACGCCTTTAAGATCGAAGATCGCACAAAAACTCTGACGAAGAGTTTGTATTTCTCCTGCAAGGCTGAAGTGAGCACCTGCAGGCGTGTGCCGAATAGGCGAGATTCTGGGGCAGAAGGTGGCGAGACCGACATGGTTATATTTTGAGGTCGACAACCCAAAAGTCATGTCTTGGATGAAGGACAAGAAGTTCTGCGAAAAGGACAGGGAGAAACTGGAGAAGGGTGGCGGTTTCGACAAGCTCATAACCATGGTCTGCAACTGGTTATACCGCGTCCTCTCCTGGTAAGAGAAATACCGAGGGTCAAATAGAGGTGCACCTTTCAAAAACGGCAGAGCTTTTGCTCTGCAACAGTTTCATCACCCTTTGCCGGTTCGCTCCGATGGCCAGGATCGAGACGAGAGGGCCCTCTTTCTCCACGATAGATCCAGGTTTGGGGATGTCTGCAACCCAACATTTTGATCGCTCTGAGATCTTGCGGAGATCTTGTTCTATTTTTAGGTCTCTTTCGGCAAACAAGACCACTCTGGCCGCCGTTTTCTGAGCGGACGGCTTTTTGAGCAAACTTTTGGGCAATGTTCCTTCGAATGATTCGAGATGAGCCTGAAAGATGTTCATTCCGATAGATTGCTCCACCGCATCCAGACTTCCTTGAAATCTAGGGTTTACCTCGAGAACCGCAAAACCCTCCTGGGTCAGCAGAAAGTCGACTCCGTTGGAGCCAACGAGGCCCAGATCGGCCACGATCTCCTCGGCCATCTTTGCCATATGTGCCGCCTTTTTGTATCCTTCCAAGGGCACAACGTTCCCACAATACCTGAAACCCGTAGCCCCCAACCAGGGCTCGCCGATCAGCTGTTCGTTGACCGATATGGCCACTGCCTCGTCTCCGTTGCTCATCACCGAAACGCTCGCAGGTTTTCCTGCAACCCACTCCTGGGCGATCAAGTCTTCCCCGCTCGATTCCACATCCTGGCCGGCTTGAACCAGGCGGTTCTTCCAGCCTCCGGCCCCTTTCCTGGGCTTGACCATGATAAAGCGACCCTTCAGCTCGTCCCTTTCTTCCAAAGGCTTCGTGGAAGGGGTAGGGTAACCTCTCTTTTCCAGCCAGCGGAAAAGCCAGAGCTTGTCAGATACCTTCTCGATCTTCTCGGGTCTGTTGTTCAGGACCCTGATATCTTTTGCCCGCATCTCTTCAAGACCGGGTCCCAGGACCAAGGCGTCAGGGGCGAAAACTTCCAGCGATTCTCGGATAAACTCGCGATATCCTCTCACCAAATCTTCAGGATCTTTGGGATCGCATTCTAACCTTGCAGCTTTCCATACTGCGTCAACCATGTCTAGATCAGAATAGCAGTCTGCGGCCAGAACCTTGTGCCCGGCTCTGCTGGCCGAACATGCGACGTGCCTAACATTGTGCCCTACGACAAGGAGGTCCATGAACCCACCACCTGTATCGGCCATCAGTTTGTGGTTTTGTCAGAAGATCGTTCGACCACGGTCTTGTATCTGGGGTTGGGAACTATCCTGATCTTACCCTCGAACTCTTCTTCCAGCTCCTTTCCCTCTTGGAGTCTGTCCAAAAATACGGCGAGAGCCGCAACCTCAGAGTGGGGCTGGTTTCCCACGCCCACGTTCCAATCGGCCAGCTGGTACATCTCGGCAGGGACCTTCTCTGCGCCCACTGCCACCATGATCTTATCACACGATCTGATCTCGTCGATCACTTCAGGAAGGTTAGAGCCGTACATGGTGAGGTGAACCACCTTTCCGCCCTCTTCTTTCCATCTTTTTGCCTCCCGCCTCCAGCTGACGCCCCCCTTCACCTTGAAGTTGCCTCCCCACCTATCGGGCACATCTTTGAGGCCTTGCACCAACTTCTTGTCCTCGCCTGCAAGGAGCATCTCTTCGGCTCCGAAGGCTCGTGCCACCAGTCCTACGTGAGTGGTTATTCTCTTGTCCCGTTCTGGCCGATGACCCAGCCTCAGAACCACTATTCGCATGGTCGGGAGTGCTTGAGCATGGTATTTATTTTCTGCCCCCTCCAAAATTGATAAATCCCTTGGGCGTTTTCTTCTCAGTGATGAAACTGTGCGATAAATGTGGAGGCAAAGGCTACAAGGTGACGGGCGAAAGAGAATGTCCCAACTGCAAAGGATCTGGCAAGATCGATTCCGTAAGCTTGGGCCAGGCCTCTGATAGCGATATCAACGACCTGGTGAACAACGGTGCGACCAAGTGTCCTGTCTGCCACGGCTCAGGAAAGATTGCAATTACCGAGACTTGTGACGCGTGCGGTGGTCTGGGCCGAGAGTATATTTGTGCAGTCTGCGGAACCAAACTCACCACCAAAGGCGAGGTATGTGAAAAATGCGCCAAGAAGCCTTTGGTCCACGTCTTGGACTCTGCCTGTGTCACTCAAGACCTGGTAGTCGGCGATGTGTACCAGGGCAAAGTTTCGGGCATTGCCAATTTCGGAGCCTTCGTGGACCTGAACAAACAGGTGAGGGGACTTGCCCACAACAAAGTTCTGAAACGAACTCCAGAGGCCGGTGATGAAATCTTCGTCAAAGTCAGGAACGTGGCGCCCAACGGCAACATCGAGTTGGAACCAGTCTCTTTGGCAGAATACCACATTGTCGAGGTCTCGAAAGATCTGCCCATATCTAAGGTAAGCGAGCTTGAGGGTATGGTGGGAAAACTGGTCTGCGTAGAAGGTCTCGTGACCCAGGTGAAGCAAACGGGTGGACCGACTATCTTCACAGTTTCAGATGACGGTGGCATGGTCTTTTGTGCTGCCTTCGAGCGGGCTGGTGAAAGGGCCTATCCTGAGATAGACAGCGACATGGTCGTGAGGGTCATAGGTGACTCAGGGATCAGGAATGGCCAAATCCAGATAGAAGTCAAGTCCATGAAACAGCTCTGGGGTGGCGAAGCTGCCTGTGTCGAAGATCGGATCGAAAAGGCCATAGACGAAAGGGCAGAACCTTACGATGTACCGCTCCTGGTTGAAAGCGAGATCATCTCCAAGCTCAGGCCAAAGATGATGGAAGTTGCAAAAGAGATCCGGCGAGCTATATTCAAGTCCCAACCCATCGTGATAAGACATCACGCCGACGCCGATGGAATCTCCTCGGCCGTGGCCGTCGAGACCGCCATACGTCCTCTTATCAGGGAAAACTGCGGCCCTGATGCCGAATACTACAACTACCGGAGAGCTCCGTCGAAGGCCCCCTTTTATGAGCTAGAGGACGTGACAAAGGATCTGACCTACGCGTTGGAAGATCAAAGCAGGCACGATCAGAAGATGCCTTTGATTGTCCTTATGGACAACGGCTCCACCGAAGAAGACGTCCCTGCCATGAGACAGGCCCGGATCTATGGGTTGGACATGATGGTAGTGGACCATCATCATCCAGATGATGTCGTGGACCAGTACTTGATCTGCCACGTAAATCCTGCCCATGCTGGCGGCGATTTTGGCATCACCACGGGAATGCTTGGAACCGAGATTGCAAGGATGATCAATCCCGATGTAGAGGAAAGTATCAAGCACTTTCCGGCCGTTTCCGCGCTAGGCGATCGAAGCGGGGCTCCAGAGGCCGAACGTTACATAAAGCTGGTAGAAGACCGCTTCAAGCTGGAAGACCTGAAAGACATCGCTTTGGCTCTGGACTACGAAGCTTTCTGGCTCAGGTTCAACGAGGGCAGAGGGCTCATCAACGACATACTCTGTTTGGGCCGGTTGGATCGGCACCAGAAGATCGTACAGCTCTTATGCGAGCAGGCAAACGCCGCCATCGAAGAGCAACTTGAGGCCTCTTTTGCTCACGTCAAGGGCCAGAACCTTCCAAACGGGGCCATCATGAACGTCTTGGACGTCGAGAACTTCGCCCACAAATTCACCTTCCCGCCGCCAGGCAAGACTTCTGGAGAGGTCCACGATCGCTTATGCAAGAAGTACGACGGAAAGCCCGTCGTCACGATAGGTTATGGCCCCGACTTTGCCGTTATAAGGAGCAGAGGGGTCTTGATGAACATCCCTTTGATGGTAAGAGAGTTGAGAGAAGAGATCCCGAACGGCGGAGTAAACGGCGGAGGCCATCTAGTCGTTGGGTCGATCAAGTTCGTTGGAGGGATGAGAAAAGATGTGCTCGCAAAGCTGGCCAAGAAGATCGGAGCCTGTCCTGTGGAGGAAGTGCCAAAAACAGGTTCCTAAACCTGATCTGTGGCACAGATCTTCGGCACTTCACATTTCTTGTGCCACATTATAGATATTAATTCATTCACGTATCATTATAATTTCCTGATCTGAAGATCCGCAACAAGTAAATAGTTTCTGAGATATTATGTCTGTAACAAGAAATCAAGCGGCATCTTTCCAGCGCAGGGCAGGAATCCCTGAAAAATCAGAATAGTGTTTAACCCCTCATCCAGCATTTAGACCTTAAAGTACAAATGTTTGTCACAATAAGGTTAAAATTCGGGCATTATATCTCAGAAAATCTCACAAAAAGAAGATTATTGAGCCGTTTTGGGCGTTACCGCAAAATGTGGGTTTAACGATACGAATAGGCCAAATCTCGAACTCTTACGAGTTAGATACTTGCCTGAAAGGTATCGTTAAACACTATATTTTCGAAATCCGTTTCGGTTTGGTCAAAAGAGGCCCTGAATGTGTGAACGATAGTCCATCCACGCGATGAAAACCCGATGAAACACCCTAATGAAACTTTGATTCAGCAATTGGAGGCGCGGAACATGAGTCAAGCCAATGCTTTTGGATATACCGATAAAGTACTGGACCACTTCAACAATCCCAGGAACGCGGGCGTGATCGAGGATGCAGATGTGGTCGCAAGGGCCGGGAGTGCTGCTTGTGGTGATATGGTCCTGCTCTACTTGAAGGTCAACCCCTCAACTGAAGTCATAGATGACATAAAGTTCCAGAGCTTCGGGTGCGCAGCCAACATTGCCAGCACCAGCGTCACCACCGAACTTGCCAAGGGCAAGACCCTAGAAGAGGCAAATGAAGTGCACTTCAAAGATGTCGTGGAAGAGTTGGGCGGCCTTCCAAAGCAGAAGGTTCACTGCGCCAAGCTCGCAACTTCCGGTCTGAAACTTGCGATAATGAAATATGAGGCAAAAAACGGGAAGAAGCCTATCGACGAAGATCTCATCCGAAGAATGATGACTGGGGTTTTGGACCCTTCCAAGGGTATCAACATAGTGGCGGCCAAAAGGGTAGAGGCGATTGAGGTCAGGGGAAAGGACATCAGGATCACACTGACGGCGGACCTGAACGAGGATGTCAAAGCAACCCTTGCAGAGGACATAAAGGGGGCATTCACAGGGCTGGACCTGAACGTGACTGTGGATTGAGGCGTTTTCCGTTCACGCCCACTAATATCCATACTTTTTGCGTGTCTAGATTCTCTGGTGAAACTTCCAATGGTCACCTATGGGGATGAAACTCAATGAATATTAATTAATTCTGAGTCGTGCGTTCCACACAGATGACAGCCAATTACAAGCAAAGAAGCCCCAAGACTTTTCGAGAGACGGTTCAGTTCTACCTCATAGACTACCATACCCCTCTTGGAAAACTGATCGACATCACTATCATCTTCATGAACCTGCTGGTCTGTGCAATCTTCGTTGTCGATACGTACGACATATCTCAAGGGCTGAGATCCGTCCTATGGAACATTGAAGTTGCGGCGGTAGTTATTTTCATCATCGAGTACTTCGTGAGGTTGTACGGCGCGCCAGACAGGCCGAGGCAGATCACCGATGTCTACAGCATAATAGACCTCGTGGCGATACTCCCAACTCTCTTTCAGCTGATACTGCCAATAGTCGGCGCGAGCATTAACATCGAATTCGTGAAGACCATCAGGGTGTTCAAGGTATTGAGGATATTCCGATTTTTGAGGTTCTTCACAGATCCTCACTTCTTTTTTGGCAGCATCACCATAGAGCTTTTGAGGGTAGCAAGGCTCGTCATGACCATACTGATAATCTTCTTCATATCTTCAGGTCTCTTCTACAATTTCGAAAATCCCACGAACGATCAGGTCCAGAACTTCGGAGACGCATTCTACTTCACGGTAGTGGCACTTACCACTGTGGGCTTTGGTGACATTGCACCCGTCACAGAAGGTGGTCGATGGGTCACGGTTCTTGCAATCATTTCCGGGATCATATTCATACCTTGGGAGGCAAGCCAGATAGTGAAGGAATGGATCGTGATCTCCAAAAAGACGAGCTTGGTTTGCCCCCAGTGCGGGCTTAGAGAACACGACATAGATGCCATGTATTGCAAGAGATGTGGCCATTATCTTTACCACAAACATAATGATGAGACTGAGACGTAATGGCGCTGACAGCCCAACGCTTCCATATTGATGTGCAGTATTCCATATTGATGCTCAGCATGTTGCACGAGAGTAGCATCGCAGCATATCGATTTTCATCCTTCATGTGCGCGCACTCTGCACATGAGCGTTTCGTATGAATCGCCCGCTAAAACTTGCAAAACGCATCATCTAGAAGATTTCGGGTGGGGGGATTGTTTGAATACCTTTTTAGGGGGCGGTGATGATTATTCCTGCCATGAAACTTGGCGTTCTCTTCTCTGGTGGCAAGGACTCGGTCTTCGCTTGCTATAGGGCCATGGAGAAGAACGAAGTGGTCTGTTTGGTCACGATCGTCTCTGAAAACGTGGACAGCTACATGTTCCATACGCCAAACATCGGGCGTGTCGACTTCCTTGCAGAGGCTATGGAAATCCCGCTCCTCACCTGGCCCACCAAAGGCGAGGAGGAAAGGGAGCTAGAGGATCTACACGATGCCATTGCCTTTGCAAAGAAAAAATACGGTATTGAAGGGATTGTCACAGGTGCGATCGAATCTGTGTACCAGGCGACCCGGGTCCAGAGAATCTGCCAAAACTTGGACCTTTGGTGCTTCAACCCGCTTTGGCAGATTAATCAAACAGACTATTTAAGGCTATTAATATCAGAGGGTTTCAAGACGATCATATCGGGAGTTTTCGCCTATCCCCTCGACGAGTCATGGGTCGGCGCCGAGATAACGGAAGAGAGGATTCAAGAACTTGAGCGGCTCCAGGGGCGCTATCAGATCAACCCTTCCGGCGAAGGTGGCGAGCTTGAGACCTTCGTCGTCGACGGCCCCTTCTTCACAAAGAAGATCGAGATCGTGAAGGCTCACAAGACCTACGAGAACTACAGAGGACATTTTGTGATCGAGAATGTGCGGCTGGTGGATAAATGATACTTCTGATCGACCTTTGCTACGAGAAGGAGTCCCTTTCTCGATACGAGTTCGTGGATCCTATTGTCAATGTGGTGAAACGTGCCGATCTTTCCTACGAGGCGGTCCACTTCACAGAATTAGATGGAAACGAAGCAGAGAGATATGACAAGGTGATCCTCTGTGGCACGGCTCTCAAAGATAATGCCTATGCAGAGCAGATGGAACTTTTCTCGTGGATAGAAGCGTTCGAAAAACCCTTGCTCGGGATCTGCACTGGAATGCAGGTTGTTGGTTCTGTCTTTGGGGGAGATATCGTGCCCCGGTCTGCCATCGGCCTAGATCAGATAAATATTGTCGAGGAAACGCCGCTTTTGGGAGACTGCCGAGAAATCGAGGGTTACCACCTTCACAAATACGGCATCACTCTGCCAGAAAGTTTTTCGATTGTTGCGGGAACTTCGGATTGGATAGAGGCCTTCAAACATTCTGAGAGACCGATCTACGGCATACTTTTCCATCCAGAGGTTCGAAACAGGTGGATCATAGAGCGATTCGCAGAACTGTAAGACTTAAGCCTCTGATATGATAATTTTCTCGAATTCCTGCAGGAATGGTGCGTTGCCGCTAAATTTGGAGACAGAAGAATTTTCAAATGGGAAATGATAACAGAAGGAAAGAAGGGAGGAAAGTGTCGCAAAGCTCGTCGGACCGACGGCCATCCCACAAGGCTCAAAAACTTGTAGATCCAAAGATATGGTGTCGTCTGAAGTGGAGAGGTGGATTTGAATGGCAGAGAAAAACCTGATAGCTTGGACCGTCGATGAAGGCGACTTTCCTTCATCTGGCTGCGTAGACGAGAAGGTCAAGTTTCTCCTTCGATACGCCATCTTGGCGCCCTCTGGCCCAAACAACCAGCCCTGGAAGTTCTCGATAAAGGAAGACGAGCTCACTTTGATGGCCGACTTTGAAAGGAAGCTTCCCGACGTCGAACCCACCAACCGCACAATGTACATGAGCCTCGGGTGCGTTCTCACAAACCTGTTGGTGGCAGCAGAGCACTTCAAGATGGGCTACGAGATAGAGCGCTTTCCTGAAGGTGTTGATGAAGAGACGGTTGCGACGGTGAGATTCAAAGAGGATCCTGAGCTGCCCCAGTTTCCGGACTTGTTCGAGGTGATAACGGAACGCCACACTAACAGGGGTGCTTATTACGATCAGCCGATAGAGGCCGACGCCCAGCAGATGCTCAAAGAAGCTGTCGGAAGAGAGGGTTTCAGACTGGACATCCTGACGGGCGTCGAGGAAAGGCATAAGATGGCCGATATTCTGGGAAAGTCTCACAAGATTCAGCTTGGAAACAAGGCCTTCAGAAAAGATCTGGCCCGTTGGATTCGGTCCAACACGGAGGACGCCTGGGACGGTCTTCCAGGGTACGCTTTCGGCTACACGGATTTCGAGGCCTACTTTGGCAAGTTCATCTTTGGAACCTTCGATACTTCTGCTTCCAGAGCCCAAAAGGAGATGGGCCTTATGAAAGCCTCTCCTGCAGTCGGCGTCATGAGCACCGACAAAGAGGACAAAATGACCTGGCTGGAGGCCGGAATGGAATTTGAAAAGTTATTTCTCACCGCCACCAAGTTGGGTGTCAGGTTTGATCTGTTCAGCCAGCCTGTCGCGATCGATGAGCTTCGAGGCGAGATGGCAGAGACTCTGAATGTGAACTATCCTCAGATCCTGATCAGGATGGGATACGCACCTCCTGCCAAGCACACGCCAAGAAGGCTGGTGGACATGGTTGTGGTATCCGGCGTATAGTGTTTAACCTTACATTCCACAGTAAGGCTATTCCAAATTTATAATTTTTAACTTACGTTATCGGGTGCTACTTATAGATTAAATCCCATTCTTGACAATAATAATTTACATTATATCTGCCAATTTGGTACCTATGATCGAATATTTGTAAATGTGTAATTATGCATCAATTATCATGATTGTTTGAATCTAAGCGGGGTCCAAATTACAGCATTGCTGCACATCGATTTCAAAAAACGATACCAGGAAAAATAATGGGCGTTCAAACAGTTAATGCGAAATGGCGGTTTAACGATACCTTTCAGACAGATCTCTAATTAGTACGGTTTGAGATTTGCCCTATTCGCATCGTTAAACGCTATAATTCCGCAGATCGTATGTGCTATACAAACGAACACGAGACGGTATCAAAGCATGTTGCTACTTACGCCATTCCACATTCTCTAAGACAGCATTCTTCCATCTCTTTGATGCGCTTTTCTGCACCACTGACATAGATCATGTAGTGAAGAATTACTATTACACCCCAACCCACAATAGAGTACAACATCAGCCAACTAGGTGCACTTCCTCCATAGGTCATGAAGATTCCAACCCAAAGGGCGTTGAATATTATGTACGCCAACACGTGAAGCTTGAAGAGCTTCTTGTGGTCCTCGATCGTTGCGAGCGAGAACAGTTTTCTGTATTCGTCTACTGCTTCTGCCAAATTCCCAACCTCCCAAATTGAAATGCCGTCTTCCTTTTTATAGATGTCCAAGGTATATAACTTTTTTGGAATTGATTTATACATTGTGCCTCCCTCTTGAAGTTGTACCGTCTCGAAAAGACTTTGTACCTACCCTCAAATAAGTGTTATTTAAATCATTAGCAAGATATTTTACTTCAAAAAAACTCTGGCCCTCTGGCCAATTGTAATAGGACTTGTGCAATTGTCACATGGGATAACACGTAACGCGGTGATTTTATGTAGCCTCATACAGCTTGGCAATGTGCTGAACCGGCGCAATTCGAGCCATCGCCGAATTTGCGTCACGGAACTCAGTATCTGGGGCAGATGCCTCTTACCAACACCAGAGAGACGCCGGATTTCGCAAGTTCCTCTTTGAGTACATCTTTTGCAACGTTGCCGGATACTGGCGCATCCAACACCTTGATCGGGAGCAGCGCCTCCAAAAGAGGAGTCACGTCTGGCACGGACTGTCCTCCAGTCATAGCAGCTACCCTGTTTTGGAGAAGGACCACCAGAACCTCTCTTCTGTTGTTCAGAGCATCCATCAAGCCCTGAAGCCCGGAATGGGCCAAAGCATAATCGCCGATGAGGGCAACACCTTTCTCTTTGAATCCGGAAGCAACACCTATGGACGACCCCAACCCATAGACCACGTCCACTGCCCCAAGCCTTACGGCCCTGATGCTGCAACCGGCATCGCCTGCCGTGGGCACATTGAGATCTCGGACCGCTTCGTAGATGGATAAGTAAGGGCAGTCATTGCAAACACCCTTGTAGCCTCGTTCCAAAACAGTTTGAGGCGGACGATCTCGTCCTTCGAGGAAATCTGTGTAGATCTGATCCAAAGCCAGATCCATGTCCTCCGGCTCCAATCTGCCCCAGGGAAGATGGCCCGTCAACTTTCCGCGCACTTTCTTGCTCATCCTGAGCTGAGACTCGATAAAAGGTCCTGGCTCTTCGAGTACCAGAACTCTCTCGTGTTCTTCGATGAACCTTCTGATGAGATTCCAAGGGAGTGGGTTGGCATAACCGAGGGCCAGGAGAGATCTGTCGAGATCTTTTGCAAGCCTTGCAGGCCGTCCCGAAGCGATGATGCCAACGCCCCTCTTTTCGATCTTTCCGAGCCTGAGAACGTTGAGGGGCGAAGATTCGGAGGCCACTTGCATCAATGGTAAGACCTTGCTTCTGTACCTTTGATGCCTTCCTTTTGCGGTCAGGTTCCAGATCGAGCGATCGAACTTTTTGCCCCTTGGAGGGTGGAGTTCCGTGGAAAGGATTTCTCTCTTCTCGGCAATCTCGCCAAAATCGAAGGTGGACCTCACCATCACCGGCGCGCTGATATTTTCCGATAGGGTGTAGGCTTCCGCTAAGGCGGAACGGATCGACCCTGGGCCAGCAGGATCCAACACAGGGATGTCACATAGAGCTCCGTAATGTCTGATGTCAAGCTCGATCTGGGACCCTTTTGGCTCCACGTCTTCTGCTACCAGGACCACCAAACCGGCCCCTATGGTGTGAGTGGGAGATATGGTGAGTGGATCTGAGAGCAGGTTCACGCCAAGATGTTTCACCATGACGAGAGACCTTTGGCCCGTGGCAGAAGCGCCCAAGGCCACTTCCAGGGCGACTTTCTCGTTTACGGTCTTTTGGACCTTCTCGCCCAAAGCCTCGGCCGCCTCGGTGATGGGGTAACCTGGAACGTAAACCAGAACTTCTGCACCCACGTCGGCGACAGCTCTTCTGAGAGCCTCTAGCCCTGAAAATCCGGTCATGATCTTTCGTCTTATAATATCTCAGGCTTTACGGACTCGATCGATCTGGAGTAGTAAGGTATGGCTGCAAGAGCCCCTATCAATCCTTGGCCGTCCATTACCACTTCCACGCCTGCTTGCTCGGCCTCGGTCAGGGCCAGGTTGTAGTTTATTCGCTCTCGGCGGCAAAGATGAGCATAAGGCATCAGAGCCGAAGAGGGATCAAAACCCCTATATACCACCATTCCGGTGTCTTCGGAGACTGTGTACTTTTCGAGCAAGTCCTGGAAATTTTTCAACATTCCATCTGCTTTGCCTGGAAGACAGGCGAACTCGACCGCGGTTGAGACGCAATTTTGGGTCTTCGTTGGAACCGGGAAAAGCTGGATCAGGGCGTGGGAGATGTACCTTGCCTCGGGTCGATTTACGGCTTCGGATATGTTATGGACCAAAGACCAGGTGGCGCCTTCTGTCTTGGAATCTGTATCGTCAACCCCGATCACCACCCTTTCGCGTCTCGGAAGAACGATGGTGCCTCTCCCAACCTTGCCGCCTCCAGCTTCAGATATCTCGCTCCGGATCACATCGCCGGCCCCTGCTCTTGTCACGGTGGCGCCAACGCCCCCTCCACCCAGACCTGCGTAGGTTATCTCGACCTCGTCGCCCTTTACTTCCACCGACTCAAAACCAGCAGACCTCTTGGAAGATTCGAGCGCGAGACCTGCCTCTCCGCGCCGAACCAGATACCTGAACCACTCTCCTACAGATCTCGACTGGACCACAGAAGGGCCTCTTGAGTAGTGATAAAGGGACCAGGCAGATCCGCCGTAACATTGGGAGCGCTCCAGGATCTCCACCAAATCGCCATCAGGATCGGATATGGCGTGAATCTGTTTGTAGACTACTGTGTAAGGATCTTTGAGCGTTAACACGCAAAACACCTCTTTTGCTATCGAAGATAAGGTTTCTGCCTTCTGGGGCTTGTATCTTGTTTCTCTGGTAAGTTCTCCTAGGTTCTATACCTTTTCTCTACTTTATGGTTTCATGTACTCCCTCAGGACGACCGTGGCGTAAGATCCTGGGGGAAGAGAGAACTTAAGCAGGGCAGATTCATCTTCTTCGATCTCGCATGACGGCTCGACTTTGAGCAAAGCTGACCTTCGAAGTCCCGGCGATCCCAGGTCTGGATTGGACTCCACCTTGAAATCCTGGAAGGCGACGCCCTCTTCTTCCATTACCTCTCTTTCAATTTCGCCTGGCAGGTATTCAGAGAAATTGGACTGATGACCGAATAAGGGTAAGGTGACGTAGGCCCTCCCTCTGCTGGCGAGCCTGTTGACGGCTTGGAGATTGGACTCGTCCACGACCTGGAGCCTCTTTGGGTCGGGAATTCCTTGCGATGTAAAGCAGACGACGTCCCCTGCCACGGCTCGATCCAGGGGAAGTTCCGCCGCCATCCTCTTGCTCAATATCTTGTTGAATATGTAGGACTGATAGGCGTGAACGAAGAGCCTTTTGAGGTTGAGGGCGAGAACATCGAAAGCGTGAGCGTAATCGCCCTCTTTCTCCATCAGATGATTGAGCATGGCCCTCTCGTATCTGAGCCTGAAGGGATAGTCTTTCAAGGCCTCGGCAAGGTCCCCTGACTCCCAGAGCGAAGTTCTGACCTTGCGGGTGGTTTCTGGCTCCCCTGGAAAGGGCTGGGCGAGATATATGAAGACCGCCTTCTTGATATCGCCCCTCACCAAAGCCTCGCCCACTTTGTGGGTTACGGGCCTCGTCTCCCCAAACCTCTGTACCCCAAAGTAGTTGGGAAGCCCGCCCAGGTTCTCAATCTCCTCGGTGATCTTGGCGAGACGATGAGCTGCCAGTTCCCGGTTCACAGCAAGATCTCTCATCCTGACCTCGAATCGGTTTCCCAAGAGATCTCCAAGAGAGATTGCACGGTTCGTCTTTCCCAAAACCTTTATGTTTACGCCAGGAAACGAGACTCTCTCCAGCGCCTCTTCGTTCAGGTTTATGATGCTCATCCGTTGACGAGTGATGGCGTTTTTGTCCTTGGTTCCTGCCCAGCCGAACCTTCGCTGGCTTATCTTTAGCCTTCGGGAGATATCTCTTATCAGGTGGTGTGTGTCCCAGTTCTCCTTCTCCACTTCGATTACAAGGTACCGTCCGCCTTCGTAATCTCTTTCTTCGTAGATTTCTTCTACCAGAAAGTCCTTGGTATTCTGACGCAGAACACCTTTGCAACCAGGACTTTCGGTTGCGTAATAATCCATCCCAAGGGATCTGTCAAACTCCCGTGCTTCGATCATCTCGCCAAACCCCATTTGAAATTCACGATATGACGTAAAAATTCAGACCAGCTTCAGATCGGTCGTCACCTTATCCATCACTTCAGCAGGAGCAGGTCCCAGGCCCAAAGCCGTTACGGTTCCAGGAGGGATCTCGGTCAGGCCCGCATCGATCACGATGGCGCTTGATATCCCGGCCTGATCTGCCGTGTCTCTCAACCTAAAAAGCTCTTGGAGGTTTTGGACTTTGAGCACGATCTTCCTTTGGCCTTCCCCCTTCCATTTCTTGACTGTGACCTTGTCGGCACGTTCCATGGCCATAATCGCGGCGTGAGCCGTCTGCACTGCCATCTTGCCTGGCGAGAGCTTCAGGTCTCCGCGGATCACTATAGATTGCTTGAACTTCATGACCACCAGATTGCGCCCACCAAAGATAAAGACGTCACGCCGTTCGAATCGCGAGTTCACCTAGTTGGCAGCGCGTAGGCCCCGTCCTTTAGGACGGGGTAGTTGACGTTGTTCCGGTGATCGCCTCGACAAGTCCTGCTACATTCTCCAAGCTCAGCTCTTGAGGCCTCTTCTCCAGGAGGACAGGATCCATTCGGGAGATCGCCTCAGAAGAGACCTTCATCATCGCCAAGCTTTTCTTCACCTTCTTTCGGCGTTGAGTGAAGAGGCCGCGGGTAAGATTGTCGAAAATATTTTCATCTACGGGCAGGCGCACCTCTCGCGGTTTCAGCCTCACTATGGCCGACATCACCTTTGGTGGAGGCCGAAATGCGCCTCTTGGCACTCGTTCCAGGATTTCTGCCTCGGCCCGGAGCGCAACGTTAAGGGTGAGCCTGCCATAGTCTTTCGTCCCAGGCAGTGCCACCATCCGTTGGGCAAACTCCAGCTGGTACATGAGAACCGCGAGCTTGAATGGGCGCTCCAACAAACGAAAAGTCACCTTGGAGGATATCTGGTAAGGCAGGTTGGAGACGATCTTGTTGTACTCAGGAAGTGGCACTCGTAGGGCATCGCCTCTAACCACAGAAACGTTGGGAAGACGACCTTCGAGATCTAAAGCAAGCCTTGGATCTACCTCAATGGCTGTCACGTATCCTGCACGTGCCGATAGGACTTCTGTCAGGTTGCCTGTTCCAGGCCCGACCTCGAGAACGTGATCTTGTTCGGTCAGATCGGCGTAATCGCCTATTCGTTCCAGAATCCGCCGGTCGACGAGAAAATGTTGCCCCTTCTTTTTCATCAACTATTTCATCGCCTACGAGACTCGGTGGTGAATATCCTGTACTTGATTTTTGGATCCTTTAGCTCGTCTTCGATCCTGTTGGCGATTAACTTCTCGGGGTTGTAGATGCCCTTGACCCGTTCTGTAAGGTCTTGAAAGTTCTTGAAACGGCCCTTCTTCCTCTCGTTCAACACGGACCACATCAGCTTCTTGCCAATGCCCGGCAGAAGCTCCAAGGCGTGCATCCTGGTCGTCAGAGGACCTGCTTCGTTGAAAAATCGAACGTATTTTTCCTCTTTTTGCATAACGATCTGCTGGAGGTCGTAAGGAAGCTCAACCTGAGACCCGTGCGAGAGCCCCTCGTAACTGATGCGGCGGTTGATCCGATCGATCACCGTCCTATTTTTGCCGCTTATCTGGACCCTTGTGCCGATCTCTGGCGTTACCCCTTCTTTGGGAATCATCTCCATGAGGACGAAATCCTTCTCGCCCACTGCCTGGACCAAGGGCTTTTTCTGATAACTGCCCCTGGCTTCGGAGACGTGCCCGTAAGGCAAGTAGTCGAGAATCCAAGCTACCTCTTCTCTTCGTGGAGATTTACCCAAGGCTTTCCCTCCCTTAAGCTATTTTAACTACTGTGTCCTGTATGGCGTCTAGATCCTCGTCTACCAAGGTGAACCGCTCTTTTGCATAAAGGGCACGAATTTCATCCCTGGTTATGGGCCTAACGTCGGCTATCTTCGTCGCGATCTCAGGAGTCATCTTCTCCAACTGAACGAGATCTTCGACCAGCTGATGGTTCTCTTCGGTATCACCATGGGCGAAGATGTCTGCATGTTTGATCGCCCTTCTCAACTCGTACCCAAGCTCTTCAGGCTCGTCGACCCTTCTGAGCCGGATTTCCTCCAGAATCTCTTTGACCTCGGCGAGGGTTAGGATTTCCTCGCTCAAAATTTCTTTGACGATCATCTTATTTCTGGGGCTTCAGATGTTCCGGGAGGGCGATAACGGTTTTGATGGCCCGTCCATCCTTCACTTCCAGCATGAAAGCTCTGCCCCTCCGCCCAACGACTTTTCCGGTCTTGCCGTGGAACTTTGGATTTGGCATACCTTTGTGTATGCTGGGATCGAGGACGATGTGAACCATCTCTCCGTCGTCGAAATCTTGAATTGCTCTGCTCACGGGGGATATACCCCGAGCTCTGACCGACTTACTCAATTTGTCTCTGGTCCTTCTCCGTATTCCGTGTGACTTGGGCATCTGCCTCTCCACCTACGTTTATTACGTCTAGCTTCGCCACCTTTGCGTCAACTCCCAGGATGCCTGCCAGGCTCGGCTTGGTTCGTCCTTCGTCGCCAGATACCAGCTCTTTCACGTAGAGGCCACTGGACCCTTCGATTGTGATCCGAGCCGTATTTTCTGAAAGTTCATCCAGTCTGACATCATAAACCTGTTTGATCCTGACCTTGTCGGCCCTCCGATGGGCGACACGAGTTGGCGTGCGCTGTTCAACCAGACCTACCAATCCGTTCAGAACTGATTTAAGCTTTTCTTCTGGGACGTCCTGATCAAACTCCACCAACATGGAGTAAGTCTTGTCCAGATCGGCTTTCTTCAGGCGCTCTACTGTGCTCTTCTCCGTGAAACTGAGGTCCAGAACCTCCACCTTTCCAGTGGCCCTGCGGTTGATTTCCTCCTGAAGCTTGGCGAGGTTCACGTCTCTAATCTGAGGAGATACAGCCTCTGCAACGAAGGGCCGGCCCGTGCCCAGCATCTTGGCGTCTATATCCTCTCTTCCAGAACCGTGAAAGACCGTGTCTTCGCACCTCGTAGCCTCGATTATGGGGTCTCTTATTAGCTCGTCCACAGATTCTTGGTATCTTCGGCCGGTGTAGTTGCAGCTCTCGCATCCCTTGCCACCGCATTCTCGGCAAGGCCATCTGGTCTGAGGGAATCCTCTCGCCAACTTTCGATACCTGCCCAGTATGTACAGAGAAGAGACCTGTGTCTCCACTTGCCCATTTACCAGGTTCAGAATCGCGAGGGCTTGGGGCGAGTTGAAGGAAACATCCTTTCCGGTCTTCTCCGCGACCCTCTTTCCCACTTCGCGGTTCATCTCAGATTTCATCGGCTCTGCGTGCTGAGATTCCCCATCCAGCAGGAGAAGTTCTTCGTTTTCGGCTAAAAGGCCACTCATCTTCGTGCCGACCAAGAAGGTATCATGCTGGAAATGCCTGATCTCCCTGATCACCATCTCGGACCATTGATCCAGCCTTTCTGGTTCCATCCCTCCCAGGCAAACCCAGCACTTTTCGGGCTCGCTTTCCTTTTTCAATGAGAGCCTGGCGCTCTTGAAACTTGGGCCAAGCTCTTCTAATAGGGGTCGCCCGGAATCATCCAGGGCTCCTGCCATGGAGAGGAATATCTTGATGGCCTTGCCTCTTTCCGCGTTGGTTAAGCCTGTCGAGAGCATGGCGAACTGCCGCCCCAGACAGCTATCGCAAATGGGGCCGAGCCGCAATATATTTCTCGCAGTCTTTGCGATCTCAGCCACGTTCTTCTCTATCTCTTCATCTGAACTCATAGCGACGCTTCTTTTCGATCCAGCTCGTTGTTTATAAGCACTATGCAGTGATCGGCGTGAAGGCTGATCGGTCCCACAGATACGACCTTTGAGCCCAGCGATTCCAAAAGGGCTTCGTCCTCTTCGCCAACGCCGATATGATCTCCCAGGACGAAGGTTGCATTTTCTCCCAAGTCCATTTCCCTCACCTCAGATCCGTCCTCTCTTAAATAATAGGTCGCTCCTTCGGCGAGTGGTGACAAGTTGGTCAGGTCGACCAGGCCACCTTTCCGGACGAATATTCCCGGTGTCGACCTCTGCCAACTATCCGTCACTTCGATGGCCAACGCCTTCTTCAACAAGGCAGCAGTGGTCCTTTCGTCAGGATTGAGGTGGCGAAGGTACTGGCCTTGAAGACAGACGATCTTTGGGAATTGTCCGCCACAGAGCACCAAGTATACCCGAACGTCTTTTCTTATGCCATGGGATAGGACGAAGGCGGAGTTGATACACCTGCAGAGTATGTCCAGCCTTCCGGAGGTGCCAGGAATGTCCTCTAAGTAGAAGTCAGGGCTTGTGGTCGCGAGGTTGCCTATTATCACGAAGTTTCGCATGGATTTAGGTAAACGTTAGATGTGATAGATCCCTCTTTCGTATCCTTGGAATTTGGCCATTACAATTGAGAACCAATTGGATGAGACTTATCAGTTCTCGATGATATAGTCATGAACGCCATGCGAAAACGAATCAAGCCCATCTAACGGGATCTCAACTACATATCAATTTTTGCCCATAGAATCTTCAGAAACTTTAACACATATTTCGAATTCTATGTAGCAACTTAGATCACATTACATCGGAGTTATACATCATTTTGGAGCTAAAAATTGACCATGAAATCACCAAAGCTAACAAGAGAACATGTTTATATAGGATAAGATAGAGAAATGTCATACAAAAATTAAGGGGATTGTGATGATAGGATGAAGCTTCAAATGTCTTTGTACTTCTGCCTGTTGCTCCTCTCTTGTTCGGTTTGGTGTGTCTTCGCAACAGACGACTTTCACCTTCGATTGGATCGCTCAAGCGCCAAGATGAGCTCTTCTGTAACAAGAGAACTTCCATCCCCATCGTTCGAGCCGCTCATTTATATGATTGTAGACATATATCTTGCCGAAACAGACATCTCTGCGTCCGAAGACCTACCACGTTATCTTCAAGAAGTGTTCTATGAAGAAGACGGAATCGTTGAAGCCTTGGTCCGGGCAGATAATCTTCCCAAAATATCCAGTATCCCCTCTGTTGAGTACATCGACTTTCCAAGGGCGATTACTTTGACGGCAGACGCTGAGAAGGATGTATTCCTCAAAAGGATAGATCTTGCCGAAAAAGAGGCGTCTTCCAAGATGAGCACCAATCTTCAAAAGGAGATGCCCTCACCAGCTTTCTCTTCACTGTTTTATCTGGTCGTTGACATCTACCTAAAAGAGAACCACATCTCCAAGGCCGGTCAACTGGAGCCCTACGCCACTGAGATAACTTACAACGAAAACGGAATTATAGAAGCAAAAGTTCGAGCCGACAGACTGTCACACATAGTTCAGACGCCTTTTGTGAGTTATGTTGACTTTCCTCTGCTACAAAATAGGGAGAAGGAAATTGATTTGGGAGGAACTGTTTCGGAAGCGGTCAACTGCACGACAGATCTCATGGGCATCCGCCCCTTTCGAGACGAAAACTTTACTGGCAAAGGGGTGACCGTCGCCCTTCTGGATGGCCAATTCTATTATGACGGCGAGACTGTAAAGGAGCTGCCAGAGGATTTTGTCCTGATATCCAATTCCAGTTATACCAAACACGAAGTTCATGGGACCGCATGTGCAGAATTGATCGCAGATGTGGCACCCGATGTGAAACTGTATTTAGTAGACGTCGGCAGGACAGAATTCGACTTTATAAATTCAATAGAGAATCTGATGAAAGTAGAGCCTCATATAGGTGTGGTCTCCTGCTCTGTGGACTTTCACTTTGGACCGTTTGGGGGAGGTGACAACTTATGCAAACAAGTACAAAACATGACTTCCAAGGGAACTGCTTGGGTCAACGCAGCTGGAAACGAGGCCCAATGCCACTGGGAAGGAACTTTTGTGGATCCAGACAGAAACGACCTTAACAACTTCTCCCAAGATGACGAGAGCATAAACATCACTTTGGAAAAGGGAGATCCTGTCACCCTTTGGCTGAGTTGGGGAGATGACTGGCTCAGGGCCAGCCAAGATTACGATCTTCGCCTTGATTATCCTCATGGCGACTATTCCGTATCGGACAACCCTCAGAAGGGATATAGAGGCCATAAACCAATAGAGACCATCTCATTATTTGCCCCCGAAAACGGCGTTTATCAAATAAAAATAAAAAAGTACGATCCAGCTGCAAAAGACGTCAAGTTCAATCTGTTCACAACTCACGACCTGGACGAATACCGAGTTCCAAACTCCAGCATAGGGGTCCTGGCCAGTTGCGAGGACGTGATAACGGTTGGTGCAATAGACGTATCGACACTGGAAATCGAACCTTACAGTTCCAGAGGCCCGACCGAAGATGGAAGACTAAAGCCGGATGTTGTCGCGCCTGATAACGTAACCACGTCTTCTTACTATTCCCGCAAGTTCAATGGGACCTCTGCCTCTGCGCCTTACGTGGCTGGTTGTCTGGCATTGGCCATGCAGATGTTCGACGGAGAGAACCGTTCGGACGTCAAGAATCTGCTAACGGAAAACGCAGTGGATCTGGGACCTTCAGGCCCCGATAACACCTATGGTTACGGTTTGATCAACCTCAAAAACCTAATGGAGGTATGGCAACGAAAGTAAAAAAAACAACGTTTTATGGGTTAATCTTGTTGGCGGCCCTCATGGCCGCAGCCAATGCCCAAACCGAGAGGTTTACCAGCCTGGAATATGGTTTCTCCGCAGAGTACCAAAAAGGTCTGGACGTTGACGTCTACTCGCTCAGTTCTGTCACAGGGATGGAAAATCCGATAGTCGAGTTCTCTTCTCTGGGCCTCATGCAAATTTACGTCGGAACTTCGGAGTACAGGGCCTTATCTCTGGAACGGATAGCATCTCAGGTGGAGGCAGATTACGAGAACTTGGCAGTCGAGTTTCAGGTCCTGAGCAGCACCAAGGAGAACGTCAACGGAATCGAAGCTCTTGTAAATGAATATCTCCTCGAAACCCCACAGATCATCGGATCTGAAACGAGCACAAAGCTGATGAAAGACGTCTTCTTGAAGGAGAATGGCCTCGTTTATCACATATCCTGTAGGGCCGATCAATCCGATTACGGCAGGGCTAATTTGCTGTACTTCCGAAACTTCATCGATTCCTTTAGCCTCGTCTCCATAGATGATACCCTAACAGGCAATTGGATCCAAACCGCAAAGCCAATCGGGTCGTCTCCGGCTCTGGCCGATATAAACGGGGACGGGACACTCGAGATCGTGGTTGGCACCAACGAAGGCAATCTCTACATCTGGACGAAGGACAGAACAAGACTGAAAGGATTTCCTGTTAGTGTGGACGATTACATAAGATCCTCTCCTGCTGTCGCAGACCTCGATGGAGACGGCCGGATGGAGATCGCAGCAGGATCGAACGACGGAATGTTTTACGTATGGGACGACACAGGATCTTTGATTTCGGGTTTTCCAAAGCTAACCGCATATGAAATTGTCTCATCGCCCGCCCTGGCCGATCTTGACGAAGACGGAAATTTGGAGATCGTGGTGGGATCACAAGACCGAGGGGTATATGCTTGGAACAGCGACGGCACCCCCGTTTGCGGTTTTCCTGTGATCACAGGTTACGAAATCTGGTCGTCTCCAGCTGTTGGAGACTTGGACGGAGATGGCCATCTCGACATAGTGATCGGGTCCAACAGACTGGGTGAAGATCTCATAGCGATGTTATTTGGGATATACACAGGCCAGGTTTACTCGATAGATGCCAAAGGATACTCGCTTACAGGATTTCCGAGAGATCTCGCCCAACCGTCGTTATCAGATCTTTCTGGCAGTTATATCGGATACTCCTCTCCGATTCTGGCCGATCTTAACGGTGACGAAACTTTAGAGATAATAGCAGGCGCAAAAGACGGGCTGTATGCGCTCAGCTCGAAAGGGAAAGACGTGAGGGGTTTTCCAAGGAAGACAGGCGGCACGCTCCAACATAGCCTCCTTGCAATTGGCGATCTTGATGATAACGGACGACTGGAGATAGTCGGAGGATGTGGTGATGGAAGATTGTATGTCTGGCACGATGACGGCAGGGAATATTCAGGATTTCCGATACAGACCGGAGGGTACGTAAGGCACATAACCCTAGGCGACATAGACAACGACGGGAATCAGGAGATCATAGGTGGGTCCAGTGATAACCGGATTCACGCCTGGAACCTGGATGGAACCGAAGTTTCGGGCTTTCCCAAGGTCACCTTGGATGATGTGAGGACCTCGCCTGCCCTCGGCGATCTGGATGGAGATGGATCTTTGGAGATGGTGGCAGGATCGAACGATGGCCGGGTCTACATCTGGACGATCTCAGAATCGTACGGAAGGCTGGACTGGCCAATGGTCAGGCAGAATCTGTGTCATACAGGCTTGGTCACGAAAGAGTCTGCAGGCTAGTTGTAGATCCTAGTTTTTGACGACGCCTTTCGGGCAAATCGCTAACTCGCAAGAGTTTGAGATTTGTCCGAAAGATATCGTTAAACGCTATAATTGGTTCTCGACTATAGATGGAGTAGATGGAGCGAATCCATCTACGAAGAGAGCTCGTAAGTGACCACTACGTATGATGACACTTGCACCATACCCGATTCTCCCGGTTCTGCAGGATACCTCTGATAGCTGGACCATCCGAAAAGGTCCATCAATCCAGAAGGCCCCGTCTGATCGAAGGATTGATGATAGATCCGAGGTGGTGACGGCTCGAATATCTCTAGGGTCTTGCTAACCTTGAGCCCTGCCGCAGATGCCAGCTCTTCTGCGTTCTCGTTCGCATTTTCGACGGCATTCTTGCGGGCCTTTGTCATCGCAGGTCCTGTGTCGCTGAGTTCATAGCCGGTGATCTCAGCACGGGCGCCTTCAGCTTTTGCAGCTTCCAAGAACTTTTCTGAATCTTCGTCTGAATCGAGCTTGATCGTGACTTGGTATGTGACTTTGCTGATTACGTTCTCGACGATCGCGCAGGTTGTGTTGTTGCAGACTCTGTTGTACGTCTTGATCGTCTGGCTGCTTCTCCCGTAGCCTGGAAGAACGTTTTCTTCATCGAGGCCAGCGTTGAGAAGTGCATCTATCGTCCTATTCAGGTTCTCGACGTTCTCTTCAAGGGCCTTGGTACTGTTGTCTCCGCTGGTAGTAACGCTGACGGTGATATACACCGTATCTGCAGGTACCGTGACAGTTCCCTCCCCAGCTACGGTTAAAGTGGTCGTATCTTCCGCTGCTGTGGTAGCAACAGCAACGGCGAGAAATGCTAAACTTAACACAATTGCCACATTTTTCATGACACACCCCCAAGACTCTCTGGACGTGGTGAGTATTAAGAGATGCGGTCGGACTTTATCGAGATGGGATTCTTCTTGTCCAACCACAACGTCTAACCTTGACGCCAAGGAATTTGATAGATAATACTATTCTGTTAAGAAACGATCTTATAGAGCTATTTGTACTCCAATATAAGTGGTTTTCACTAGACAATCCCCCAAATCTTATCAGATTGATGATATAATGTTAAGGATCTCCGGACTGCACAAAAATTCAGAACGTAGGGGAAAAGTTATATTTAATAATGTCCCCAAGTTTGGACCATAACTTTGTGACAATAAGCGGAGTGGAGGTGCAAAAACATGATTAAAAAAGCTTTGATAGCTTTGATGATCGTCTCAACGTTGTCAATCGGTTTCTGTGCAGCACAAGACAGTGAAGCCGAAACCATCATAGAGACCGCAACGGATGCAGGCGATTTCAATACTTTAGTGGCAGCGATCGAAACTGCTGGACTTACAGACACTCTGAACGGGATGGGACCTTTCACGGTCTTCGCCCCCACCGACGCGGCCTTTGAGGCCTTGGCGGTGGACCTTCCAGAAGATCCCGAAGTTCTAGCAGATATTCTGAAATATCACGTTCTTGCCGATGAAATAACGTCAACAGAGCTTGAGGACGGAATGTCTTTGGTGACGCTTCAGGGCGGAAGCCTCACAATCACCATCGAATATCCTGAGGAAGAAGAGGCTGCCGAAGAAGCCGATGAGGTAGCACCGGAAGAAGCTGCCGAAGAAGCCGATGAGGTAGCACCGGAAGAGGCTGCCGAAGAAGCCGATGAGGTAGCACCGGAAGAGGCTGCCGAAGAAGCCGATGAGGTAGCACCGGAAGAGGCTGCCGAAGAAGCCGATGAGGTAGCACCGGAAGAGGCTGCCGAAGAAGCCGATGAGGTAGCACCGGAAGAGGCTGCCGAAGAAGCCGATG
>Ga0272443_10000662_pt1 | contig 59261 bp, 56 predicted proteins | sample SSMAcet12_FD_193581 | JGI IMG/M metagenome (GOLD analysis project Ga0272443, IMG submission 193581) | Marine sediment archaeal communities from Little Sippewissett salt marsh, Falmouth, MA, United States - SSM-Acet-12 | ecosystem: Environmental > Aquatic > Marine > Wetlands > Sediment ... | reverse complement strand
CTCCGGAGATGATCACTCCGGAACCGAGGCTGGTGCGCTGATAACGGCGTTGAAACCCTGGATCGAAAAAATCCTTAAAAAAATAGTCGAAAAAAGGATCCATACCGAAGCGGGAAAAGGGGTTGGCCCTCGGCTGAATTTCCTGCTGGGAGCTGATATTGACCACGGCGGGACCTGCCAGGCGAACGGCCCGAACCACGTCGTTTTCACGGGAGGCCGCCTCGGAAAAACCGGTCGAGGAGGCCAGCACCCAAAAGAGTACCATTGCCTGGCATAGGCACCGACGGAGGAAAAACCCTCCGCGGTTGACTTTCCTTTCTTGCTCTGTCATGGGATACTGCTTTTTTTGGCGCCTTTTTGCGTGAACCTCGAAAACGGAATTGCAAATAAGTGATGATTTCCAAATCCGCATACGATGAAATTCTTTCCCTGGTGGAAAAACCGAGCCGTTACCTGGGGACGGAAGTTAACAGCATAAAAAAAGACCCGGAGAGGGTCAAGCTCCGATTTGCCCTGGCCTATCCCGATCTTTATGAAATCGGGACCTCCCACTTCGGCATGCAGATCCTCTATCATGTTCTCAACGCACGGCCGGAAATCGCCGCCGAACGAGTGTTCGCCCCGGCGGTGGATATGGAGCAACGGCTGCGGGAAGCAAGGATTTCTCTATCGAGCCTGGAAACCCGCAGTCCGCTTTCCCGCTTCGATATTGTCGGGTTCAGCCTGCTTTACGAGCTAAATTACACCAACGTGTTGACGATGCTCGATCTGGCCGGCATCCCCTTTCGGGCGAACCAGCGACAGATCGACCATCCGATGGTGATTGCCGGAGGGCCCTGCACCTGCAACCCGGAGCCTGTAGCCGAGCTGTTCGACGCGATGGTATTGGGTGACGGAGAGCAAGTGGTCTTGGCAATGGCCGATGCATGGATGGGCTGGAAACAGTCCGGCGGCAAAGACAAGTCCGAAATCCTGGAGGCATGGGCGAATATTCCCGGCGTCTATGTGCCCGCGTTTTACCGGTTCCGGGTCGGACCCGGGGGCTTTTCGCGCGTGGAACCAGATTTTGCAGGGCGCAGCCCCGTTAAACGGATAGTGATGGCAGACCTTGAAAAAGCGCCCTTTCCGGACATGCCGGTGGTTCCCTTCGGCAGGCCGGTGCACGACCGGCTTCGGCTTGAGGTTTCCCGTGGATGCTCCCGGGGCTGCCGCTTCTGCCAGGCAGGAATGATCTACCGCCCTGTCCGGGAGCGATCTTGCAACACGCTTCTTAATCTGGCGGGAGCCTCTCTTTCCGGCACGGGATATGAAGATTTATCTCTGCTTTCGTTGAGCACCGGCGACTACAGTTGTCTGGAAACACTGCTTCACCAATTGATGCATCGATGCCGCGGCCAGCATGTGGCGGTTTCGCTGCCCTCTTTTCGTGCAGGTTCGTTGACCAGCGAAATGATGAAAGAGATCAGACAAGTCAGGAAGACCGGCTTTACCATCGCACCGGAGGCCGGAAGCCAGCGTCTCAGAGATGTCATCAACAAAAACCTGAGCGAAGAGGAAATCGAACAGACCGTTTCCAACGCCTTTTCCCTCGGATGGCAGGTGGTTAAGCTGTATTTCATGATCGGGCTTCCGACGGAAACCGAAACCGACCACGAGGCCATCATTGATCTGGTGCTGCGGCTTCGAGGGCTTCGAAAGAAATCGGGAAGAAGAGGCCAGATCAATGTCAGCCTGACGACCTTCATCCCCAAGCCGCACACACCGTTTCAATGGGCACAGCAGCTTCGGCGGTCTTGTTCGGAACAGACCCTGTTTGGATTGCGCGACCGGCTTTCCAAACCAGGAATTCAGGTCAAATGGCAGAATCCCCAGGTCAGTATTTTGGAAGGGCTTTGGGCCCGCGGTGACCGGCGGCTGTTGCCGCTTCTGGAAACCGCCTGGAAAAGGGGCTGCCGTTTTGATGGATGGAGCGATCATTTCCGCTTCGATCGCTGGCACGAAGCCATGAACGAAACCGGCATCGACATCGATTTTTTCACCACTCGTCAACGTTGCCTGGCCGAGCCGTTGCCCTGGGACCACATCGACATCAACGTCTCCCGGCAATTTTTAGAAGAAGAATTTCGACGCGCAATGGAAGGACTGCAGACTCCCGACTGCCGCTTCGGGCACTGCAACGACTGCGGCGCATGCGACTTTCAAACCGTCGCCCCGGTGATCGGCGGCCCATTCTGCAAGGAGGAAATCAAAAAAGGGATAACCGAGGATTCCGGCGGCAGGCGGCGAATCCGGATTGACTATGCAAAAACCGGCGATGGCAGGCACTTTGGACACCTGGAAATGGTGTCGATTTTTGTCCGGGCCTTTCGGAGGGCAGGGCTTTGCCTCGCCTACTCCGAGGGGTTTCATCCAAAACCCCGCCTGGTACTCGGGGATCCACTGCCGGTTGGAATGGAAAGTGAAAAAGAATCCTTCGATGTTCTACTGGAATGCGACGTTAGCCTCTCTGATGCGGTGACCGCCCTAAACCGGGAGCTACCATCCGGACTTCGAATTATAGGTGCCCGTCGGGTTCCTGAAAATGCCTCGATTAGAAAGAGGGCGGTTTGTGTGTACCGGGTCTCTCTTTCGGAAGGAAGTTTCGAAAAAGGCCGGTTGGAGGCGTTTGAGGCCGCGGTCGACTTTCCCATAACGCGCCGCACGGGCAAAGGAAAGTTGAAAAAAATCAACCTAAAGGATATGGTTGTCACAATCTTGATCCGCACGCGATCCTTCGCCGAACTGACCTTACGAAGCGAATCCGGAAGCATGGTGAGACCGGCGGAAGTACTGGAACATATCTTCGAGCTGGAAGCCGAACAGATTCGAAAAGCCAGGGTCATGAAAACAGAAAAGGAGCCGAATTCTGGCAATACCCATGTATAGACAGCTCGTAATCAACATCACAGAGCCGGAAATCCGTGTGGCCCTTCTGGAAGACGGCACCATCGCCGAACTTTTCATCGACTGCAAGGATCTGTACGATATTTCTGGGAATATATACAAAGGACGGGTGCAACGGGTGCTTCCTGGGATGCAGGCGGCCTTTGTGGACATCGGGCTGAAACAGGCCGCGTTTATCTACGTCAATGACGTGCTGCACGATCCTGTAGAAGAGTTTTTGCCGTTTTTCGGCGAAGAGGTGGAGGATGAAGGAGAGTCCCAGGAAGCGGACAGGGAGCCCCGTCAGCTGAGACCGATCGATGAGCTTATCTGTGAGGGGCAAGAGATCCTGGTTCAGGTGGCCAAGTCTCCTATCGGCACCAAGGGGGCTCGACTGACCTCCTACATTTCTTTGCCGGGACGGTTTTTGGTGATGATGCCCAACGCTAGCCATATCGGGGTCTCACGGAGAATCGAAGATGAGGAGGAAAGAAGCCGGCTGCGGCACCTGGTCGGCGACCTCCGAACAGAGCCCTTCGGATACATTGTTCGGACAGCGGCTGAGGGTGCTCAAGAGACGAAGCTTGCCTACGAGATGGCCTTTTTCAAGAATCTGTGGCGCAGCATTCAAGAAAAGAACGCCTCGGCATCGGCCCCGGCCCTGCTGCACCAGGAACTGAACATCGTTCTCCGGGCCGTCAGGGATCTGATGACCCTGGAGGCCGAACGGATTATCATTGACGATAGAGAGGGATACGATTCCGTCCTGCGATTTCTCGATGGATTCATGCCCAGCCTCAAAGATTCGGTGGAACTCTACGAGGGGCGAGAACCGATTTTCGACGCGTACAACCTGGAAGGGGATATCTCCCGGGCCCTGAAGCGGAAAGTATGGCTTAAATCGGGGGGTTACATCGTCATCGAACATACCGAGGCCCTTGTAGCCATCGACGTCAACACCGGTCGATACGTCGGCAAGCACAACCTAGAAGAGACGATTCTGAAAACCAATCTTGAGGCGGTCAAAGAGATCGCCTACCAGATCCGACTCCGAGATATCGGCGGAATCATCATCATCGATTTTATCGATATGGAAAAAAAGGGTAACCAGGAAAAGGTCTTCAAGGCGCTCAAAGAGGCTTTCAAGAAGGATCGCAGCAAAACCCACGTGCTTCCGATGTCGGAAATGGGGTTGATCCAGATGACGCGCAAACGTGTGCGAAAGCCGCTTACCAGGCTTCTTTGTGAACCCTGTTTTTATTGCGAGGGAGAAGGGTACCTTTTGTCGCGGCGGACAATCTGCCACAACATTTACCGAGAGGTGTTGAGTAAAGCAGGAGACGTAGGAGGGGTCAAGATGACGCTCCACGTCAATCCGGACATTGCCGAACTGCTGTTGGGAGAGCACCGGGAGCTGATTCTTTCCCTGGAGAAAAAAATCCGCAAACAGGTCGTTATCTACCCGAATGCCAACTTTCATGTCGAAGAATACGATTTGTTTGAAATAATGGAAAATGGATCATCGTCTTGACACAGGGTTGCTAATGTGGTTAATGGTGCAGGTTATCGTCTCTGCGACAGGGCACCACATCGCCCTTTAGGGTGAATCGTTTCCCCGAAAACGGGGAATCATATTTAGAATGGGAGCAGATTTTTATGAAACGCACGTATCAACCAAGCCGGCTCCGGCGCGCCCGGAACCATGGATTTTTGAAGCGGATGTCGACCAAACAAGGCCGCCGAATTGTCAACCGCCGACGCGCAAGGGGAAGGAAGCGATTAAGCGCGTAGGCGTCTTCGGCCGCGTTTCAGGGATCCAAAAAGGCGACTTTGTGAGGCGCACAAGGCGACGGGCTTGAGCAGAACGACGTTCAACAAGGCGGATAGGCTTCGAAAAAGGCAGGAGTTTCTCTATCTATTCCGGGAAGGGCGGAGGGTTCATACCACTTATTTCATGGCCATTTTCGTCGCAACGGATCAGCCGAGCCGCCTCGGGATCACCGTGTCGAAAAAAGTGGGAAAGGCCGTTCGGCGGAATCGGGTCAAACGCCTCACCAGGGAATACTTTCGGCAGAACCGGAATCGCATCCGAGGGCAGTGGGATATCAACATCGTTGCCAAAAGAGGGAGCGAGGACTTGGTGACGCCGGATGTTTTTAGACAACTCCAAAAACTGTTGGACCGCATCTTCTGGAGCGCAGACCATTAGGGGACTTGCCCAAAAAGGGGCCCTGTCGGCGATATGGGCCTACCAGGTTTTTCTGTCCCCCATGCTCGGGCCCTCCTGCCGGTTTTACCCCACCTGTTCTGCCTACGCCCAAGAGGCGATTGTCCGGTACGGACTACTCAAAGGCGGTTATCTGGCCTTTCGAAGAATCCTGCGCTGCCACCCGTTTCATGCTGGAGGAGCAGATCCGGTTCCCTGACGACAAGGGATAACGCTCGATACCGGAAAAAGAAAAGAGGCGGCAGCGGCGAAAGATCGGTCCGTTCTGTCTCCTCGCAGCACCCGCTTACGGGTTATATGGTTCCGGCAACGCATCCAAAGCGTTTGACGAGGAGATTTAGATGGAACAAGCCCGCATCCTGCTGGCCATAGCACTTTCGTTCGCCGTATTTTTAATCTGGGAAATCTTTTTTGTCGAGCGTCCGGCCGCACCACCCCCTACAGAGCAGGCACAGCAGACGGCCGGTGGGACCTCCGTCGCCCCTGAAAGCGAACCAGCGCCAAAACCAGAGGTCGACTCCTTTTCGCCCGAAGCCCGGCCGTTTAAAATTGCGTCGGAATCCACCGGAAATGCCAAGCGCATCACCGTCGAAACACCGTTATATACCGCTGAGCTCTCGGAAACCGGGGCAACGATTCACAGCTGGAAATTGAAGCTGTATCGGGAGGAAGTCGACCCCGGTGCCGCGCCCAAGGAACTGGTCGGAGAGCAAATTCCAGGCGGCACCGTTCAGACATCATGGGACAAGCCAATGGCTGCACCCATGGAAAAGGCACGGTTTTTCCTTGAGTCCCGAGAAACCGTGGTGAAAGTGACGGATCTTGGCCGCAGCGTTCGATTTTCCTGGAAGTCTCCCGAAGGGCTCCGGGTGGAGAAAACCTACGCATTTTCTCCGGAAAGCTATTTGGTTGACTTGGCCGTGACGGTCCAAAACGGATCGGGGCGCCCGATTGTCAATGACATGGGCATCTCTCTTCTCAGCCGGTTCGAGGAGTCCGGCAGAGCGATCGGATTTGAGGGAGCAAGTGCTCTGATCGATGATCGCGTAGAGCAGATCGCCGTGGATGATGTCGAAGAAGAAACCCCTGATGCAGGAACGGTTCAATGGATTTCACTGCAGCACCGATATTTTCTCTCGGCCCTGATGCCGGCTCAACCGGTGGAAACGAAACTCGCGCTTTCCAGTCCGGTGCCGGGGATCGTCGAAAGCCGATACATCCAGCCGGGAATCGAACTGGCCCCCGGTGCCCAGAAACAGTTCGACTACCAGCTTTTTTTCGGTCCCAAGAGCATGAAGGTGCTGGGGGAGGTCGGCCACGAGCTGGATCGAGTGATCGACTTCGGGTGGTTCGATTTCATTGCCAAGCCGTGTCTCTGGCTGATGAATTTCATCCACCGTTTCATTCCCAACTACGGCGTAGCCATTATTATTCTTACCCTGATCACGAAAATTCTGCTCTGGCCCCTGGGAAACAAAAGCTACAAATCCATGGGGGAGATGAAAAAAGTCCAACCGCTGATGGCAGAAATCAGGGAGAAATACAAGAACGATAAAAAGAAGATGAACCAGGAGATGATGGCCCTGTATCGGACGTACAAGATCAACCCCGTGGGCGGTTGTCTGCCGATGGCGGCACAGATTCCTGTTTTTATCGCCCTGTACCGGATGCTTTACGAGGCCATCGAGCTGCGGCATGCGGCCTTCTTTGGCTGGATTAATGACCTCTCGGCCCCGGACCGGCTTTTCGAGTTTCCTTTTTCTATCCCGTTTATGCAGGAGCCTTACGGCATACCGGTCTTGACCCTGGTGATGGGCGCTTCGATGCTGCTTCAGCAGAAGATGTCGCCCCCGCCGGGGGATCCGAGCCAGGCCAAGATGATGATGCTGATGCCGGTGGTGTTCACCGTGATTTTTATCAACTTTCCATCCGGACTCGTGCTTTATTGGCTGGTGAACAACCTGTTTTCCATGGCCCAACAATATTACACCCAGAAGAAACACGCGTAGCACAGGGAGGAGATCAATGGCCCCCAAGGATGAAGAATTCGAAGGAAAAAGCGTGGATGCTGCCGCGGAGGAAGCCTGCAAGGCGCTGAACCTGGACAAGGAAAAACTCAAATACGACGTTCTTTCTTATGGTTCCACGGGAATCTTCGGGATCGTCGGTGCGAAAAAAGCGCGAATTCGGGTCAAAAATTCTGTTTCTCATAAACGCGACCCTGCGGATCAAAGAACATTAAAAGCGGCCGCTCAGGTCAGCGAAGAGGCTCAAAATCCCCGAGAAACAATTGCGGTCGAGGCTTCGGAAAAACAGGAACCCTTCCCCGTGGAAGGGGACAAGGACCGGCCGACCCTGGCGGAAATGGAAGCTGCCGCAGAGGAAGGAAAGAAGTGTTTGAGGAAAATCATCGATGCCATCACCGATGACGCGACCATTTCCTCAGAATTGGAAAGCGAGAGCATTCGTTTTGAAATTTTCGGAGGAAATTCCGCTGTTTTGATCGGAAAGCGCGGACAGACCCTCGAGGCCGTCCAGTACCTGGTCGACAAAATGGTCAACCGGAAGGCGGAAGGACGCATCCGGATCGTCGTCGACGTGGAGGGGTATTGGGAAAACCGCCGCTCCAGCCTGAAGGAAATGGCCAAGCGGATGGCCGGGAAGTCGAAAAAGACCGGAAAACCGATTACCTTGGGGCAGATGAACGCGCATGACCGGAGAATCGTTCACCTCACCTTGAAGGACGATCCGCACGTGAAAACCCAAAGTCGCGGGGAAGGATTTTTCCGCAAACTGATCATTTTCCCCAAAAAGGGTTCGTCTCAGCGCCGCCAGAAGCAAAAGGAATAACCCCATATGCCCGCCCACCCAAGGGCAGCTGTTTTGCCTCTCCCCTGCGAAAACGATCAACGCCGCGCGACGGAACCGTTCTGCATGGGATTTGGGCGAAAATTCGTAACGAAATGGACGTTTCCACCATCGCTGCCATCGCCACCCCTTCCGGGCCCGGAGGGATCGGCATCATTCGGATCTCAGGCCCAGAAGCGCTGAAAATCCTCGGTTGCCTTTTTCGTCCCCGTCGAAGCGATCTCCGGTCCGGTGAAGGAGGGATCCGGGACTGGGAATCTCACCGTCTGTATTACGGTCAAATCACAGATCCACGCGACGGTGCCACCATCGACGAAGCGCTTGTCGCCTTCATGATGGCCCCCCGATCCTACACCCGTGAAGATGTTGTCGAAATTCAGGTCCATGGCGGTCCTGTCGGGCTTCGGACGATACTCGACCTGGTGGTTCGCAGCGGCGCTCGGCTGGCCGAGCCGGGCGAGTTTACCCGGAGGGCGTTTCTCAACGGAAGAATCGACCTGAGCCAGGCAGAGGCGGTGATCGACCTGATTCAATCCCGGACAACGTCCGGGTTGAAGATGGCGACCGCACAGCTTGGCGGAGAAATGCGACGATGCATCGAAGGGTTGAGAAAGACGTTGCGGGAAATTCTTGTTGAAATCGAGGTGGGAATCGATTTTCCCGAAGAGGTTGATCAAGAACATCTGGAAAACGACTTGTCAAATCGGCTTCGAGATCAGGTGCGGATTCCCCTGAGCGATATGATTGAACGATTCGAGCACGGGCGAATTTTACGGGAGGGATTTCGCCTCGGTGTAATCGGACGGCCCAATGTTGGCAAATCGAGCCTAATGAATCGACTGCTCGATGAAGATCGGGTGATCGTCACTGAAATCCCAGGTACCACGAGAGACGCCGTTGAAGAGCAGATCCTTTTCTACGGGGTCCCGGTGATCATCACCGATACCGCCGGATTGCAGACCAGTTTCGACCCTGTGGAGCAGATCGGGATGCAAAAAACCAGGGAGGTCATCGCCAGGGCCGATGGAATTCTTTTTGTAGTAGATGGAAGCCAACCGCTCAAAGAATCGGATTGGGTTATTTTTGAACAGGTCCCCCCGGAAAAGACACTTGTGGTGGTCAACAAGATCGACAAGCGGACCGGGAGAGACCCATGGCCGATTCCGGATTCTTGGAAGGGGGTGCCGGTTGTGGAAATCTCCGCCCTTTACAATCGACAGCTCGACACGCTAAAGAGAACCATCGCCGGGATGGCGACCGATGGGTGCGTTGGTGAAATCGAGCACGGCCTCATTCCGAACCTTCGACACCAGGGGGCGATGAAAAACGCAAATGAAGCGATCACCCGGGCAGAGGAAGATGTCAGGCAAGGGCAGCCCATGGAGCTGGTCGCGATCAGCATTGAGGAGTCCCTGTCCTTCCTGGGGCAAATCCTCGGCATCGAGATCCGGGAAGATTTGCTGGAAGACATATTCAACCGGTTTTGCATCGGAAAATAGGATCGGGGGGATTGTTCCACGTGGAACATCCTCCCGGCGACATAGGAGCCAAAGCCATGACCGACGAGTTTGATTTTGAACCTTTTTTTCGACAATATCTCGATCTGGTGGAAAAAGCGGACGCGGCGTTTGACCGAATTCGTGGACAGTTTTCCGGAGAAGTCCGATGCCAGATCGGCTGTGCAGACTGCTGCCATGCATTGTTCGATCTTTCCCTGATCGAGGCGCTGTACATCAACCATCAATTTCAACAGACATGGTCCGGAAGAGCAAAAGAGCGCCTGCTGGAAAAGGCGAACCGTGCTGATCGAGATACCTATCGGATCAAGCGCCAGGCTTTTCGGGATCTTCAGGCTGGCAAAAGCGAGCGGGAAGTGTTGGAAAGCGTCGCCTCTCAGCGGGTCCGGTGCGCGATGCTCAACGACGAGGATCGGTGTGACATCTACGCCTTTCGGCCGATTACTTGCCGGCTGTACGGAATTCCAACTTCCATCCGGGGAGAAGGGCACACCTGCGGCCGAAGCGGCTTTGTGCCCGGAAGGCCATATCCCACAGTGAACCTCGACGAGCTCAACCGGCAGCTTCACCATATCTCTGTGCAACTGGTGGCGGCGCTGAAAAGCCGCCATGTGAAAATGGCCGATATCTTAATTCCTTTGTCCATGGCGCTGCTGACCCAATACGATGATGTGTATCTGGGGGTGGGCGAAGAGGAGCCGGAAAAGGAGCAGCGGACAGCGGGGGAAAAAGGAGCATGAGCGAATTTACGCCAGAAGAGGTGGAAAAAAGAAAGCGCGCCATTTTCGATCGAATGTCGCCGCGGCGCCAGAAACAGGTCCAGAAGCGGGGGTATGACCGCTGGGATCCGTTTTTGGCGCCGAAGGATCCGATTGACATCCGAAAAGATACCACCCGCAGGACCACCCGCCAGCTGGTCAATGAATTTCTTCAGAGCCGCCCCCTTGATCAATACAGCAATGCATACGGCCAGGGCGTTCTGGAAATCTGTCTGGGACTGGTGAACGGCGACGAGCGCTATCAGGCCATGTACGAATTTTGTATTTGGTACAGCCGCCTTTTGGAAAGAGAACAAACAGAAGGCAGTTGACGGAGAAAGCCCGTGCCCATCACCGGCGAAGAAATCAGAAAGTCGGTGTTTGAAGTCGTTGCTGGCGCCGCCAGCCGAAAAACCCCTCGCCAGGTGGAACAGGCCGTAGCCGCCCGAACTGCGGCACCGGGGCGGGCCATCAGGGAGGCGATTCGAACGCTGACCTCAGACGGAACCCTTGCCTATACAAGCCTTAGCGGCACCTCTTTTCTGGAAAGATCGTTCCGCGGGCCGATACAAGTTTCCAGACGAATTTGGCTCTGTCCCGGTTTGCCGAAAATCAGCCGCCCAGCTTCGGATCCGGCGATTCGAATCCGAATCCTGCCGGGGGCCGCCTTTGGATTCGGTGATCATCCCACTACCCGGCTATCCCTTCGGGGAATCGATTTCACCCTCGACGGCCGGATCAACGGCAAGGAGAAGGCCGTCGACATCGGCACCGGTTCCGGCGTGCTGGCGATAGCCGCAGCACTGTTGGGAATCGAGCGGGTCCTCGCGGTGGACACTGATCCCTGCGCCCGGACCGAGGCCGCAGCCAATGTTGCCAAAAACGGACTCTCCGGACGGGTCTCGGTGTCCGATCTTCCTTTAGACGGATGGAGGGGCCCCTTTTCGCTGATTTTAGCAAACCTCCGGCCGCCGACGCTGTCGGCAATGGCAAAGGAGATTAGCAAACAGGCGGCGCCCGGTGCCAGGGCGGTGTTCAGCGGTTTTCACCCGGAAGAATGGGCACCTGTGGAGGTGGACTACCGATCTTTGGGGTGGCAGACGATCTGGCGGGAATCAGAGAACCAATGGATGGCGGCGGTCTGCGCCAGGGAGTAATGGCCAGCGGACACTTTTTAGAGCGCTTGTCAAAACAAGGCTCCGACAGCAAGCTTTCTCAAACGGAACGGATTTGACAATCCCCATAGCAACGCCAACGCCGCCCCACCCGCCTGCCCAAACGACCGGCGGGTTTTTGCCTTCTTGGCAAACGCTCAACAACGGGTGAGGCGGGTGTTTATCGTTTTTACTCTCCGAATGGACTGCCGACGAAGTAGACTTCATATGCGGCCGGCTGATCCTGGTAAACCTCGAGCATGGCTTCGAACTGCTTCCGTTCGGCACTGTCTTTCCATTGGAGCCAATGGTCGAGTTTTTCCCAGGTGCCAATGACAAGCATGGTTTGAGGGTCTTCGGCAGAGATCATCGTAATCCCCGACACGTAGCCTGCCATGCCCATCGCCTTGGCCCGCAGTTGATTCAGCAGGTGGAGGATCTCCTTCTCGTTTTCTTTCCGAAATCGCCTTTTAATCAACACTTTGGTTAGCATGTTCCCCTCCTTCGCCCAAAGGGGCGCCGCTGGCACCGGTGTGCGGTCAATTGTCCGAGAAGATCAACTGGACGGCTACGACTATCCTGATCGGATTGGCCGAAAAATGCAAGAAAAAAGCCCTGCCGGCTGCGCCGGCAGGGCTGCAAAAGCGCTGAAGAAAGGTTGTTGCGGCTGAACGATATTCATGTCCCACCGCAGATGCTATGCGATCAGCCGAGCATGAAACTCCAGAGAATACCGGCGCAGGTCGCCGACCCGATGACGCCCGAGGAGTTGCAGGCCATGGCCGTCATCAATAGATAGTTGCTCGGGTCGGCTTTCTGCCCCTGGATATGGACTTCACGGGCCGATCCGGGGACAGCTGAAACTCCGGCGGCCCCCAGCAACGGGTTGATTTTCTGCTTCATAAAAAGATTCATGATCTTGGCAAAGATGACCCCCGATGCCGTGGCAATCGAAAAGGCGACCGCGCCGAGCGCGAAGATGCCGATGGAGCGGGGCACCAAAAAAACGTCGGCCTGCGTACTGGCGCCCACGGTCAGGCCGAGAAAGATCGTTGCCGTGTCGATGATGGCGCTTCGGGCAGTGCCGGCCAGCCGGTCCACCACGCCGCACTCTTTCATGAAGTTGCCGAAAAAGAAGGGCCCGAGAAGGGGAATGGAGGTCGGTGCCAACATGCAGCAGACCAGCGTGCCGATGATCGGGAAGAACAGCAGCTCCTTTCGGGAGACCGTCCGGGGTTCGTACATGTGAATGCGCCGCTCTTTTTGGGTGGTCAGCAGGCGCATGATCGGGGGCTGGATCACCGGAATCAGCGCCATATAGGAATAGGCCGCGATGGCGATGGGACCGATCAGGTGCGGCGCAAGCTTTGCGGTCAAAAAGATGGATGTGGGGCCATCGGCCCCCCCGATGATGGCGATGGAGGCCGCCTCCTTCGGAAGAAACCCGAGAAACAGTGCGCCGAGCAGGGTGATGAAAATTCCCATTTGGGCGGCGGCGCCCAAGAGCATCAGCCTCGGATAGGCGAGAAGGGAGGAAAAATCGGTCATCGCCCCTAAACCGAGAAACACGATGGACGGGTATAACCCCGTGGTGACCCCGAAGTACAGGTAGTGAAGTACGCTGTTGGGCTCATAGATGCCGATGCCGAAACCGGCGAAAAAGGGAATGTTGCCGATGATGATGCCAAAACCGATGGGTATCAGCAAGAGCGGCTCGTAATGTTTTGCCGTCCCGAGATAGATAAAAAGCATCCCCACGGCCAGCATGACCAGATGGCGGTAATCAGCCAAAAAATACCCGGTATTGTTTAGAAAAGAGAGAAATAAGTCCATCGATCAACCTTCCTGTGCGGTTGGGCCTATAGATTTCCAGGTAAACGCGCCATCACCCTGGGACTGCAAAAATCCCTCCCGCTGCAGGCAGGAAAGACTCAGGTGCGGGTGGGGAAGATCGTTTTCCCGGCAGAGGCGGTACAGGTCGCTCAATTGGAACGGCTCCTGCAGGGTTGAGACAAGGGGTTCGATTTGCTTGGCGATCTCTTTCGGATCGGTGCTCTCCAAGGGAGGGGCGGGTACCGCCGTTTTTTCCGGAGCCGCTTTCACTTTCTCAACCACAGGCGCAGAGGATTCTCCAGCCCCTTTCTTTTCGAAAAGAGAGAAGAGTTTCGGCAGCTGGGAAATGACAAATGAGAGCACCGCCAGGCCGGTGAAAACGATGACGGAGCCAAGAGCGGCCATCATCCAGCCGTTGTGATGGGCGATTGCCTCGAAACCGGTCAAGGGTCACCTTCCTTTCAATGTATGGCGCGCGCAGAGTGGCATCGCCGTAAAATACCCCCTCTGCAGGCGTCCGCAACAAACAGCACCCAACGGTGAACAGGATCACCGCACATGAGGCAACGATACAAAACGCATTTAGCAGACAGAAACTTACTGTGGATCATAGTTTTCGGCAAATGTCAATCGGTATTGCGGGAGTACAGCAGTTCTCGGCGACTCTTCGGACAGCTGGACCTATCGGCGATGATGGCATTTTAAGGGATGAAAAGCCGGTAAGGCAATGGGGCTATGTCAGAAAACGGCAATTTTAGGATCGGAATCGGGGTTGCCGAGCCGGCCTGGGAGGCTCTGTACACGTAGCTGTGCGGCTTGGCTCAAGGCCGTATCCCTGCTTTCAGTTGTTGGGGACAGCCAGCAGGTATTCAAGGCGGGCGGTTGTGTTCCGGATCTAAAATGAGCAACAGCAGTTGTTCCCAGCGATCGAAAACGATAATGCGGATGGTGCATCGCAGCTGGTTCCAAAATTCACGGCGGGAGGTGAACTTTTCTGTTCGACACCGCTGATACAGACGATCGGATAACTCCAGGATCTGGTGAACGAAAAAAGCCAGAAGATTTAGCAAAAACAGGTTGTAGGACAGATTCTGTCTTCCGTGACCAAAGTTGTGCTCGATGTGATAGCCTTGATTTTTCAAGGTGTTGAAGGTTTCATTTTCGATTTTCCAGCGGGCTCGGCCTATTTTTACCAGCTCGACCACATTGTTTTCGGTCACATCGATGTCGGTCACCCAGCTGTTGTGATATTTGGTTTTGCCGTCGACGATAAGTTGATAGTCGAAAAAATCGACCGAGTCGGAGTTGGGGTTGCCATTGATTGGAACGGCTTTGGCCCACTGGTAGCGGTGGCGTCGATTTTTGGAGTCGGTAAGGGTCAGCACCTTTGTTTCTTTCATTTGCCGAAGGTCTTCGACCCACTGAAAGAGGGTTTTGTGATCGTCGGGTTTGGCCACCAATACATAGGACATGCGGTTGGCCTTCAACTGCTCGATAAAGGGCTGGTTGCTGTAAAGGCCGTCGCCGCCGATGATGATGCGCAATTTTGGATGAGCCTGGCGGATTTTTAAAAGAATGCGTTTGCCCGCGTTCAGTTCGCAGTCTTGCTTTTTATTGCCGTCGCTGTTTTGCACAGGTTCCGGGGCCAGCGGAACGACCTGCCGCTGGCCCGGGCAGACCACGGCGGCTTGAAGGATCGTGTGATGGTAGCGCACCTTGCCCTTGGAAGATTTTGTCCGCAGGCATTGAGGACAGCAGATCTTTTCCGAGGAGAAGTATTCTGTGCCGTCGATCGGGATCAGATAGTAGCCATCCAGAACCTTGAATGAATCCAATTGCTTGCCGCGTTGCAGCGACGTGAAGTAGTCCGAGAAGGCATCTTCTATGGGTGTTGGATCGCAGGCATCGATGAGATCCCGCAACTGCGTATCGCCGGGGATGTCATTCACCTTAAAAAGAGTGGACAAATTGTTTTTGTGCATCACGTCTTCAAGACGCTGTTGAAATTGCCGCAGGGAAGGGTCTTGAAAGAAAAACATGGCAAAGGCGCTCATGAGACAGTCATGGAGACTGTAAGTGCCATTGCGGCTGCGAGGATCGGCGCACCGAAGAAATCGGTCGGACAGATTTTTGCGCAGGCCTGAAAAGCCGATATGCTTTTTGATATGCAACCGGGCAACCCCAAGATCGTGTATTCTTGACCTCGGAGGTTACTATATCTGGATAAGGATGTCTAGGCCTATTTTATCGTTTTATTTTAAATGCTTATAGATCTTGAGCGCATCTTCTGCCAATTTTACCCATTGATTGAAAGATCGCGAAAAATAATTTCACATAGCTTTTGAAAGCCTTGTCCATAAGGCAGCCGAAAATTGGCCGAGAATTACTGGCGGGAGTATCGAGGCTTCAGCCGTTTATCCCGGCCATAAGTGCGCCGATGCGGCTTAAATGTGTCTCGTCTTCGGCGGAAAACAGATCCATGATTCTTCCTCCGTATATGACGGCAATCCGGTTCGACAGCGTGACGGCCTCCTGTACATCTCCGGTGACCAGCAAAATGCCCGCGCGCTCCCTGGCTTTGAGAAGAATGGACCAGACTTCTTCGGTGGCGCCGATGTCGAGCCCCTGGGTCGGCTGCTCGGCGACGATCAGCCGGGGTCGGCGGAAAAATTCCCGGGCAAGAACCATTTTTTGAAGATTGCCCCCGGAAAGCTGGCGGGCGCGGGTCTCCGGGTCAGAAGGATGAACCCGGAATTGCTGAACCAGTTCGGCGGTTTTGGCGGAAGCTTCTGTTCGATCCAGCCAGGGGCCCCGGCAGAATCCCTCCCGGGTCGTCAGTAGAAAATTGTCCGTCAAATCAAGATTGGCGCAGGTCGCCAGTCGCTGGCGGTCTTCAGGAATATAGCTTAACGCCCCTTCCCATCGCCGCGTTGCGAAAAAGGCTCCCCAGTCTCTGCCCAGAAGCGCCACTTTGCCGGCGCCCGGAGCGCGAAGTCCGCAGACGATCTCCACGAGTCTTTTCTGGCCGTTTCCGGCGACTCCAACCAAAGAAAGAATTTCCCCTTGCCTGAGGGAAAACGAGATTCGATCGAGAACCTCGTCGCTGAGCGTCTCGATGCGCAAGACCACCTGTTTCGGCTCAACGGCCTGTCTCTCCACTCGCAGCAACACCTCCCGCCCGACCATGCGGCGGGCCAGCGCAGCCGTGGATTGGACGGCTGCGGAAGGCATTTCGTCGACCACGGCACCCTTCCGGAGAATGGCGATTTCATCGGCAACGGTCATCACCTCGCCGAGCTTGTGGCTGATAAAAACGATGGCTTTTCCCTGAGCGGCCATTTGCCGCATGGCCGAAACCAGCTGATCGATTTCCCGGGGGGTCAGTACGGCGGTGGGTTCGTCGAAAATCAGGACACGGCTCTCCCGGATCAGCAGCTTGAGGATTTCCACCCGTTGCCGTTCGCCCATGGACAAAGAGTCGATCCGCGCTTCCGGGTCGACAGACAAGCCATATTGCTCGGCCAAGGACCGAACCCGTTCGGTCATCTGCGCACGGGAAAGAATGTGTCGATGCCGGAGCCCGAGGTATATGTTTTCCGCGACGGTCATCGCTTCGACAAGCATGAAATTCTGATAGACCATGCCGATGCCCGCGTCGATGGACTGGCGGGTGGATAGGGCGGCAAACGGTACGCCGTCGATCCGAATGCGACCCTCGTCGGGTCGGAGGCGTCCGGAAAGAATACTCATCAAGGTGCTTTTCCCTGCCCCGTTTTCACCCAGCAGCGCCTTGATCCGGCCGGGCCGTATGTCGAGGGTGATATCTCGGTTGGCGAAGATCGGCCCGAAAGACTTGGAGATTCCTTCCAGGCGGACGATCGCTTCGGGCAGCGAGTTCATGGCTTAGGCTGGCGGGTGCCGACGATCGGGTGCACAAATTGTGATTCTGAGTCCCAGGGAAACAGGATCCAGGTGTCCTGGCTCACTTCGGTGATGAAGCTGTCGACCAGGGGGCGTCCGGCCGGCTTGGCGTATACGGTGGCAAAATGCCCCCGGGGGAGCATTTTGCGGACCGCTTCAGCCGTTTTGCCGGTGTCGACAAGATCGTCGATGATCAGCCAGCCCTCTCCGTCTCCCTCCACCGACTTGAGGACCTCGATCTCTTCTGCCTGGTCCTGCCATTCGTAACTCGACACGCAGACCGTATCGACCAGCCGAATGTCGAGCTCCCTTGCAATGATGGCCGCCGGCACAAGCCCGCCCCGGGTGATGGCGATGATGCCCCGGAAATAATCGAATTCGAGCAGCCGCCAGGCCAGGGCCCGGGAATCCCGGTGGAGCTGTTCCCAGGAGACCGGAAAGTGCTTTGTGTACCGCTCATGGCGATTCACCATCTGTCCTCCAATTCGGAAATGGCATGCTTAACATCGTCCGGCGTTTCCACCGGTCATATATGGCCCAACCCCTGTTTCAATCCAGCGGTTCGAAATTGATTCCCAGCGCCGCTGGTGCCTCGCCCCTCTTTTTTCCTCTCATAGACAGCACCAGGACGAGCACGGTCAGAAAATAGGGGAGCATCAGCAGCAGCGAGGAGGGAAGATTCGTACCCATGGCCTGAAGCCTTAATTGAAAGGCCATCACCCCCCCGAACAGATAGGCTCCGGCCACGGCCCTCATCGGCCGCCAGAAAGCAAAGATCACCAGCGCCACCGCAATCCACCCCCTTCCGGCGGACAGATTGTTCGTCCAAAGGTGGGTGTAGGCCAGCGACAGGTAAGCGCCGCCGAGACCGACAAAAAATCCGCCGAGGCCGATGCCGACCCAACGGTATCCGGCAACGCTCAGTCCGGCGGCTTTGGCCGCCTCCGGATTTTCCCCGACCGCTCTAAGAGAAAGTCCCCAGGAAGTGTAGGATAGAAGCCACCAAAGTATCGGCGGAAGAAGATAAGACAGATACACGAGCAAATCCTGACGGAAAAACACCGGTCCGATCCACGGAATCCGGGAAAGAAGCGGAACCGGCACGGCGAAAAATCCGGGGGCGGCCTGCCCGATTAGCGGGGTGCCGAGATATTCGGCAAGGGAGACCCCCAAAATGGTCAGGGCAAGTCCGGATACGACCTGGTTTCCCTGAAGCCCAAGGCAGACCCCGCCGTGAATCGAGGCCAGAAGGGCGCCGCAACACCCGCCGATGAAAAAGCCCATGGCGGGCTGGCCGGTTTCCCGGGCAACAAGAAAGCCGGCCAATGCGCCGACCATCATGATGCCCTCGACGCCTAGATTGAGAACGCCGGAGCGCTCCGTGATGATCTCCCCGAGGGTGGCGAAGAGAATCGGCGTTCCGGACTGGACCGTGGCGGCCAAAAGGGAAAGAATAAAGTCGGCGGTCATAACCGACTCCTGAAGCGCAGGCGATAATGGTTGAAAAACCCGCCGGCCAATACCGAGAGCAGAATCAACCCCTCGACGATGCCCCCGAAAGCCGCTGGCACCTGCAAGTCAAGCTGCAGGTTCTCCACCCCCACCCGGAGGCCGGCGAGCAGATAGGCGGCAACGGCGATCTGAAGCGGATTCAATCGGGCCAGCCATGCGACGATAATCGCCGTATATCCATAGCCGACCATGATGCTGGGCTGCAGTCGGTTTATGTTCGCGGAGGCTTCCAAAAAGCCGGCACATCCGGCCAGGCCACCGCCCACGACCATGACCATCACGACGAGTCGCCGATAGGGGAGCCCGGCGTAATGCGCGGCCAGGGGGTTTTCTCCACTGGCCCGCAGTTCGTATCCGAGACGGGTGAACCGGAGAAAAACCCACATCGCCACACCGAAGCCGATGCAGAAAAAAAGGCCCCAGTGGATCCGGCTGCCTCCGATGGTCCCCACCACCGCGTGGGGTGAAAATGTCGGGGACATGGGAAAGCCGAAGCTGACCGGATCTTTCCACGGACCGTAGCACAGGTAATCCAGGAGCAGGATCCCGATGTAGTTGAGCATCAAGGTAATGACGATCTCGTTGACCCGGAGCCGGGTTTTCAAAAGCCCGGGGATCAGCCCCCAGAGCCCGCCGGCGATCATTGATGCCGTCATCATGGCCGGGATCAGCAAAAGTGCCGGAAGCTGCGGAAAAGCCAATGCCGGCCAGGTGGCGCCGACCGCCCCCAGTGCGAACTGGCCTTCCGCGCCGATGTTCCAGACCTGGAGGCGGAAAGCGAGGCCGACCCCCAAAGAGCAGAGAAAAATGGGGATGGCCTTGAGAAGGGAATCTTCCAATGCCCAGAGCGATCCAAAGCCTCCCTGAAAAAGCAGCCATATGCCGATCAGCGGGGCCTTTCCCTGGGCGGCCAGCATCGAGGCGCTGATGGCCAGCGACAGGATCACCGCCCCTGCGACAATGAGAATGGAGCCCCAACCCAGGGGCTCCATTCTTCTGCTGACTGTTGGCTGCAGCATCTCAATCAGGCCGAAGCGACCGACCCGTTGTGCTTGTTCTTTTGCACGGGCCGGCGGGTGGGAGGATTCAGCGATGTTTTGACAGCGCTTACTGGGTGGAGCCGATGACGCCCTTGACGAACCAGGTCATTCCCAACAAGGCGTCGTCTGCGGCGGTATCTCCTTCTGCGATACGGATTTTGCCGGCTTGGTCGGCGATGGGGCCGGAAAAGACCGGGGCCTGCCCGTTCTCAATCCGGGTTTTTCGCTCCAGCACCAATGCCCTGACGGTTTCTGGCACCATCGGGCCGAACGGGGCCAGATCCACGATCCCCTCTTTCAAACCGGGCCACCAGGACCCGCTTTTCCATGTTCCGCTGCGTACCTGTTCGACCGTCTGGTTGTAGAACGGACCCCAGTTCCAGATCGATGCCGTCAGGTGCGCCTTCGGAGCAAAAGCGGACATGTCTGAATTGTACCCGACCGAGTAGGCGCCTCGTTCCTGGGCGGCCTCCTGGGGGCTGGGTGAATCCTGATGCTGGGCGATGACATCAGCACCGACGTCGAGAAGGCTCTTGGCGGCTTCCTTTTCGGTGGCCGGATCGTACCAGGTCTTGGTCCAGACCACCCGGACGGTGGCCTTCGGATTGACGGACCGGGCCCCCAGGGTGAAGGCGTTGATCCCTCGGATGACTTCAGGGATCGGAAACGCGGCGACGTAGCCGAGGATATCGGATTTCGTCATGGCGCCCGCCGTCATGCCCGCCAAGAACCTTGCCTGGTACATCCTACCGAAATAATTACCCATATTCGGAGCAGTTTTGAATCCCGAACAGTGCATGAAGATCGTGTCGGGAAACTCGTTGGCCACCTTCAGCATCGAATCCATGTACCCGTAGCTGGTGGCGAAAATCAGATCGAACCCCTTTCGGGCCATGTTTCGGATGATCCGCTCCGAATCCGGTCCCTCGGGGACCGATTCCACAAACGAGGTGGACACCCCCTCGATGGCCTCTATAGCAATCCGTCCCTGATCGTGGGCATAGCTCCAGCCGGCATCTCCTACAGGAGATACGTAGACGAAGCCGACCTTCATTTCCTCGGCGCCGGCGCCGGCGGCGGCAACAAAGACTGTCAGCACGGTACAGATCATCCCCAACAATATTTTTTTCATGGTTTCCTCCTTGCCTGATTTTGAAAAGACTTCTAATCAAAATGTCAGGCTTTTACAAGCTGAAACCGGCTGCCGCCGCTATCCGTTTTTTTCGGCATCGAGACGTACCGTGGCCAGATACTGCTCCCACTCGATGGGAAGAAGCTGCTTTTTTTTGCTGTTGCAGGCGTTGCAGGCCGGGACCACGTTGCCCTTGACCGAGCGTCCCCCCCTGGCAATCGGAACGATGTGATCCATGGTCAGCGCCGAAGGGGCCGTCTTCCGGCCGCACCAGAAACACACCCCCTTGGCCAGCTTTCGCTTCCACCATTGGCTGTGGCGAAGCTCCCGGGCCCTTTGACGCTCCCGCCGGATTGCGGCTTCATCCAGGTCTTCGGCAAACGGTCCCGGCAGGTCGGGCGGTCTTCGTTTGGCCATGATCTCCTTTCACGATACTCTTCCGCCGGCATGGCTTGCGGAGGGCGCCGAGAGAAGCGTGTTTTCAGCGCGCGCGGACAAGCCAGTCGAAGATTTCTTTTTCCAGTATTTCGTAGAAGCGCTCAGATCCACCCAGCCCTCTTCTGCCGAAAAAATAATTGATCTCCAGAAACAGCGGCCGGGAGCGAGTCGACGCTTCAGGAAAAATCAGGTCAAAACCGGCGAGGTCAACGCCGGACTTTTGGCAGAAATCCGTAACGGCCTCTTTTCCGGCGGCTTGAAGCTCCGGGTCGGTCAGCGTGTCAATCACGGCACCTCGAGCCAGGCTGGCGCCGAAGCGGCCCGGTTTCTGAACCACCTTCCAATAAGAGCGGGTCGTTTTTCCGATCACCACGACGCGGAGGGTTTTTTGCCCGTGGGGAACATATTCCTGGACCAGGCATGGCGCCGGCGGTTCGGAAATCGAGGAATTCAACCGGCGACGGAGCATGTCGGGGTCTTCGATCCGGTAGACGCCCTCGCCTTCACCGCCCCAGTCAAATTTAAAGACAAAGGGAAATGCCATGGGCGGATTCAGCAAACACGACGCCGAAACGGTGGCCGTGTCCGGATAGAGGCGGGTTTCCGGATGGGGGGCACCGAATTTCCGAAACAGGCGGACCTGTCCGGTTTTGCCCGGATAGGCAAACCGTGCGTCGTAGTTTGGAAACACCAGCAGGCAGTGGCGCCGGGCCAGACGGTACAAGGATCGGCTGCATCCTTGGGGAAGAATCACCGCATCGGCGGCCGCCATGGCGGCCGCGTCTTCTTCGTTCGGTGCCCGTCCTGCGCAGAGGCGGTTTTGATCTCCCACATAACAGGGGTGATAGGAAAGGACCATCGCGATCAATACCCGAATTTTCGAAGGGCGCGGCCATCTCGACTCCAGTTTTTCTGAACCCTGACAAATAGATTCAGAACCACCTGTTTTTCCATCATTTTTTCTAAATCTTCTCTGGCGGCGGCGCCAATCTGGCGAAGCTTGTCCCCTTTTTTTCCGATGACTATCCCCTTTTGTGAATCTCGCTCCACGTGGATGGTCGCTGAAATCCGCACCGGTGTAAGGTCGTTCACCGCGTTGAACTCATCCACGGTGACGGCCGTTGCATAGGGAATTTCATCGCCGGTGTAGCGGAACACTTTTTCCCTGACGATCTCTGCGGCGATGAAACGCATCGGCGCATCTGTGACGGCATCTTCGGGAAACAGGGGCGGTCCAAGAGGAAGCACTTTTTCCATGGCGGACAATAGGACATCGACCTGGGTGCCCATGCGGGCCGAAATCGGCACGATCGCCTCGAAGGAGAAGCGACGACTCCACCGGTCGATCTGAGACAAAAGGCTTTGCTTGTCGATTCGATCGATTTTGTTCAGGGCCAGGATCACGGTTCTGTTTTGCCCGCGGAGGTTTTCGATTAACAGTTTTTCCGAATCCGGGTCGGGAGACCAAGCGTCGGCGATCATCAGGAGTAAATCGGCGTCTCCGATGGCGGCCAGGGCCGCATCGACGATGCGGACATTGAGCTGAGCGCCGGAGCGATGGATGCCCGGCGTGTCGACGAAAATCATCTGGGATCGCTCCCGGTGAACGACCCCGAGAATCCGGTTCCGGGTGGTCTGAGGCTTTCTGGAGGTAATGGAGATTTTTTCTCCAAGCAGTCGATTCAACAGGGTCGATTTTCCGACGTTGGGTGCGCCGACAATGGCAATGAAGCCGGAGCGAAACACTGATGTCGTCGATGTCACGGCTGCGCCTCATCGGCCATGAATAAAATTTCCCGCCACAGGTCGTCTTTGCCCGCCTTCGTTTTGGCAGAAAACAGGATCAGTTCCGAGGCGGAAATCCGCAGGGCTGCGGCGATTTTCTGTCGCCGGAGCGTTTGCCGGCTTTTTGGCAGCTTGTCGGCCTTGGTCAGCACGATTCTGACCGGCAAGGCGCGGTCGGCCAGCCAGTGGAGCAGATTGATCTCTTCGCTGCCCGGATCCCGGCGGAGGTCGATGAGCAGGACGACCCCCCGGAGACAGCCCCGCTCCGACAGATAGGCTTCCACCATCGGGCCCCATCGCTGCCGAACCGTTTCCGGGACCTTGGCATATCCGTATCCGGGAAGATCGACGAAACCGAGTCGGCCGTTGACCGCAAAAAAGTTGAGCAGCTGGGTCCGTCCCGGCGTGTTGCTGGTTTTGACCAGCCGCTTTCGGTTGACCAGGGTGTTGATCAGGGAGGATTTGCCTACATTGGACCTTCCGGCAAAGGCGATTTCCGGCAGTTGCGGGGGAGGATATTCTGTGGGTTTGACCGCACTTTTGATAAATTCAGCGGATTGAATATTCATTCGGAGCTCCGCCGCGCGGCTGGACTTGTTGCGGCAGTTTTTCCGCCCTCAGGCCGGGGGGGCGGCCTCGATGCCGGAGTACCGATCGAGGTATCGCTCGAGCCGGTCCATGCCTTCTTGGATGTTTTCCATGGAGTTGGCGTAGGAAAACCGGAGGTAGCCTTCGCCGTTTTGGCCGAAATCGATGCCCGGCGTCACCCCCACATGGGCCTTTTCAAGGATGTCGAAGGCCAGGCGATAGGAATCCTGCGACAAATGTTTGGCGTTGGCAAACACGTAGAACGCTCCGGTAGGCTCCACGGTGATGCCGAAGCCGAGTTCCTTAAGGCGTCGGATCATGAATTTCCGACGCTCGTTATAGGTTTGCTTCATCTTCGCCACGTCGGGGCCGGCTTCTTTGAGAGCCGCAATGCCGGCCATTTGAACCATCGCGTTTGCCGAGATGAAAAAATTCTGCATCACTTTCTGGATTGGCCGGATAAACCGATGGGGGGCGATCAGATATCCAAGCCGGAGGCCTGTCATCGCGTAGAGCTTTGAAAACCCGTTCAGTACGAAGGCGTCGTCTGAAAATTCGAGAATAGAGTGCTCTCTTCCCTCGTAGACGAGGCCGTGGTAGATTTCATCGGAAATCACATGGGGGCAAAGATCCACGATCTCTTTCATCCGCTGCGCCGAAAGCAGATTCCCGGTCGGGTTCGATGGGGAATTGATGAAAATCCCCCGGGTCCGGTCGGTGAGCCGCTTCTTGATGGCTTCCGGCCGGAACTGAAACCCGTCTTCTTCGTAAACCGGGACGGTGACCGGAACGCCCGTCATGAACTTGATGAAATTCGGATAGCACGCATAGTGGGGATCGGAGATGATCACCTCCTCGCCGCGTTCAATCAGGGCTGCAAACAAAACGAACATGACCGGGGAGGTGCCGGAACCGACCACGACCTGTCCGGGATCGACCGACACGCCGTAAGTGTCGTGATAATATTCGCAGATCGCCTCCCGCAGTTCGAGAATGCCGAGGCTGTGGGTATAGTGGGTATGACCATTTTCCAAGGCCTGGCAGGCCGCGGCCTTGATACAGGCAGGGGTGTCAAAATCGGGCTCTCCGACTTCGAGATGAACGATGTTCAGCCCCCGTCGCTCCATTTCGTGCGCTTTTTCCAATACGTCCATCACGATAAAGGAAGTAATTCCTCGAATGCGTTCGGTTGTCACAGCACCGTCTCCTGAAGTTTTTATATCACCTTGTTCAGGGGATACTCGATAATTCCCTCTGCACCGACTTTCATCAGCTTCGGAATCAGGTCGCGGACGGCATGGAGGCTGACCACGGTTTCCACCGAGAACCATTCGGTCTGATACAGGCTCGCCACGGTCGGCGCGTTCAGGCTCGGCAGAAGCGCCATGATCTGTTCGAGCCTGTCACCGGGGACGTTCATTTTCAGGCCGACCATTTTGTCTCCCTGCAGGGCGCCGTTGAGCATCAGGGCGACCTGTTCGATCTTTTCCCGCTTGTCCCGTTTTTTCCAGGCACGATGATTGACGATGAGCTGGGTGTTGGTCTGCATCAGTTCGTGAATGATCCGAAGCCCATGTGCCTTGATGGTGCTTCCGGTTTCGGTAACTTCCACGATGGCGTCGGCCAGGCCGGAGACAACCTTGGCCTCTGTCGCCCCCCAGGAGAATTCGACATCGACCTTGATCCGGTGGTCGGCAAAAAACCGACGGGTAAAATCCACCAGTTCCGTGGAGATTTTTTTCCCTGCCAGGTCTTTGATCGTCTTTGCCGGCGAGTCGTAGGGAACCGCCAGCACCCAGCGGGCCGGTCTGGCGCTGACCTTTGAATAGACCAAATCGCAGACAACGTGAACATCTGAGCGGTTTTCAGCGATCCAGTCTTTTCCGGTCAATCCGGCATCCAGGGTCCCGTTTTCCACATACCGGGACATCTCCTGGGCGCGGCAGATGGCGCATTCGATGTTTTCATCGTTAATTTCGGGAAAATAGCTGCGGTCGTTTACGGTGATATTCCAGCCGGATCGTTTAAAGAGCGCTAAAGTGGCGTTCTGGAGGCTTCCTTTTGGAATGCCCAGCTTCAGCATGTCGCTCATTTCTTGTAGACCTCCTTGGGATCAAACACCGGCTCTCCGACGACGGTTTCGGTTCCATCGCTTTGGACCCGGCGGAAAAAGCAGGACCGATGGCCTGTGTGGCAGGACGCGCCGCCGATCTGATCCACCTTCAGCAGCACGGTATCCCGATCGCAGTCGATGCGGATTTCCTTGACCCGCTGAACGTTTCCCGAGGTTTCCCCCTTGACCCAGAGCTGGTTTCGGCTCCGGCTCCAATACGTGGCGATGGCTGTGGAAAGGGTGTTTTGCCACGCTTCTGCATTCATATAGGCCAACATCAGGACTTCGCCGGAAGCCGCATCCTGTACGACCGCGGGAATCAATCCGCCCGTTTTTTCAAAATCGAGAGTTTCCATGAAAGCGGCCACCCATCTTTTTCGATGACAATCAATCTAAAATTAAAAATATATTTAATAACACCCCCTTGATGTCGTCGTCAATGCTTTTTCGGAAAGGCCGCTTATCGGCCTGTTTTACACCCGATGATGAAGGCGAATAAAATGGCGTTTACAAGCCGGCCGGATTTGACTAAAATAATAGTTTTTTGAAAGGTGTTTTGCACGAGGTTGCCGAGGACAAGCTGGAAAAAAGGGGACGATTATGCCCGTAGATAAAAAATCGCCGTCCAAGATTCGAAAGGAGCGTACCCAACGCCGCCCCGGCGGGCTGGGCCGTCGAATCTTCAGGTGGACGCTTTGGCTGACCGTTTTTATCGTTGTGGCCGGCGTCGCTGCCCTGGCCGGCGTCTACATTTCCCTGAGCCAGGATCTTCCAAAGATTTCTTCTTTGGCCGATTATCGGCCACCGGTGGTGACCACCGTCTATGCCGCCGATGGCCGCAAGATCGCCGAGTTTTACAAGGAGCGCCGGATCGTGGTGCCCCTTTCCAAAATTCCGAAGCAGCTTGTACAGGCGTTTATCGCGGCAGAAGACGCCCGGTTTTACTCCCATAAGGGAATCGATTTTCCAAGCATCGTCCGGGCATTTTTCAAGAACCTGGAGGCGGGAACCATCGTCCAGGGAGGAAGCACCATCACCCAGCAGGTCACCAAGTCCTTTTTGTTGACTCCGGAGCGAAGCTATCAACGAAAGATCAAAGAGGCGATCCTGGCCTACCGCATCGATAAGGCCTTCTCCAAAGAGGAGATCCTGTTCCTGTACCTGAACCAGATCTACCTCGGACACGGCGCCTATGGCGTGGCCGCCGCCGCCGAGAATTACTTCGGAAAAGACGTCTCCGACCTCAACCTGGCCGAATCGGCGATGCTTGCCGGACTTCCCCAGGCGCCGAGCCGCTATTCTCCCTATCAGAACCCGAAGTTGGCCAAAGAACGGCAGATCTATGTGCTCAATCGGATGGAAACCGAAGGATACATCGACAAAAAGAGCGTCGAAGAGGCCATGGCCACCGTGCTGGATATCCACGGCCGGAAGAACTGGTACCTGGACGAAGTGCCGTTTTATACCGAGCATGTGCGAAGGCAGATCGAAGAGCGTTACGGCCCCGAGGCGCTTTACACCGGCGGCCTCCAGATTCACACGGCCGTCGATGTCGAGATGCAGAAAATCGCCCGCCAGGAAATCGAATCGGGCCTTCGCGCGCTAGACAAGCGCCAAGGCTACAGGGGGCCGTTGATGCGGGTCCACCCGGAAGAAATCGAGTCGTTTATCTCCGAGCTTCAATTGGAATCGGAAAAAGCGACGCCCGAATCCGATCGGATCGTCCGGGGGGTGGTCACCAAGGTCGACGATGTCGAAGAAAAGGTTCAGGTCCGCATCGGCGCCGGCCTCGGCTTCATTGCCCTGGAGGACATGCGCTGGGCGAGAAAACCGGATCCGGATGTGCCTTACTACGCAATCCGGATCCATCGTCCCAGTCAGGTGCTCCGGGTGGGAGACGTCATCGAGGTGAGGATAAAGGGGCGCAGCGAGGAGGCGGGATACTGGCAGCTGTCTTTGGAGCAGGAGCCGATCGTCCAGGCAGCGCTGCTTTGCATCGAGGCCGCTACCGGTGAAGTCAAGGCCATGGTCGGGGGAAGGAACTTTGAAGAAACCCAGTTCAACCGAGCTGTGCAGTCCCGGCGACAACCCGGTTCGGCATTCAAGCCGATCATCTACGCCGCGGCCATCGACAAGGGATATACACCGGCGACCGTCATCCTCGATTCGCCCATTGTTTTCGAGGACATCGAACGGGATTTTACCTGGAAGCCGAAAAATTACAAGGAGCGATTTTACGGCCCTACACTGCTGCGCGAAGCCCTGGCCAAGTCGCGAAACGTGGTCACCATCAAGATTTTGCAGGATATCGGCATCGACTACCTGATCGACTATGCCCGGAAGCTGGGAATCACCTCCACCCTGAGCCGGGATCTGTCCATTGCCCTGGGCTCCTCCGGGGTTTCGTTGCTGGAGCTGACCAACGCCTACTCGGTCTTTGCCAATCACGGCGATCGAATCGAGCCGGTCTTTATCCGAAAGATCCTCGACCGGGACGGAAATGTCATGGAAGAAGCCAAGCCGCTCCAGGAAAAGGTGGTCGATCCAAGCACGGCCTATATCATGACCCACTTGCTGGAAGGGGTGGTTCAGCATGGAACCGGGCAGCGGGCCAAGGCGTTGAACCGGCCGGCCGCCGGAAAGACGGGGACCACCAACAATCTTTTCGACGCATGGTTCATGGGGTATACACCCCGCTATATCACCGGCACCTGGGTGGGGTTTGACGAGGAGCGCTCCCTGGGGGAGGGAGAGACCGGCTCCCGGGCTGCCAGCCCGATCTGGCTCGCCTTTATGAAGCGCATACTGGCGGGTACGCCGGTTCAGGTGTTCGAGGCCCCGGAAGGAATTGTTTTCGCCAAGATCGATGCAAAAACCGGTCTGCTTCCGATCTCCGAATCGGAAAAGACGATCTTCGAATGTTTCAAGGAAGGAACCGTGCCCACCGAGCGGACGCCCAAACCGGACACCATTTCCGAGCCGGACCAGTTTTTTAAATCGTTGATGTAGCGAAGGCGCCCGGGGCTAAGTGCTCAAGGGTATAGTTTTAATGACGATTCTCAGACCAAAGAACACTCACCGCCGAGGCACAGAGGGCGCAGAGAAGATCTTATATATCTTCATCTGCGCAACCCCTGCGGCCTCCGCGCCTCGGCGGTGAAACCGTCGTTACCATAATGACGCCCGCAGGTGCTTAGGGAAAAATCGGTTTGGCGCTGGCCCTGTTCTGGGGCCAGACGGTTTCCAGGCGGCCTGACTGCCACTGCACCAAGAGCCACGGCGCTCGATTTTGACCCGGCCGGGCGCCCTTCGCGTTGAATCGGACAACGCCGCAGATCGTAGAAAGATCCGTTTTGGCCATCGCGTTTCGAATGGCCCCTTTGCTTGTCGTCCCGGACCGGGAAACAGCGTCTGCCACGACGTTCAGTGCGGCAAAGGCAAGCGCTTCATGATGGCCGGGAAGCCGGCCGTACCGGTCAAAATAGGTCCGGGCAAATCGCCGGGCACCGGGAAAAGAGGCTGAAGCCGCCCACGGCACCAAGGCGCACAGGGACTCAACGGCGTCGCCGGCAGTCTCGGCGAATTCGGGTCGGGCCACCCCCGGTGCCTCTCCTATGATCAGCTTGGGCGCCAGGTGCATGTGCCGGCGCTGGAGCATCATCAGGGCAGCGTCACCCGGCGCGGCAATCAGCACGAGGAGGGCCGGTTTCTTGATCCGCACCTTGGCCAGTTCGGGTCGGTAGTCGATCCGGCCAGGCGCAAAACGGACGCGAAACAGTGGGTCGAGGTCAAGCGATGCCGCCTGGGCCAACCACTGTTCGGAAAGAGTTTCGGCCGGGGCAAGCGCTTCGCAGAGGACTGCCGCGGTGCGACTGCCCGGTAAATACCGGTCCATAAAGGAGGCCAGGGCGGCATACTTTTCTTCGACCGGAGGGTTCAGGCGGAAGACAAACCGGTACGGGGGTTCGGTAATCGCCGTGGAACCGGCGCCGCTGATCAAAAGCGGCACGCCGGAGGCTTCGGCAACCGCTGCTGCCGACCAGGCGGCAGGGCTTGTCAGGCAGCCGACCAATACGTCCACCTGTTTTTCACGGATCAGCCGCATCGCCGCCGTCCGTCCACCCTCGGAAGACCCGGCGGTGTCGGCCACATGCAGGGTTGCCCCCGGAGCGGCAAACCCGTCCGATACGGCCGCCATGTCAAAACCGGTGCGGGCGGCTTCTCCTGCAGGAGCCATCGGACCGCTCAGGGGAAGCAGAACGCCGATTCGGACCGCTTCGGCGCGGTGCAAGGAAACGACCATGGTCAGGCCGACGGCCGTCATGAGCCAGAGCCATTTTCGAAGATATCGGTGCATGGTAAAGCTCCCGTTTGCTTCTTGCTTCCGGATTCCACGACCGTGTATCATATCTGGATAAAATAGGATACGGATAGGATGAAGCTTCGGACCATTTTGCTGGTGCTTTCCCTTCTAACGGTTCTTTCCGCCGCCGCCGGAGGGTATTTCTACTATTCTGTGGTCACCGAAGCGGCGCTCAAGGAGGCCGAGCGCCAAGCCGCCGTGCGCCTGGAGATGCTGTCCAAATCCATTGCATCCTTTCTCCTTGAAAACACCAAAATTGTCAGAGCCTTGGCCGGCATGGATGAATTCCGCACGCTTCTGGAACAACCGTCTCCCAGTGCCGCGGACAGTGCTCATGCCATTCTCGATCCGTTCGCTGAGAGCCTGGAGGTCGACGCCTGCTATCTGATGGATCAACAAGGTCTTACCATTGCCTCCAGCAATCGCAATGCACCGGACAGTTTCATGGGCCAAAATTTTTCCTTTCGGCCGTATTTCAAGAAAGCCATCCACAGATGGCCGACGTCCTACCTGGCCCTCGGGACCACCTCGGGACGGAGGGGGGTATACAACAGCCATCCGGTTTACGGGAAAAGCAAGGAAGACCCCATCGGCGTGATGGTGATCAAAAGCCCCATCGACGTCATTGAAAACCGCCTCGGTCTGACCAGCGACGACATCGTTCTCATGATCGATCCCCGCGGGGTGATCTTTATCTCCAATCGCGGTCACTGGCTGTTTCAACTTGCCTGGAAGGCGTCCGCGGCCGATTTGAAAACCATTGCCAGCGAGCGGCAGTTCGGGCAAGGCCCCTGGAAGTGGATCGGCCTGGAGCGGGGGAAAAACCAGGACGAGGTATTTCTCAGTGGAAACCGCTACCTGCTGCATCAGGTGGAAATCGACCCGTTTCCGGGCTGGAAGGTCCTTCATCTAAGAAGCTTCGAGGCCATTGCCAAATCGATTTCCGATCCCTTTTTCCGGATCACCGGACCCGTGGTCCTACTTTTGTGCGCCTTGGTCGGAGCGGCCGTGTTTGTCCTGTACCAGAAAGCCAGCGACGAACTGGTCCAGCGAAGAGCCGCGGAAAAGGCGCTTCGGGAAAGCGAGAGCCGGTATCGCTCGCTCTATCACAACACGCCCGCCATGCTGCATTCCATCGACCAAGACGGATCCCTCGTGAGCATCAGCGATTATTGGCTTGATGCGATGGGCTACGACAGAAGTGATGTGGTGGGCCGGCCGCTGACCGATTTCATGTCCGAGGCCTCCCAAAAATACGCCCGGGAGGAGGTGTTTCCGGAATTTTTCCGGAAAGGATTCTGCAATGAAATCCCCTACCAGCTCATCAAGAAAAACGGCGAGATGATCGATGTGCTGCTGTCATCCATCGCCGTCAGGGACGAAAAAGAAAAAATCGTTCGTTCCCTGGCCGTGTCCATCGACGTCACCGAGCGCAAGAGGGCCGAAGAGGCCCTCCGCAGGGCCAAGGAGGAACTGAGCCGGTACTCCGAAGAACTCGAACGGCAGGTGAGGGAACGCACCCGGGAGATTTCCGGCATTCTCAAATACACGCCGGATGTCGTTTACATCAAGGACCGCCAGGGCCGATACCGACTGATCAACGCCCGATACGAGGAAATGCTGGGTCTGCAAAAGGAGCAGGTCCAGGGGAAAACCGATGAATCGCTTTTTCCCGCCGATATCGCCGCCCAGTTTCGCGCCAACGACCAAAAGGTCCTGGTGGAGAAACGATCCATACAGGTTGAAGAGATATTCCCCCAGGCCAAGGGCACCCGCATCTTTCTCTCGGTCAAGTTTCCCTTCTACGACGGATCCGGAAGGATCGTCGGCGTATGCGGGATCTCCACGGACATCACGGCCCTGAAAAAGGCCCAGAATCAGCTTCGGCGGCTTTCCGGAAGCATGATCGTCAGCCAGGAAAAGGAGCGAACGGCCATTGCCCGGGAGCTGCACGACGAGCTGGGACAGGTCCTCACGGCCCTGCAGATGGACGCGGTCTGGCTGGCGCAGCGGCTCAAATCCGAAAGCCCCCAGGCTGCCGAGCGTGCGTTGACCATGCGCCGGCTGATCGATAAAACCATCGACGAGGTGCGCAGCATCGCCATCCGACTCAGGCCAGGGGTGCTCGACACCCTGGGGCTGGAGGATGCTCTGGAATGGGCGGCCAGCGATTTTGAGCGGCGCACGGAAATTTCCTGTACGTTCCAGCGGGACAGCGTTCCGGCGGTTACCGATACCCTGGCCACGGCGGCCTACCGGATCGCCCAGGAAGCCCTGACCAATGTTGGCCGGCATGCGGGGGCCAGCCGCATCGATATGTGCCTTCAAGCCGAAGACGGGTACCTGGCGCTGACTGTGGAAGACAACGGCAAGGGATTCGACACGGCCGTTCTTTCCGACAGCGAGGCGCTCGGGGTTGCAGGGATGAGAGAGCGCGCGGGGCTGGTCGGTGGGACCTTGAGGGTGGATTCAAACCTCGGTGCGGGAACCCGGGTCGAATTGAGGGTCCCGCTGTCTGGACATCTGCGATGATCCGCGTACTTCTGGTAGAAGATCACAGCATCGTGCGCGAGGGGTTGCGCAGGATCGTGGAAGAAAGCGGCCGGATGACCGTGGTGGCCGAAGCGGCCGACGGGCGCGAGGCCCTGGCAAAGGCTCGCGCAAAGCGGCCGGATGTGGCCGTCGTGGACATCTCCCTGCCGGGGCCCGACGGGTTGGAAGTGATCGGCCGCCTGCTGCTCCTCTACCCGGACCTGCCTATCTTGATGTTGACCATGCATGAAGAGGAGCAATACGTGGTGAGGGCCATCGAGGCCGGTGCCATGGGATATCTGACGAAGCGGTCGGCCCCGGAACAACTGGTCAAGGCAATTGCGCAGGTTTACGAAGGACACCGCTACCTTTCCGAGGAAGCTTCCGAGGCATTGGCCCTGCGGGTGGCCAGGGGGGATCGCGGACACTCCCTGATGGATACCTTGTCTACCCGGGAGATGCAGGTGCTTCGGCGGCTGGCCATGGGGCACACCAACCGGGAAATTGCCGAAATGTATGGGATCAGCATCAAGACCGTGGATACTTATCGTTTCCGGCTTCTGAAAAAACTCAATCTACGGAACAATGCCGAGCTGTCGCGCTTTGCCATCCAGAACCGCCTCATCGAACCGTGAGGTTTTTTTGTGTAAGAAAAATTCTTACGAAAGAATCAGAAATATACGAGGTTACGAATCCGGTTGAATTCTGATAGCATTCCTCATCATTACAATTGCAATCCTCGGTTCATTTTCCATCCGGGCTTGACGACCGATCCAAACCAAGGGATTCTCAGTTTGCGGCGGCGGTCCGGTATTGATCTGTGGAGTGCAACCGCAACAACCAGACACATAAACCAGCAACAGAAAGGAGATACTCTCATGAAAAGGCTGTTTGTTATTACCCTGGCTGCTGTCGCGCTCGTGGCGCTGACAATGACACCGGCTCCGGCGGCCAACTACAGCATCAAAATCGGCGGCGGGCCTACCGGCGGCACCTTCAACACCTTCACCAATGCCATGGCCGTCTACGTACCCAAGGTCAACCCCAACATCCAGGCATCTTCCGTGGGCTCCGGCGGATCTGTGGAAAACCTCAAGCGGGTGCACAACGGAGAGTCGGATTTCGGCTTGTGCTATGCCGTGGACAGCGCGCTGGGGTTCAAGGGCAATCTTCCCCAGGACACCGCCAAGTACAACCATATCCGCTCCATGGGATTTCTGTACGGCGCCCCGGCCCAGCTGGTGGTGCGGGCCGATGCCGGCTACAACAGCGCCATGGACCTGAAGGGAAAGCGCGTGGCCTTGGGCAACGCCGGCTCCGGAGCCGCTGCCAGTGCCGAGCGGTTCTTCCGCCACATCGGACTGTGGGACAATTTCAGGCCCGACTTCCTGGGCTACAGCCAGGCCGCCAGCGCCTTTCAGGACGGCAAGATCGACGCCTTCTGGGTTCTGGTGGGGTATCCGAACCGGTCCATCATCGAGGCCGCGGTACAGGTGAAAATCGCCCTCATCGATGTGGGCGTGGATGCGGAAAAAACCGGGTTCTATAATGCCTACGCCTATACGCCCATGACCATTCCGGCCGGCACCTACGGAAAAGGCATGCCGGCCACCAAGTCTTTCCAGGATGCCTGCATCCTGACCACCAACAAGGACATTCCCGAGGACCTGGTCTACACCATCATGAAGACCCTGTGGTCCAAGGAAGGGATGCAGGCCATGGTCACGGCCAAAAGCACCTTCAAATCCATGACCCTGGAAAACGCCTTTGCCGGCGCCTCCGTACCCCTGCATCCGGGTGCGGCCAAGTTCTGGAAAGAGCAGGGCAAGCAGATCCCCGACAACTTGATGCCCGAGTGATGGAACATTAAAACCAAGGGCCGGCAAACAGGGAGGCGCTTTTCCCTGCGCCTTCCCGTTTGCCTCTTTCTCCCCTTCAAGTCCCCGCCGCTGAAATCTGCGGCACAAGGAAGTCGACATGAGCGACGTAGAGGTCCCGTCAAGCGCTGAGGATCAGGAAAAACTAAAGAAGATCATCGCCAAGGATTCGAAGACGGGTCGCACCATCACCGGCTTCTGGCTTTACCTGTTTTCAGGCATGGGCATATTCATGGTCGGCTTTTACATGTACTGCGCCGCCACGCCCGTGGACACCCAATACTTTCTGGGCCTGTATGTCATGCTGACCTACGTGATGGTCTTTATCAAATTCCCGATGACCAAAGCCTCGGCCACGAAGGGCGGATATGTTCTGGACAGCTCGATATCGTTTCTGGCCATTTTCTTCAGTGTCTATTACGCCCTTCATTTTCTTACGGGAGCCCAGGGCGGAAGAGAGCCCTTTGAGGCCGTCCACTGGTTTTACGCCGTCTTGGGGGTGGCTGCAGCCGTCGCGTTTTTCCTCCCGATCCGCCACTGGGGAAAAAGTCTCGGCGGCGCCCCCACGGCCATGGACATTTTTCTGGCCCTGGTATCCATCGTCGTCGTCGGCTACTACATCAAGGAATATGCGGCCATCAATTATCGCATGGGCTCGGAGATTCCGCTGGACACGGCCATCGGCGTCGTGGGCATCATCGTCTCTTTGGAAGTGGCCCGCCGGGTGCTGGGATGGTCCATGGCCGTGGTGGGGCTTCTTTTCCTGGCCTATGCCTTCTGGGGCGATCTGCTCCGGGGAATTCCCGTCATCGAGTCTTTCGCCCACACCGGTTTCAAGGTGGACCGCGCCCTGAACCACATCTACTACAAGCAGGAGGGCGTGTTCGGGATCATGGCCACCGTCCTGGTTACCTATGTCATCCTGTTCATCTTTTTCGGTTCCTTTTTGAAATATTCGGGGGCCAGCCGGTTTTTTCTCGATTTTCCCATGGCCCTGGCCGGCCGAACCGTGGGCGGACCGGCCAAGGTCGCGGTGCTCGCCTCCGGTTTTTTCGGATCGGTGTCGGGCTCGGCGATTGCCAACACGGTGTCCACAGGCGCCTTTACTATTCCCCTGATGAAAAAAGCCGGTTTCCGGCCCCATATCGCCGGCGCCGTCGAGCCGTCGGCTTCCATCGGGGGCATGTTCATGCCCCCGATCATGGGCGCCGGCGGGTTCATCATGGCCGAGATGACCGAACTGCCTTATGTGGACATCATGCTCGTCGCCATCTTCCCGGCCGTGATTTACTTCTTGTCGGTGTTTACCATGGTCCACTTCGAGGCCAAGAACTGGGGCCTGGTGGGGATCCGGGAAGAGGGGGCCCCCACTCCCTGGCAGATTCTCAAGACGCAGTGGTTCATGTCCCTGCCCCTGGTGCTCATCGTGGTCCTGATGCTGGTCGGATTCTCCCCGGGCTACGCCGGCTTCTGGGCCGTCCTGTCCTGTGTGGCCGTCAGCTGGCTCACCACGGACCACCGAATGGGATTCAAGCAGATCCTCGCCGCGATGACCGAGGGGGCCGACAATACCCTCATCATCGGGGCCACGGTGGGGGTCATCGGCATTATCGTCGGGACCATCCAGCTCACCGGCATCGGTCTTCGCTTCTCCCAGATCATTATCGAACTTTCATCGGGCAACCTGATCATCGCGATCCTGCTGGTGGGTCTTGCCTCCCTGGTTCTGGGGATGGGCGTGCCGGTCACCGCCGCCTACCTGATCACCGCGGTTCTGGCCGTAGGGGCTCTGGCCGACATGATCAGTCGGATGCACTGGGGTGTGGGGTTCATGGAGATGCAGCTTCCCCTGGGCGAGCTGCTGCCCGGGGATCCGCAGCGGGATTTTATCATGGCAAAGGTGGGGTGGGTCCTTTTGGCCTCCCACATGATCGTGTATTGGTTCAGCCAGGATTCCAACATCACTCCGCCGGTGTGCGTGGCGGCCTATGCCGGTGCGGCCATTGCCGGGTCCGATCCCTGGAAAACGGGCTGGACGGCCTTCAAGTTCGCCAAGATGCTGTATATCGGACCGCTACTGTTCGCCTTTTCTCCGGGGGTTCTTTTGGGCGGACCGGGGCACATCATGGAATGGTACCAGGTGGTCTCCACGATGATCACCGTCGTTTTAGGAACCATCGCCTTCGGGTCCCTGACCATGGGGTATTTTCTCTGTCCCACCACGGTCTGGGAATGGATTCTGGCCGCCATATCGACGTTGATCCTGTTCTTCCCCCATCTCGTCAAGTGGCTCATCGGCCTCGATGTGCCGACGATTTTGGTGGACGCCACAGGCATCGGTTTGTGGGTGTTGATCTTTTTCATGCAAAAGATCAGGATCCGAAAAGATCCCACCCTTGTCCTGCCCCTTCCCGAGCGTCAGCGGTTGAAACGGGAGAAAAAGAGAAACAATTCGGCCGGTGCTTCGCCGGCCTAGCTTCGCCGAATCGGAAGGGGGGATCGGGATCTTGCCCGGGGTAGATGGGAGCAAGATCCCTTATGCCGCGGATCTGCCGGAAAACAGGAGCTGTTGAATTCTTCCGTCGGCCTCGATCCGGATCGTTTCCGGGTCGAGGCCGTCGTCTTTGAGCACCGACACCGATTTGATCGCAAACCGCATTTTCAGCCGGGATATATTCCGGTTTTTTTGTCCTCGCACCTGGGATTCGACGCCTGGGTGGAGCCAGATCCGCAGATTGCCTTCCAGGACACCGGGGCCAAGCGCATCTTCCATTTGTTGAAACCAAACTTCGGATCGGACCAGTTCTCCGAAGGCCGGGTGAAACGGCCCATCTATCACCTGATTTCCCGGGCGAAGATCGTCTGTGGCCTGAAGCCCCATTCTCACCACCGGGATGTGTTGCGCTGAAAAAATGCCCATCATTTGGGCGGTAAGTGATACCGCCGTCTCCAGAGGAAGGGGGCGGTATCGTCCCCGGCTGTACCACTGGGCCAAGGGGCTTCCGGCAAGGACCAGCGCCGGGTAAATGCGGACAAAGTCCGGAGCGAGGGCGGCCGCCTGGGCGGCACTGGCCAGGGCGGAGTCCTGGCTCTGGCCCGGCAGTCCGATCATCAACTGCAGCCCGACCCGGTAGCCGCGGGATTTCAACAGGCCGACGGCGGCAGCGGTGTCCGATGTTAAGTGGCCCCGCCGGGATCGTTTCAGGACCCGATCATCCAGCGACTGGGCCCCGATCTCCACGGTATCGACCGGAAACGGCGCCATTGCGTCCAGATGCTGTTTGTCAACGGTGTCGGGGCGGGTGGAAAAACGGATGCCGTTTGCCTTTCCCCCTGAAACAATCCCGCCGGCCACCCCAAGCAATTCCTGGATGGCTTGGGGCGTCTGGCCGAGAAAATTGCCGCCGTAAAAGGCGATGTGAACGAAGGCTCGGGGGCGGGAAGCGGCCAGAAAAGATTCTATCTGCCGGACTATCCGGTCCGGGTCCGGACGGGCCGAAAGGGATTCAGCGCCGGTGATGGCCGATTGGTTGCAAAAAACGCAGCGATGGGGGCAGCCGGCATGGGGAAGAAATACCGGCACCACCAATGGCCTGCCGGCGGCAGACCGCACGGTCACCCCTCCGGCTCCCGGCGGGGGGCGATACCCTTCAACGCCTTTCGAGCGGCATCCTGTTCGGCCATTTTCTTGCTCTTGCCGGTTCCTTGGTCACAGCGTTCGGCGACGCAGACTTCTACGGTAAAGACCTTGTCATGGTCGGGTCCATTTTCGGCAACCAAACGGTACACAGGGACTTCACCATAGGTTCCCTGGGCCGTTTCCTGCAGCCGGCTTTTGTAGTCGAAGTCGGGCGCCGGCGCGGTCATGTCCTCCAGGATCGGGTCCAGGTGGGCTTTTAGGATTCGAAAGGCTTCGCTGTATCCTCCGTCGAGGTAAACGGCGGCGATGAGGGCCTCATAGGCGTCAGCCAAAATCGACCGCTTTTGCTCTCCGCCGGAAAGGGCCTCTCCCTTTCCGAGACGGATGAACCTTCCAAGGTCAACGCGCCGGGCCAGCCCGGCAACCTGGGACTCGTTGACAAGGTTAGCCCGCATCCGGGATAGGTCGCCTTCAGAAACGTCGGAAAACCGGTTCATGAGCAAATGGCCCGCCACCAGATTCAGCACGGCGTCGCCGAGAAATTCGAGACGCTCGTTGTTGTTCATTTCCAGCTCGGCGTGCTCGTGGATGTAGGAGCTGTGGTTGAGCGACTCGTCAAGAAGGCGGCGATCGGCAAAGCGATAGCCAAGGTAAGCTTCCAGCTTCTCCGGGGCCGGGCCGGCAAAAGAAGACGTCCGGTGACGGAAAAGGGCCGCCGCCAGCGACTCGTAGACGGAAAAAGGAACGAACATTTGACCCCGACCCACGCCGATTTTGATTTCAGGGGTGATATCACCGTGAAAATCGGTGCCGCCGGTGATCAGCAGACGGCTTTCCTTGGCCAGCAAAAGGGCCTGCTCGACTTGGACCGGACTGTGACCGGGATAGTAGACTTCAATTCCGCCAAGCCCCATTCCGGCCAAATGGGCAACCAGGCGCCTGAGCCCCTCTTGGTCCAGAGACGGGATGAGAAACGGATGGGCCAGCACCGGGATCCCTCCCGCCGCCAGGATTCTTTCGATGGCTTCCTGGCAGGGGATCCGGTATTTAGCGACATAGGCCGGCTTGCCGAAGCCGAGAAAACGGTCAAAGGCGTCGTCAATGGATGCGGCATATCCGCAACGGACCATTTCCCGGGCGATGTGGGGTCTTCCGGTCTGGCTGTTGCCGGAGGCGCGGGCAAGGTCTTCTTCTCTGATCGTCATTGCCAGGGATCGGAGCCGTTCGAGGATTTGCGGGTTCCGGCGGCGTCGGGCGTCCTGCAGGGTCTTCAGGGCAAGGTTCAGTTCGGGATCTTCCAGCTCGATTCCGTAGCCGAGGATGTGAAGGCTGCCGGTGATCGAAAACCCCGCTGGGGGCGCGGCGCTGATTTCCACGCCGGTCAGAAAGGAAAGGTCAGGGGGGATTCCTTCGGTCAGGGCCTGCTTGGCGCCGTCCAGTGTGTCGTGGTCGGTGATGGCGAGGGCCGCCAGGCCCGCTTCTCGGGCCATCCGAAGAATTTCTGGCGGGGAAAAGGTTCCGTCTGAAGCGGTCGAGTGAACGTGAAGATCGACGCCACCGGCCGGGCGGTCAGAGTCCAAGGGCCTTTTCTTTTGCCTCCTCTTTGGTTTTGCAGTCGATGCACTGGGTGGTCACCGGCCGGGCCTTGAGGCGTTCGATGGAGATATCTTCTCCGCAGATCTCGCAGACGCCGAAGGTTCCGTTTTCGATCCGGTCCAGCGCCTTTTTGATTTTTTTGATCAGTTTGTTTTCCCGGTCCCGGATGCGGAGCATGAAGTTGCGATCCGCTTCCAGAGATGCCCGGTCGGTCGGGTCCGGAAAGTTCTCCCTCTGGTCCGTCATTCCTGACACCGTATCATCGGCCTGGTTCAGCAGATCTTTCAGGCGCTGATTCAACAGATCCCTGAAGTAATCGATATCTTTCTGTTTCATGTCTGATCCTATCAGATGGTCGATGTTGCTCCTAACTTATAAAATCCTGCGTATAATACAAACAAAAAATGATGTAAAGAGATAAATCCAATCGCCGGAAGCCGGCTTCATCCCGGCTGGCCAACATGTTTTTCAAATGCTTTCAGGCTGTTAATAGAGATGACCCGCGCCTCGGTGCCCGAGGGTAAAATCTTTTTCAAAAGCCCGCTCAATACGCGGCCGGGTCCGACTTCCACGAAGCTGTCCACCCCCTCATCGATCATCTTCACGATCGAATCGTACCACCTCACCGGACTGCAAAGCTGTCGAACCATCAGGGATTTGATCTCCTCGGGCCCTTCGCATCGGGAGGCAGAGACGTTGTGAATGACGGGCAGCTGCGGCGGCGAAAACGGGATCGTTTCCACGAACGCCTGGAATTCTTCTTCGGCGCCGCGGATCAGCTCGCTGTGCCAGGCGCCGCTGACCTTGAGTGAAATGGCCCGCCCCCCCTTTTCCACGGCAAGGCCCGAAGCCTTTTCCACCGCTGTCGGGACTCCGGTGATGACGACCTGTTCGGCCGCATTGTGATTGGCCACCGACACCCCGGCCCCCACCTCCGAGACAATGCCCTCCACGGCCTCGATGGAAAGTCCGACCACAGCGGACATGGCCCCCCGGTGTTTCAAGGATTCTCGGTGCATCAAATCCCCTCTTTGAAAGACCAGGCGAAAGGCGTCTTCAAAGGACACCACCTGTGCTGTGGCCAGCGAGCTGTATTCGCCCAGGCTGTGTCCGGCGGTGAATTGCGGCGAAAAGGACTCCCGCTGCAAGGCCGCCAGGATCGACAAATTTACAGCCGTGATCGCCGGCTGCAAATGAACGGTTTGCGTCAATTCCTCGATAGGCCCCTTGAAGCACAGCCGGGCAAGGGGAAGGCGGCAGATCTCTTCGGCCATGTCGAACACATCCCGAACGAAATCAAACTCCTGGTGAAAGTCCTGCCCCATGCCCACGACCTGAGACCCCTGTCCTGGAAAAAGAAACGCTGTCTTCATCGGTACCTACCTCCTTGCCGAAGATGTTGTCTTGAATCGATGGAAAAACAATGGATTCCGTGCCTATCGGGCATAGAACCCCGGAGTAAAGGAAGCATGCCGGACTGATGAAAGCGCGCAGCGATTTCACCCGTCGAGCCTGAACAGCTTTCGCGTCATATCGAGGTACACGGCGCGGTCCTTATGGCAGCCGTCCCCCTTTAAAAAGAGGGTTGGGTCATGAAGCATCTTGTTGACCAGCGATGGAACCATCCGCTTAAAGGCGGTCCGGTCGTTGTCGGAAAGATGATTCAGCCCGCCCACGGTCCGTTGGATCTCTTCGGTGACGATTCCTTCCATTTTTTTTCGAAGCGCTACGATGGTGGGCACCACATCCAGGCTTTCGCGCCATTGGCGGAAGCGGATAACCGCCTCGTCTACGATCCGCTCACCGGCAATCGCTTCTCGCTGCCGGTCCTCGATATTTTCCTCGATGATTTCCTTCAAGTCGTCGATATCGTAGACATAGGCATTGGTCAGACGGTTGATGGCCGGGTCGATGTCCCGGGGAACGGCAATATCGATGAAAAACAAGGGACGATTTCTTCGGCTGCGCATGACCGCCTTGACCATGTCCCGGGTCACCACGTAATCCGAAGCGCCGGTGGAGCTGATGATGATGTCGGTTTCCTTCAGACAGTCGCCGATCTCCTCGAACCGCAGGGCCCGTCCCCCGAATCGTTCGGCAAGCGCCAGCCCCCGCTCGAAGGTGCGGTTGGCCACAAGGACCTGTCCGATCCGATGGCGGATCAGGTGTTCAACGGCCAGCTCCGCCATCTCGCCGGCGCCCAGCAACAGTCCCTTCTTTCCTTCCAGGGTCCCGAAAATTTTACGCCCCAGCGCGATGGCGGCATAGCTGATGGAGACCGCATGGTCGCCGATCCCGGTCTCGCTTCGCACCCGCTTGGCCACGAAAAAAGAACGGTGCAGGAGCCGGTTTAAGATCACGCCGGCGGTTTTTTTTCGCGTGGCCAGCCGATAGGCTTCCTTGATCTGACCGAGAATCTGCGGCTCTCCGACCATCAATGAGTCGAGGCTGGCGGCAACCCGAAAAACGTGCCGCACGGCTTCGTCATTTTGAAGGACGTAAAGAGAGGGTTCAAATTCCCCCAGAGAAACCCGATTGAAGTTCGCCAAAAACTGCTTCACCAATGGGACGCAAATGCCGCTGTCATCAGCAACCAACAGCACTTCGACCCGGTTGCAGGTGGAGATCACCATGACCTCTGAAATCTGCGGGGACTGATGGAGGCCGTCTATGGCTTCGGCGGTCTGCTCCGGGGTAAATGCGATGCACTCCCGCAGCTCAACCGGCGCGGTTTTGTGGTTTAACCCGATGAGAACGATATCGGACATATCCCTACCAGCGAGTGAACTGGCCATGGTGGCCCGTAAACAGGAAGTTGACGCCGAAAAAAGTGAACAACAGCACAGCGACACCCACGATGGCCATAATTGCGGCCCGTCGGCCCCGCCAGCCGACCGTGAGGCGCTCGTGGAGCAGGACGGCGTAGAGCAGCCAGGTGATGCCCGACCAGACTTCCTTGGGATCCCAGCTCCAGAACCGGCCCCAGACCGCTTTTGCATAGACAAAGCCGGTGACCAACCCAACGGTCAACAACGTGAATCCGACCACCAGACATGCGTAGCCGGTGGTATCGAGCAGGTCCAGAGACGGCAGTCGCCGAAAGAAAAAGCCGCGCTTTTTTCTTTTGATGGCCCGCTCCTGGATCAGATAGAGCAGACCCACGCCGCCGGCCAGGGCCAGGGCGGCTTCTCCGATAAAAACCGAAAGAATGTGGATCACGAACCACGCGCTGCCAAAAATGTTTTCAGAAACCGCCGTTGCCCGGGGAATCTGTGATGCGAAGACCATGACCAGAGCGACCAGGGGGGCTGTGTAGACGCCTAAAATCTTGATTCGATAGCGGGACTGGACCAGCAAGAACACACCGGCCAGGGCCCAGCCGGCCAGAGAAAGGGTCTCATGGAGATTCTTCACCGGCAGATGGCCTGCGGCGACCGTTCCCTTCACCAGTGCGACGGTGTGAAGAAGGACTCCGGCCAGCAGCAGGAAATAGCCGGTCCGGTGCAAAACTTCCCGCTGCAGGAACAGATAAAGGAAATAGCCGACCGTGCTGAGCAGATAAAGAATTGTGGTCAAGACAAGGATCGTCTGCATGAATCACCCGCTTTCCAAATCGGCGTCGTCGATCAGTTCCCGGTATCGGAACCCGCTGCCGAGGACCCCGGCCAGCAGCCGGTCCACAGGCTCCGGATCTCCCTGTCGGATTTTTTCCAGCAGTCCTCCTTCGATGAGGTCCTCGAACAGCGGTTTGTGCTCTTCCGGCGCGTGTTCCTGCAGCAACAGGCGGCTGCGGATCGCCCCCATGAGCCGCAGAAAAAGACCGTATTCGGGCCCGAATTCGTGCTCGATCTGTTGGCGGAGCCGTTTGGCGAACGCCGGGCTGTTGCCGGAGGTGGAAATCGCAATGATCAGGTCGCCCCGTCGGACCACTGCCGGGAGGATGAAATTGCATCCCTCTGGAAAATCGGCAATGTTGCAAAGCAGTTGGCGCTTTTCAGCCTCGGCTCGAATTTGTCGGTTCAACGGTTCATCGTCGGTGGCACCGATCACCAGAAATCGGCCGTCCAGATCCGATGGAGAAAACGGTCTTTTTTCAAGGACCAGGGCGCCGGATTCGGCAAGGCGGTCGACTTCCGCCACGGTTTCCGGACTGACGACGGTGACCCGCGCGCCGCAGGCAAGAAGGGTCGACACCTTGCGGGCACCGACAGCGCCTCCGCCCACTACGAGACAGTCTCGGTTGCGAATGTCAAGGTTGATCGGGTAATATTTTTGCCGTTGTTGGTCCATTTGTCCGTCATCCCATAACCAGACGCATCAAATCCGCGGCAACGACGATCTTTCCGTCAAATGCGGTGCGGCACTGGCCGATCAGGTCCACATCCTCACATTCCGGATAAAGATGGGTCAGGATCAGGGTGCTGACCCCGGCCCGGGCGGCGATCTCTCCGGCCTCGGAGGGGGTCAGGTGACCCTCTATTTTGAGTTCGTCAGGCATGGCCGATTCACAGATGAACAGATCGGACCCTCGGGCCAGCCGCACCAGATGTTCTGAATAGTCTGTGTCTCCCGAATAGACCACGACCCTACCGGCACCATCGGTGATGCGAAACGCGATGCTTTCCGGGCGGTGAACCGTGGGCGCCGTTTGAATCGCGAGAGGGCCGGCGCAGAACCGGTCGGAACTGGCGTTGCTCAGCTCCCGAATCCGGAGCATTCCCGGCGCCAGTTCGATCCACTGTCCGTAGACCCGGCCCAGACCGGCGAAAAAGGCGGAAAACCCGCTTCCGGCCGCCAGTTGAAGCGGAGTTTTGCGACGCTGTCCGTCCGGGTATTTTGTTGAAAACAGCAGGGGGACCAGCTCTCCGGTATGGTCCGGATGAAAATGGCTGAGACAAACCGTCGTCAGCTCGAAGATGGTCACGCCGGCCTCCAGCAGCCGACGCATGGTTCCCGGCCCGGCATCCAACAAGATCTTTTCGGTCCCGGCCTCCACGAGCACGGCACAAGCGCTTCGTTTCAGCGACGGCACGCACGTGCCCGAACCGAGGATGGTGACCGTGGTCGAGGACGTCGTCATGACGGCCTGCCGAAGATGGCTTTTTTCATTTCCGTATCCGATGCCGGCTTTTGGACGCCGCTGGTGGTCCGCTTCTCTACCTGGTCGATGATCCAGCGGGAAATCAACTTCCGGTCCGTCTCTCCGGGCAGAAAATCGAGCCGTTCAAAGGGGACTTCCGCCCGGGACATGCTCTGGTGCCCCCCGGCCGAACCGATATGGCCGAAGCTTTCTTTGGCAAGCTTTCCGGCGTTTTTTCGGATGCCGTCGTTTCTCATGACGATGACCAGCTTTTGGTCGTTGATCCCCGAGACGACGCTCCAGTCAACGCTGGCCAGTCGCATGAAAAAGTCGGCCACCAGGACACAGACGTCCGGATTGACCACCTCGCCCAAATGGACGAACATGCGCCCCCCCCGAAGCTGCATCTCGTCTAAGGCGATACGGAAGTATTTGAGAAAATCGAACCGAAGGTCGGCCTGCTCGATGCGACGCGACAGGGGGATATTGGCATGCCGGAAAAGAAACTGGAAAGCCTTGAGATCTTCAAGCAGCGTTTTGCGCTCGAAATTGCTGGTATCGGTCTTGATGGCATGAAACAGGCCTGTGGCCAATTTTGCCGATGGTTTGATCCTGGCCGCGCGGAGATATTCGGTCATGATGCTTGCAGTGGCGCCGTATTTTGGCCGGATGTCGACAAAGGGGGCTTTGACGCCGGTGTCCGGGTGATGATCGATGACCGCCTCGGGACGGAATGTTTTGAAACGTTCGTCGTGGCTCGGCTGAGAGTCGACCAGCACGGCCTTCCTTTCCCGTGTCTGATCCAGTTCGTCGATGTGGACCATCCGTACGTCGAGCAGGCGGACCATGGACAGATTGTCCGGGCGCTTGATCACATTGACGTGGCAGATGGTCACGCTGGCAACCCTTCGCCATAGGAGCCGCTTGACGGCCATGGCGCTGGCAATGGCGTCCGGGTCCGCGTTGATGAGCACCAGCACGTGGTCCTCGCTGGAAAAGCAGGCGAGTAAACGCTTCAGTCTTTCGTATCTTGTCAGTTTCGTCATTAAATTCGGACCTCTAAACAATGGCAGAATCATAAGGACAGATCTCCCATGTTGCAACACTGATTTTTCAACCCCCATTTTCAGACCATTGATGACCGTTCATTTAACGTCGCTTCATTCAAAGTCTATCGACGGCTAGAAAATTAAAGGTGCCAATTCTTTATCTTGACATGAAAACGGTCCTTTTGTTACCTAACGATCTCTTGGAATATGGGGGAATTCAGGTCGGACCATTTCCGCCGCCGGTCCCTCGGGCGCTCGATCCCCAAGATTTGTTCGTTCCACGGCCATGGTCTTTAACTACAAGAAAAACCGTGCCTGGGCGGAGAACCTTTCGATCGTCATGCAGCTGGGCCTGACCATGGCCGGTTGCATCGTTTTTTGCTTCTTCGTCGGCTTTTATCTCGATCGTTGGCTGGGAACCCGGGGGGTATTTATCACGATTTTTACCCTTTTGGGCGTTGTCGGCGGCGCTAACGTCGTATACCGACAGATCATGGAGCTCTTTCGGGAAAAGGAAAAAGAGGCGCAACAGGATCCGGAGCGCAAAGACAATGGAATCGATTAGAGAAGTTCAAAAACGATACTGCTCAGCGGCTTTGGCCGTGGCGATCTCCCTTGCCCTGTGCTTCGTTTTTGCCGGAATGAAGCCCGCCGGCAAGGGGCTGGTGCTGGGCACCCTGTTCAGCATCCTGAATTTCATTCTCATGGGGCAGACGTTGCCCCTCCGGCTGAGGCGGACCCGGAATGCCTCGATTGCTGTTTCCTTCGGCACTCTCGGCTTTCGATACCTGCTCCTTGCGATCCCCCTGATTGTGGCCCTGCGGGTGGAGACGGTTCACCCGGTGACCACCGTGTTCGGCCTCTTCATGATCCAGATCGTGATCCTGGCAGACCACTTCACCAAGGCTTTTCGGCGCGGGAACGAAAAAAGGGCATAACATGCAAGATCTGGGAAGAGTCCACCAGCTCCTGATTCCGGTCGACGGTTACACCCTGACCTTCAACCTGGAAGCGATCATCATGGCCTGGATCGTAATGGCCGTGCTCATCGTTTTCGGGTTCCTGGCTTCCCGCAAGCAGGAACGGCTGCCGGGGACGCTGCAGCTCTTCGGCGAGATGATCGTCACCGCCCTTTACGGGCTGACCGAAGACGCCCTGGACAAAAATTTGGCGCGAAAATACGCACCGTTGATCTGCGCGCTGTTCATGTTTCTTCTGCTAAGCAACTGGATCGGCATGATTCCCCATATGCACGAACCGACCAAGGACCTGAACACGCCGTTGAGCCTGGGGATCATGGGGTTTGTGATCGCCCACGCGGCGGGCATCCGTTCCAAGGGCTTCAAGGCGTATATCAAGGAGTATTTTGAGCCCATCTTTTTCATGATGCCGCTGAATCTCATCGGGGAGATCGCCAAGATCGTATCGATTTCCTTTCGGCTCTTCGGCAACATCATGGGCGGATCGATCATCATCCTGGTGGTCTCCTATCTCGTGTACAGCATTATTCTGCCCCCGTTTCTTGCCGCATTTTTCGGGCTGTTCGTCGGTGCGGTGCAGGCATTCGTGTTTACGATGCTGACGGTGGTGTACATCTCGGTGCAGGTCAAATAACGATGGCTGTCGATTTGGAAACATGGGTGCGGATGGCTGCGTTTGCCGGCGGCGGCATGGCCATGGGGCTGGGGGCGGTCGGCGCCGCCATCGGTGAAGGGTATACCGCCGCCCAGGCAAGCTATGCGGTTTCCCGAAACACAGAGCTTTCCGGCGACATCTTCAAGTCGATGTTGGTGGGCCAGGCCGTGGCCGAATCGGCGTCGATCTTTGCGCTGGTGATTGCGATTCTTTTGCTGTTCCTCGATCTGCCGGCGCCGAACATGCTCCAGGCCGCTTCCCTGTTCGGCGCCGGGTTGTGTATGGGCTTCGGTGCGGTCGGTTCGGGGGTCGGCTCCGGATTTCCCGGGGGGCAGGCCTGCGCCGGAATGGTGCGGCAGCCGGAAATGACCGGCAAGTTGACGACGAACATGCTGATCGGATCGGCGGTCTGTCAGACGCCGGCCATTTTTTCCATGGTCGTGGCCCTGATTCTCATGTTTCTCGATTTTTCACAGGCACCGGTTTCACCGACCTGGGCGGCCCTCATCGGCGCGGGATTGAGCACGGGCCTGGCGGCCATCGGCAGCGGGATGGGCGGGGGGTTTGCCGCAGGCGCCAGCTGCGAAGGGGTGGCCCGGCAGCCGGAATCGGTGGGGCCGGTGACCACCACTATGTTGGTAGGACAGGCGGTGGCCCAGACGCCGTCGATTTTCGGGCTTCTTATCAGCTTTGTGCTCATTTTCAAAAGCTTTCCCGAATCAAGCTCCCTTCAGGCGGCGATGGCGCTTCTGGGGGCCGGGCTGTGCATGGGGTTCGGCGGCATCGGTCCGGGCATCGGAAACGGAATGGCGGCCGAGGGCGCCGTGCGCTGGGTGGCCAGGAACCTGAAAAGCGCCGGAGATTTGATGCGGATCATGCTGGTGGGCCAGGCCGTGTCCCAATCCACAGCCATTTACGCCATGGTGGTCAGCCTGGTGCTGATTTTTGTCGTGTAATTTTTATTTTCCCGGACGCATTTTGCGTCCGGGAAAATAAAAATAAAAAAACAAAAAAAGAATGGTATCGGCGAAGCGGGAGCCAAAAGTGGCGTTTTTTCGCTTTGCTGGCAACAACGGAAACGCGGAGGAAAATATGGCTATCGAAGGTGCGGATCTGATCAAGGCGGCGGCGTTTTTGGGGGCCGGGCTGGCAATGGGGCTGGGCGCCATCGGACCCGGCGTCGGCGAGGGAATGGCAGCGGCAAAGACCTGCGAGGCCATCGGAAAAAATCCGAAGGAGGCCGGCCTCCTGACCCGGACCATGCTGGTGGGGCAGGCCGTATCCGAATCGACGGGAATTTACTCCCTGGTCATCGCCCTGCTGCTGCTTTTCGTGGTCTGAAAACCCAATTCGCGAACCGCCAATCCCCTCGCTGCAGGAGTCCGGCGCCGGACATGGACGCCGGCGGACGGAAGGCGATCAAAAGGATAGGGAATGGAGATCGTCAGCAAAATTGCATTGATCAGCATCAACGAGACCATGGTGGTCCAGCTGGTTTCGTTTCTGCTCTTTGTCTTCATCATCAACCGGGTGATGTTCCGGCCGCTGCGCAGCGCCATCGCCGAGCGGGACCGTTACATGAATCGGCTCCAGGAAGAAGTCGCCGAGGCCAGCCAGGAGCTGGAGAACATCGGAAAAGAAATTCGCCGGTCCGACGAGCAGGTAAAGAGCGATGCGTTTCAAATGCAGGAGGCCTTGAAAAGCGAGGGAAACCAGAAGGCCGCCGAGATTTTCGAGGCCGCCCGCATCGAAATCGAGCAGGCGAGAATGGAAACGAGCAAGGCGGTGTCGGCCCAGATCGCCAAAGCCAGAGAAGGTCTCGAAGCCGAGTCCCGCACCCTGGCCAAGGCCATCATAGAAAAAGTGTTGGAGCGGAGGCTGAACCGATGACGGGCGGCAAACGGGCATTGACCTGCGGTCTGGTTGTGGCGATGCTGTTCGTAGCCGCCCCTGCGGCGGCCGAAAGCGGCGGCTGGCGGCCGATATACGATGTGGTGATGCTTTGGCTCAACTTCGGGATTCTCGTTTTTGTGCTGGTCAAGGTGTTGAGAAGACCGCTTCGCGATTTTTTCCAGGACAAAAAAGACGAACTGGAGATTGCGATCGGTCGAATCGAGTCTGATAAGCAGCGGGCCTGGCAGCGGGTCGAAGAGGCCCGCGAGGAGCTGGCAGAAAACAAGTCCCGGCTGGAGCGGGTGCGCAAACGGATTTTCGCGGAAGGAGAACGGGTGCGGGACCAGATAATCGAAGACGCCCGGGATCAGAGCCGGGTAATGATCGAGCACGCCCTGCGGCGGGTCGACAACCAGATCTTCCTGGCCCGCCAACAGTTTAAGGCGGAAATGGTGGATATGGCCGTAGATATGGCCTTGGAGCAGCTGCCTCGGGAAGTGACCGAGGCGGACGAAAACCGGCGTATCGATCTTTACCTCAACGCCGCCACCTGACATTTTTGATACCATGTGTACACAGGCCGGCCGCCCTTGAGGCGTCCGGCCTGTTTTGTTTCCCATCGAGCAATTCGCCGGTTTCATGCATCATTTCGCGGCATCATGAAGCCCGAAAGTTCAGTCTATAAGCCGCACCCCATGCACTCCATAGGGGTTGTTTCGCAGACCGGTCCGGAGCGCCTCATGGCTGAGTCGCCGGGAAGCACCCGGAGAATAAATCCCTTGACAGCACCGCAGCATTTCCATAAGGGAAACCTCTTGCTTTGCCGCGAAACCTTGAATCCCTCATTTCCGGAGCCGACTTTTATGGAAAACGCCCTCATACCGGTGGCGGTCTTTGTCGCCGTCTACGTTGCCCTGACCTTCGAACTGATCAACAAGGCCGTGGCAGCACTTTTGGGGGTGATGATCCTTCTGGTGCTTCGCGTGGTGGATGAACACCAGGCCGTCGAATTCATCGATTTCGAGACCCTCATGCTCCTGTTGGGCATGATGAGCATCGTGGCCATCTTGCGGCGGTCCGGATTTTTCACGATCCTGTCGGTGAAAATCGCCGAGCTCACCCAGGGAAGCCCCCTGAAGATCCTTGTGCTGTTTTCCATCGTCACCGCCGTATTGTCCGCATTTTTGGACAACGTGACCACGGTGCTGATCATCATCCCGATCATCATCGAATTGACGTCCGGGATGGGGCTCGATCCGAAGTTGTACGTGATCAGCCAGGCGGTGATCTCCAATATCGGGGGTACGGCGACCCTCATCGGAGATCCCCCCAACATCATCATCGGATCGAAGGTCGGACTCACCTTCAATCAGTTTCTGCTGAACCTGACGCTGCCGGTGATCGTCTCCTTTTGTGCGGCCCTGGTCTTTGTCTGGGCGGTGAACCGACAGCGGTTTCGACCCATCGACACGAATCTGGCCAAACTTTTTTCCGTCCAGCTTTTGCTCGAAAAAATCCGCCAGCACTTTCTGGACACGCGCATAGACCGGCTATTTCTCGCCAAGGGGCTGGGATGCCTGGCACTTGCAATCCTGCTGTTCGTCACCCAGACGGTGACCGGCCTCACGCCGGGGGTCGTCGCCCTTCTGGTGGCCATGATCCTGTTTACCATCACCCGGGTGGACGTCGAACAGATGCTCGAGGAGATCGAGTGGAGCACCCTGCTCTTTTTTGCCGGGCTTTTCATCCTGGTGGGCGTGCTGGAGGAAAAGGGGGTGATCGAATGGATCGCCCGCAACGTTTTTTTGCGGGTCGGCGACAATCCCTACGTGATCATTTTGGTGGTACTGTGGGTATCGGGGATCGTTTCCGGCTTTCTGGACAACATTCCCTTTACGATCACCATGATTCCCATCGTCAATTTGATGATGCAAACCCATCCGATTCCCAACAATATCCTCTGGTGGGCGCTGTCGTTGGGCGCCTGTTTGGGCGGTAATTTTACGATGATCGGTGCTTCGGCCAATATCGTATCCATCGGCATGGCCAAGCGCTACGGCCAGGAGATCAGCTTTCTGGAGTTCATGAAGACAAGTGTGCTGATCACCCTGATCACACTGGTTATCGCGTCAGGCTACCTGATGCTCTACCTCTGGTTTTCCCTATGAAGGAAAAAGACCGAAGGATCCTCAACAAGCTGATCCGGGACCATGAAGACGTCATGGGCGCCTCCCGGGCGGCCATGCTCGCCATTGAATCGTTCATCCGGTCGATTCAGCAGCTGCGGTGCAGCATCGACCAGGTCCAGGAGCTTTACCTGGAGCTGGCCGAGGCCATCAAGAACACCGAGCCGAAAGTCGTGCCCCTGATCCATCTGATCGAAGAGTTCGAAAAAGAAATCCAGCCCTATTTCAGCGAGGACATCGAACAGATCCGGGAGCGGGCGGTTGAGCTCCTCACCGAAAAGCTCGATGTGCTCCGGACGCGGGTGGGCCAGGTCATCGAAAAGGGGCTTTCCTTCATCAACAAGGGAGACGTGATTCTGGTTCACACGGCCAGCAGGGACGTGATCAATATGCTGGTCATGGCCAGGGAGGTCTTTCAAAAACGCTTTTCCGTGCTCGTGCTCAAACAGGACTTTGTTAAAACCAAGCAGCTCATCCAGGCCCTGACGCAAGCCGGGGTGGACCTGACCGTGATCCCCGAGTACAACCTGAGCCACTGCCTGGACCGGGCCAACAAGCTGTTTATCGGAGCGGTCTCCATCACCCGGGACCATAAGGTGGTCACGGCCATCGGCACGGCCAACATCGTCGGTCTCTGCCACCTGAACCGGATCCCGGTCTATCTGTTCGCCACCACGCTCAAGATCTCCCATCAGGATTCCGGCGAGCACAAAATCCATACCAAGGTCGAGCCGATGAACCATGACGACTGCGCATACCGGCTCACCACCCATTCCCACGACCTGCTCGATCTGAATCTGGTCGACGTTCTGGTCACCGAAGACGGGGCGATCGACAAGGAGAAGATCGCCGGCTACGTCCAACAGTTCACCAAACCCACCTGAAGTCTGCACGGAAAAACCGCCGCTCGTCACATCGCCCCGCCGGTCAGGTGAGAAACACCGTCTGACCGTGCTGCAGATCCACGAGGCGGTCGGCCAGCCCTTGGTTTTCCAACTCCCGTTTCAAGTCCTCGGGCGGGAAATGGACCGGCTCGTCGCCCAGGCGAAATGTTCCCCAATGGACGATCATCAGCCTTTTGGCGCCGAGCTCCTTGAAGGCGCGGACGGTTTCTGCCGGATTCATGTGGCTCGGCGCCATGAACCAGCGGGGGGCGTAGGCGCCGAGGTTGAAGACCGCCAAATCGATATCATAGTCCCGGCCGAGCTCGGAAAACCCGTCGAAATAGGCCGTGTCTCCGGACAGGTAAATTGTCGGCCCGCCTGCGGGGGCGATCAAAAATCCGCCCCACAGGGACCGGTTCGGGCCCCGCAGGGGCGTGCGCATACTCCAATGATTGGCCGGAAGGCAGGTGATGGTCAGGTCCCGGTCGGTGTAGGTGTCGTACCAGTCGAGCCGGGTCCGGTTTTTTAGGCCCAGCCCGGAAAACACCCGGTCGTGACCCAGGGGGGAAATGACATGGGTGTCGGCGGAAAAAGTCGACAGGGTGGCTTCGTCCAGATGGTCATAGTGGCCGTGGGTGATCAGCACGTGGTCCGGGCCGGGAAGAGCCGTCGGATCGAAGGCCAGGGGTGAAAAGTCCTTGATAAACCAAAAGATTTCATCAAAGACGGGATCGACCAGCAGGGTGCGGTCGCCGATCTTGATCAGGACGCTGGCATGCTTGAGAAAAGTTAGAGACACACCGGTGTGGGCGGCGATCTTGTCCAGGTCGGCCCTGACCTCGATGTTAGGCTGGCGGGCAAGGTCATCGGCGTATCGGCTGCCGCTCAACTTCCAGGTCAGCAGCTGCCAGAAACGCCCCTCCCGGGGAAGCCCCACCGGATTGACGAATCGTCCATCGCCGTGATGCTCTTTTGCCTCGGCGAGTTTCCTCAGGCTGCGCCCGTTGAGCGGGGTATACGGGAGCTTTCCGTTGTCGAAAGTGAACGGGTCGACTGCCGCCAGAAGCTGCGGAGGCATCAAGCCGGCGACCACGGCCGCCTGGAGATTCCATAACAGCTTTTTCATAAAGGCTCGTCTGTTCATGTACATTCAGGTTCCGTATGGGTATCCGTCGTTGCAATGAGGGTGTCATAGGTGAAAATGTAATACCGAATCGGGAAACCGCAAAACTGCGGGCGGGGATCCGTCTTCGTCGCGCCTGGGGCACGGCTACGCCGGACAGGTGAACGCGGGTATACGAGGCCTGGGTTTGGTTGCAAGAGTGGGGGCGGGTTCATCCCCGCCCGCGAAATGGCGGTAAACCTGCCGGCCGGCGCTAGGCCTGCGGAAACAGCGCGGCGGCCTTTTTCACCAGCCGGTATTTCTGTACCTTGCCGCTGGCGGTCATCGGATAGGCATCGACAAATGCCACGTATTTGGGGATCTTGTGGCGGCTGATCTTTCCCCGGCAAAAGTCGATCACATCAGCCTCGGTCATGTCGGCGCCGTCTTTTAGGATAATGAAGGCGCCTACCTCCTCCCCGTATTTTTGGCTGGGAACCCCCACCACCTGGACATCGGCAATCCCGCCCATGGAGTAAAGATACTCTTCGATCTCCCGGGGATAGATGTTTTCGCCGCCTCGTATGATCATGTCTTTGTGGCGGCCGGTGATGGAAAGATATCCTTCCTGATCCATGATGCCGAGATCCCCGGTATGAAGCCATCCGTGCTTGTCGATGGCCGCGGCCGTCTCCTTGGCCATGTTGTAGTATCCTTTCATGACGTTGTAGCCCCGGCAGCAGATCTCGCCCTGGACTCCGGGGGAAAGCGTCTTGCCGGTTTCCGGGTCGACGATTCGAACTTCGACGCCAGCGATGGTACGGCCGACGGTTTCCGTGCGCCTGCGGACGTCATCGTCCACGAGGGTTTGGGTGATAACTGGCGACGCCTCGGTCAGGCCGTAGCAGATGGTGATCTGGATCAGGTTCATTTTGTCCATGACTTGGCGCATGACCTGTACTGGACACGGGGAGCCGGCCATGATGCCGGTTCGAAGCGATCCGAAGTCGAACTTGTCAAACAGCTTGTGACCGAGAACGGCGATGAACATCGTCGGCACGCCGTAAAGGGCGGTGCAGCGCTCCTGCTCCACGGACGCCATCACCTGAACCGGATCGAAACTTTCCAGGATGACCATAGAGCTTCCGTGACTCACGGCCCCCAGGACCCCCATCACGCATCCGAAGCAGTGAAACAGAGGCACCGGCAGACAGATGCGGTCTCGTTCTGAAAAGCGTTGGTTTTCGCCGACCGTGAAGCCGTTGTTGGCGATGTTTCTGTGGGTCAGCATGACTCCCTTGGGAAATCCGGTGGTTCCCGAGGTGTACTGCATGTTGACCACATCGCCGGGATCGAGGGCGGCCTGGCGCTCCAGATAGGCGGCTTTGGGCGTGACATGGCTCAAGGCCAGGACTTCGGGGATCGAATACATGCCCCGGTGCTTTTCCGGCCCGAGAAAAAAGACCCGCTTCAGATGCGGAAAGGTCTCGCTGTTCAAGTGCCCCCGGGGGTCGGTCTTGAGCTCCGGCAACAGCTCGGCGACGATCTGCAGGTAGTCGATGTCCTGATAGCCGTCGATCAGAAACAGATTCTCGGTCTGGCTTTGCTTCAGTAGATACGTCAGCTCCGAAGAGCGGTAGCTGGTATTGACCGTCAGCAGAACGGCACCGATCTTGGCCGTTGCAAACTGCAGCGCCACCCAGTAGGGGATGTTGGTCGCCCAGACGGCGACCTTCTCGCCTTTTTTCAGCCCCAGGGCCATCAACCCCCGGGCCAGTCGATCCACCAGATCGCCGAATTGACGGTAAGTGAGGCGAAACTCCCGGTCCATGTAAACGATCGCCTCGTTGTCCGGCCACCGGTCCACGGCTTCGTCGAGCATCTGCCCCAGGGTGATGTTTTTCAGGTCGTATTCTTCTGTCATTGCCTTGTCTGACACCTTCTGCTTCAGAGCGGCGAAGCCGCGTTTTATAAAAGCGCGAAGCGATTTTATTCGGGGATAAAGAGCACGGCATAGATAGCTGCCGTATGCCGGCCATGGCAACTTACGTAATGCGGTACGATCGAGTTGTAGTAAATACTGTCGCCGGCCTCCAGAGTATAGGTGTCCTGTCCGTAGACCACCTCGATCTGGCCGGAGTAGACAACGATGAACTCTTCTCCCTCGTGGCTGGATAGCTGCTGGCTTCTGGAAGATTCGGGAAGAAGCTCTACGAAGAAGGGCTCCATGTGCCGGTCGGTTTTGCCGACGCCCAAAGAATAAAATTTCATCGACGTCTGGGACTCTTTTTCCCGAAGCATGCTCAACTTCTGCTTGCGCTCGGTTCTGCGGATCACCAGGGGGTCTTCGCTGACCTTGTCATCGAGGAACGTGCCAAGCCGCACACCCAGGGTGCGGGCGATTTTCAGCAGGGGCCCGAGTGAAGGATATACGTTTTCGTCCAGCAGGCCGGCGACGAATTTCGGATCCAATCCGGTTCGCTCGGCCAGTGTTTCTGCCGTGATCTTCCGCTGGGTCATCACCTGCCGGATGCGGTGGCCGATTTGATCTGTTTTCATCTTATTCTCCGAAATCACGGTGAAGGTCTTGTCGACGGTAAAGGCAGACGGATATCTTTTTGGATTTCGAATGTCAACTACCTTCGGATCTCTGCAGACCACCCCGCCGGTTATGCCTTTTGCGGCAGGATTCGGACGCGCTTTCTTCGGCAGGATTTGCCGGAGGAGAGGCGGAAAACGGTTTCTTCGACCTTCAGCCGGCCTTCGGCAAAGAGTTGGATGCAGTGCGGGTAGAGCGCCCACTCCATCTGCAGCCCTTTTTCCCGCAGGACTTCTAAAGAAAAGCTTTCGTCGATGTTAAAGGCCCGCTGCGCGATGATCGGCCCGGTGTCTTCTCCGTAGTCGATGAAATGGACCGTACACCCAGCCACCTTGCATCCGTATCGCCAGGTATCGCCGTATCCATCCACCCCGGGAAAGGCCGGAAGCAGCGCCGGGTGGATATTCATGATCCTTGGGTTCAGCGGATCCGGACTGAATCGGTCGATGAAATAGGGGGTCAAGGTTCTCATGAACCCGGCCAGGACCAGCAGGTCGATCGAATAGGAACGGATGACATCCAGCAACCGGGCCTCGGCGGCTGCCCGGGACACCAGAAATCGGCGTATGTCCGCCGGATCGGTGCGACCGGAAAACAGCCTTTGCTTGGCAGCCGCCTCCGCGAATCGAAAATCATCCGGAGCCGTCAGAACGCCGGCGCGGATGTCGTCGATGATTTGTCGATAGTCGACCACAAAGGTCTCGATGCCCCGTGCCCGAGCTTTTATCAGGCCGGCGGCCCTTGGATTGTCGGCCCCAGCAAAGACGACTGCGCCGTCAATCCGACGGTTTTTGCAGCCGTCGATAATGGCGGTCAGATTGGTGCCGCTTCCTGATATCAGCGCTCCGATTCTCAGCATGACTTTCGGAGTGCTAACAGACGGATGGGGTGCTGTCAAACACCTGTCAGCCCCCGTCCTTTGGTTGACAACCCGCCGATGCCATACTATTGTCTGTGAAAGTTTCCTCCGACTTGGGAAGGCGGCCGTTGCCGGCATGACGGCCGTCTTTTCAAAGCGAGCACCGGTCCCGGTTGCCGAGACAGATCAGATAGACATACAGAAAGGACGAAAATCATGGCAGAAGGCGTCTTGGACATTAGTGACAGCAGTTTTGATGCCGAGGTGTTACAATCGGAAACTCCGGTACTAGTTGATTTCTGGGCTCCCTGGTGCGGCCCTTGCCGGGCCATTGCCCCGATGATTGATGAACTGGTGGGTGCATACGGCGATCAGGTCAAGTTTGCCAAGTGCAACGTGGACGACAACCCGGTCACCCCGGGAAAGTTTGGAATCCGGGCCATCCCCACGCTGATCCTGTTCAAGGGAGGCGAGGTTGCCGAACAGATTACCGGCATTGTCGCCAAATCAAAGCTGGAGGACGCCCTCAAGGGGGTTCTCTGATCTGCGGCTTCCGGTGATGGTGGATTAATGCCTTTCGGCGGTGGCTCCCCTAAAGGGAGGCGCCGCCGTTGCGTTTGAGGTCTTTTTCGATGAAACCGAATTTCAGGGCTTCATGCGATAACGGACAAAAAGGGGTTTGGACGGCTGCGCTCATTGCTGCCTGTTTTCTTCTCGTGGCCGGGTGCTCCTGGTTTCAGCCCAAGCTGGACAAAACGGCCTTGGAATTGGTCAGCGACGGCATGGACGCATACAACGCGGGGAAATACAAAGCGGCGATCGAACACTTCGAAAAGCTGAGGGATTGGTATCCCTTCAGCAAGTACGCGATTCTAGCAGAGCTGAAGATCGCCGACAGCCACTACCACTTGGAGCAGTACGAAGAGGCGATTTTCGCCTACCAGGAGTTTGAGAATCTTCATCCTCGAAACGAAGCCGTTCCCTATGTGGTCTACCAGATCGGGCGATCCCATTTCGACCAGATCGACACAGTCGATCGGGACCAGAGCTCAGCCCGGGAGGCGCTGAAAACGTTTCGCCGGTTGATTTCCCAGTATCCGGAGGATCCATACGCCAAAATCGCCAAGGGTCATATCCATCAGTGCCTGAAAAGTCTGGCCGGGCACGAGTTTTACGTGGGGTATTTCTATTACAAAAACCGGCATTTCCCCGCCGCCATCGGTCGCTTCAAGACGGTCATCGAGGAGTATCCAGATGTGGGGGTCCACTACAAGGCCCTGCAATACCTGGCCAGGTGCAGCAGGGAAATGCTCCAGCAGGAGAAGCAAGAAGAGGCCCTCGGCCAAGAGGAATGACGCGGCCGGCAGCTCCGCCAAAGCGGGATTTCCGCTTAGTGCTCCATGGCATAATTTCAGTGACGTATTTCAGATCAAGGGATGCTCACCGCGGAGAGGCAGGGTGCGAAGAGAAAATCCGCAAAATCTCCTCTGCGTTGTTTGCGTCTCTGCGGTGAAACAAGCGTCACCGCAAGTCCGCCTGCATGTACTAAGCTCCTACCCCCCTCTTTGGGGTCGGGCGAAGGCGAAGAAAAAGACTTTACATTTCTGAAAAATGCAGGTATCAAAAATTCTTTTACGGCAATGCAGGGCGTTTTAAGCTGCGCCAGAACACGAAACAAGATTCAACTTGTGGGGTGGACATGTCCAAAGTTTGTGAAATTTGCGGGAAAAAAGCGATGGTAGGAAGCAACGTCAGCCACGCACACAATGTGACCAAGCGAAGATTCCATCCGAATCTCCAGCGGGTCCGTACCCTTCGAAACGGCCGGGTGCGCAAGATGGTCGTCTGCACCCGCTGCATCAAGGCAGGAAACGTCGTCAAGGCGGCCTGAACGGAAACCGGACCGGCGGTGCATCCTGGGGCTGCATCCAGCGCCGCCGTCGGCCCCGACCCTGTCTTCCTCTTTCGGCCCGCCTTTTCCTCCTTTTACTGTATCCGAGCGACCGGCGACAGCAATTGTGCAACCCATAGCGCGTTTACGACGCGAACGTGAATCCCGGCGGCTCCTGCCGCCGCATCCTATCCGATTCTTCTGACTTCCTGCACCTGCCGCACCTTTCGAATGGCCGTAATCACTTTTTCCAGGTGTTCGGTTCCT
>Ga0272443_10000661_pt1 | contig 59339 bp, 65 predicted proteins | sample SSMAcet12_FD_193581 | JGI IMG/M metagenome (GOLD analysis project Ga0272443, IMG submission 193581) | Marine sediment archaeal communities from Little Sippewissett salt marsh, Falmouth, MA, United States - SSM-Acet-12 | ecosystem: Environmental > Aquatic > Marine > Wetlands > Sediment ... | reverse complement strand
AACGAAAAGCTGCCGGAGAAGTTATCTCAACAGCATTACAGGGCTCACCTGCCCCTGATGGCTGAGAACAATTATATGTCCCTAAATTGGTCTCTTCTCCTGAAAAGCTTCCTGTATCACTTCCTAAAACTTTAATGCTATCAGGAAAGCCATTTTGAGAGCCCCCATTTCTGGCCCAAAAAATAAAAGACGCAACTGAAACGGCACTAAGAAAATCCCATTGAATCCAACAAGAGCCGTCAGATTGTGGACCATCGGAGTCTGAAAGCCAGGTATCATCACTGTCTGTTAAAGTGCCATTCCAAGCTTTATAGCCATAAAAACTAGAATAGTTTCCTGACACCGTACAGTTGGCTTTTATTGTATCTGATCCTACTAAAGTAATGGCCATACGGGGACCCCTTACACCCCGGGGAGGCTCTTAGGCCCCCCGGGGATAAGTATAAGAATTAATTACGCTGCATACGGCAGGGTGATAGCAACGGTGTCAATGGTCGTGGTCCCGCCGCTGGTGATGGCGGTATTGGACATATTGAGCTGTGCCCCGCTGGTAGCGATGGCGCCGTCAAATCTGATGGCCGTGGAGCTGGCCCCGGTATCAACGCCATTGTCATAAAACCGGAACCATCCGGCCGTACCAGTGGCACTGGCCGCGCCGGACCATACCTCCCCGGTTTCCTTGGCGATGGCGCCCTCGGAAACAGCGCCGAAGTTCAGGCCGTTTGCGAGCGTGTCGGCCACAAAGGCCGCGGAGCCCTGTGAAATCTCCACCAAAAGGCTGCCGGATTCGGCGTCATCCGGATCCGTCGGCTGCGTGCCGGTGAAGATCCGCAAGACACCCTGTCGGAAAAGATCCGAAAAGCTGCCGCCGCGGGCAGCTGCAAGAATGACCTGGTCACCATCCTCCTCGGTCTCCAGGGACCCGGCGGCCACTTCGATAGCGCCGGCGGCAACCGCCAGGATTTCAAACGTGCCGTTGTTGCTGGTCGAGCCTGCAACGGTGATCTTGTCGCCGACGACGAAGTCACCCAGGCCATTACCGGAATCAAGAATCTGATCCCTTGAGCTGGACCCGGTACCGTCACCAAAGGAAATGGTGGTCCCGGTAATCAGGTTCAGCGCCTCTGCCTTTTTGTCCATCATTGCGTTTCGCAATCCTGTAGAAAGTCTGAGAGCCATGATTTTTACTCCAATCCATGAATAAAATTGTAGCCAATGAGACAGCCAAACCCTTTTTGACCGGTCTCCGGATAAACGATTTTGTCTTTGTTAAGATTGATGATGCTCCCGCCGGCCGTGCCCAGGATGGCGCCTTCGGGGCTTGCCCAAAGCGCACAAAGCCGTGGATCCTTGAGCCCGACATCTGCCCCAGGAACATAGGCGGTCGCGTCGCTCCATTCGATGGCCGGATAAGGCGCCACCTTTTGGGCGACAAATTCCCGGGGCTTTTTGCCGGCCAGGAAATAGGTGTTCTTTGACGTCGATACGAACAACCCGTCATCTACGGGCTTGACCATCAAAACTTTGGTGTTGAAAGGGGCGAAAGATTCCGCCAGGTTGAAAAGATCATTATTGTAGGGCTCACTCCACCAAACAGCGTTGTCTTCGGCAATGAACATCCTGGAAAAAGCCCAGGCCAGGTGATGGCCGGACATGGGGCCGAAAAACTGCCGGTTTGTGGTCGGTCCGGTGTAGGTGCCTTCTGCCCAGGCATAGGACACACCGTCCTTGATGCGTCCGCGCTCGTGGCCATTGGCGTAATATGTGTAATCCCCTACCTGAACAAAAGACACCCGGGCGCCGGCCGTGAGCCCGGATCGGACTCCTTGCAAGGAAAGATCCGGCCCGATCCGGTAAATGGCGCCGGCAGCCGAACAGACGAAGGCGTCTCCGCCGTCACAAAAAAGGCTGTGGTAACTGCCGGCCTGCAGCAGGTTGAGGCCGCGGCGCCGGTTGACCCTCAACGTTTTGTCAATGGAGACGTTCACGGCCGCCTGCAGGTCGGTAATGCCGTTTTTCTGGAAGGGCACCCGGACCGGATCAGCTACCGTATTCAGGCCTGTGGCGCCGGCAAAAACGATAATCGGGTTCATGGTATGTACCCCGCTGAGTCGTCGTCGTATTCGATCGGCTCCCCGTCTTCGCCAAGCAGCAGCTCCAGCGCGAAAAGGCCCGCATTGAACCGGTTGAGATAGTTCTGCGTGTTGACCTTCTGCCCGTCCATGCCGTCCTCAATCAGGTTGTAGATGTATCCGGCAACATCGGACACGATGAGCTCATCCTGGAGCTCCTCGGGGATGTCCTCGGGCTCGTCGGCGTCATCTTCTAGGGGTTCCGGGTTCTTGTAATAATGAACCGTCAGGGTTTCCGCGGCTGCCGGCACGTCCCGGAAAAACAAACGCTTTCCGTAAAACGTGCAAATATACGGGCTGCCGGCGTTCAGCTCGCGCCCATAGACCTTGATGAAATCCCTGAATGAATCCTTGATGGTGATCAGTTTGCCGTCAGAATCGACAACCATGTTCGCCGGCCGGGAATAATCCGGCGGTAAAGAAATGATGCCGGTGGCTGTCGTTTCAACATCGCCTGCGGTGTAGAGCGACGGAAGCGGCGGACTCAGGCTATACTTGCCCGGCATGGCCACCCCGCGGGCGATTTTTTTAATCGTCCGGTTTATCAGGGTAGTCAGGACCGTGCTCGTATAGCCATCGTCCTGGATAGCGTCCTGAACGCTCTCAATGAGTTCGCTCAGTGTCATCGGCTATTACCTCGCGTAGGGGTCAAGTTCGATGTCAATGTCCACCTTGCCGGCTGCCGTGCACTGGGTGAGAACGATTTTGATGAATTCGCCTTTTTCGAGAACGTGGTCGCCGTTGTCTGCATCGGCCGTCCAGGTTGCAAGGGCGCCCGCGGCAATGTCATCGCCAAAGGCAGCGACACCCAGGGCGGTACCAGCGACTTTCTCGGTCAGGGTAAGGGTTTCACTGTCGCCAATATCGGCCTGGGCAACGGCTTTGACGTCCCGGAGGGTACACCGATAGGGAACGCGGAAATATTCGGTCACGGCCGCACCGGTGGACCCGGTCATGCTGTGCTGAAAATGAATGTCTTGATCCATGGTTGATCTCCTTGTTTTAAAAAGTGGTGATGGGAAGCGGCAGGGGCTCAGAGGCCCCCGCCGTCGTTACTTGCCTACATCAAGGCTTTATTCAGGCTCAGTGACACCGGTGTTCCGGTTGTGGGCCTTACGATTGGTGCAAATCAGCTGGCCAATCCAACGGGTATTGGCCGTCAGGGTATCCGGCTGATCCTTGCTGTACTCCCATTTGGGCGGCGTGAACTGATACTTGCTGTGGGTCTTGACCGACAAATAGTTCAGGTTCAGGGCGTCGATATAGCCGCTGGACTGTTTGTCGTCGGCAACTACCGGCTGCCCGCCGAAAAGAACGTTGTCGAAACCCGCGTTGACCAAGTCAACGTCTGCATACCGGGCCTGGACCTGGAGGGTTCTTTCAAACCCGTCTTTCAGGACATCCGTGGTGATATACAGGTTGGGTTTGGCGTCCTTGTTCTGGCCGACCTTGGCGCCCCGGCGCAGGGCCTGCATGACCTTAAAGGAAATGGTACCGATGGCGCCGGTAGCGTTGGCTTTCCAGTTGGCCATATCGTCCTCAGCGATGCTGCCGTATGCGGTGTCCGTGGTGGTGTCGAACAGGTTGCCGAGACCCAGAAAACACTTGGCATCTGCCGCGGACGCATAAATATCCGTGCCCATGCTGTCCCGGATGGTTTTCTGAATGTTCTGCAACTTGGCGTATGCCAGGTTGACCATGGCCTGTTTCCCGGAGTTCTGGACCTGATCGTCCAGATCGATGGTGTTCGAGGCATAGTAGCCAGCCCATCGGAAACGGGCCGCATTCAGAATGTCCTTTTTGGACTGCGGAATTTTGGTGGTGTTGCCGTAAGAGCCGCCGTGCGACTTTCCGTACTCGAGGAATGCTCGAATCATCGTGCCGCCGTCGACCAGCTCACCCGGCGTAACCAGGTTGTCTTTGAACTTGCCCCCGGCCATCAGCATGTAAAGGAGCACATTGTCGTCGAAATAAATATCGACGGGATTGTTAATTACAAAATCCTCGGTGATTGCCTGCAGTTGGGTTAAATCCATGGTTATACCTCCATATTCTGCGAAGGCCCCGGCGCCCGGGTGCTACTTAGCTGTCAAGCGCGTTGAGCCTCGCGAGCATGCTTGCTTTAATGTCCGCCGCGGATTTACGGGTTGTGGTTCGCCCGACCTCCGCGGCACTCTTTCCGGGTTGCTGGAGAACCTTTTTCGTACGTCTGTCACCATCGGCGATGCGGGCCGCCTCCTGTTTGCCCTTTTCTTCGCCCTGCCGTCTGGCCTCATCGGCCTCTGTCATGGCAACCGTGGCCTTGTGCTGGAAATAGGCCGAAAAATCATCATGCAGGTGCGGCATGTTCTTTTTGACCTTGTCCAAAACGCCTGTTCGCTTGAGCTCCTCGAAATCCGGATGCTGTTCAAGGAATGCGGCCTGTTCGCTCTTGATGGCCTTTTCCTGCTGCATCTTTTCGGACCGGGTCAGCGCCTGCTGCGTGGCGTGCTCTGCGGCCAGGTTTGACGACTTGACGATGCCCTCGGCGACTGTCAGTTTGCCGTCTTCAACATCCTGCTGAATGGCGGCAAGTTGCTCGTCATATGACGGGCCTTCGGGTTCTGCCGGTTTGGCAGGCTCCGTGGGCGCCGCATTTTTGTTGAGCAACAACTCTGTCAATTGTTTGTTCTGAGCGCCTGTCTCGGACAGCTTGTTTTCAAGCTCCTGATAACTTTTGATCAGATCGTCTTGAGATTTGAACTTCCCGAGAATCGGCTCACTCTGTCCCTGCCCGCCGTTGTCGGCTGCGGCTTTTCCGTCGGCATTATCCCCGGGTGCGGGGGTGTCGGCTTTTGGGGGCTGGCTTCCTGCTGGCATAATTCCTGACATGACGTACTCTCCTTTCCTGATGGGGCTGCCGCGTGGGCAGTTATCCCGGTTTTTGGGTTGCGTTCACCGGTCGGGCGGCTATCGCTCTACGATGCCGTTATCCTTGAGGTGGCGCTTGTATTGGGTGCGGTTTTCAATGGGGCGCTCTGTTGGGTCTTCCAGGTCCTGGAGTGCTCCGCGGACGCTGTCATCCAGCCAAACAGGTTCATCCCCATGACTCCCGCCATGGCCCTGAACGATGACGTGCCGGCCGTGCCCGGATTGACAATGCGGGCAAAGCGGGTGAACGTCGTATTCGGCCAGGTGCCTTACTTCCTCAAATTCGTGTTTGCATTCGTCGCATTCGTAGGTGTAAAGCGGCATTTGCTATTCCTCGATTTGTGAATTGAAAAAATCGACGGCGGTCTTGATGCTGTCGAAATACCGGCCGCCATTGCGCCGAACCATGCGGCCGACCTGATCCAGGCTCTTGAGCTCAGATTCTGAAAAATTGATTTCTGTTTCTGGCAGCGGGGGCTTTGAGGCGTCCAGATACCCGGCGTAATCGGCGTTGTGCAGGCAAAAGACGGTCTTTCCCGGCCGCTTGTTGGAATCCTCGATGGCCTCGGCGATCGAATAGACCCCGGACATCAGCGGAGTGATGACGTACAGGCAAAAGTCACAATGCTCCCGTTCGTGCCGCTCGCGCTCCTGGGCTTCCTCGTTCCAGTCGTCAACAACCGGGTTGAAGGCCTCTATCCCGGGTTCCAGGTATGGAATGAATCCGGCCTCCCGCCATCTGGACCCGTTGCATGTTCCTCCAAGAAAAATCTTCAATGGTGCGCTCTCCTTTCGTTAAGACAAAACCTCACTTTTAAAACGTTCCTGTTTGTCTTATGCAGTAGCCCCCTGCTGCGCGCGCGGGGTGCCTGGTTTCGGTCCTGGCGTTTCGGTTGTCGGTGCTCCGCCGCCGGCGGCTGCCGGCTCCGGCTGCCCGACCTGTTTTTCCATCAGGTAGCTTTTCAGGTGGGCGGCTTGTTCCTGGGAAAGCCCGGCCTGAATCAGGCCCTGGATGTACATATCCAGTTGGCTTTCTCCGATGCGTTCGAGCACTTCCTTGTAATTTTGGAAATTCAGGGTTTCGAGTAGGGCCTGGCGGTCGATGACGTTCATTTTGAATAGGGTCATCGCCTGTTCCTGGGTCTGGACGTTGGTCCTGGCCACTGTGGATCCGGATTCGACAACATAATTGAAATGCCGGCCGGCAAGACCGATGCCCTGGAATTCGTATTTCTCCCCGGAGGCCTCGATGGTCTCGATCCGGTCGGAAAAGTTCTGCAGAAATGAAATGGCCCACCTGCCGCGCTCGCGGGTGAGGCGCTCGATGGCCCTGATTTTGGCCTGAATGAGGACCGCGTTACGTTCCTGCAGCGCCACAATGGCCGATGCGGCCGTCACTCCCTGGGGCACTACCCCGCGGTCGGCGTCTTCGATCTGGTAAATGCGGTCATGGAAATTGACCAGCATGTCCACCACCTGGAAAAATCCAGACGGCAGGTTCGGCACCGGGATAAACTCAATCCTGGCGTTCGGCCTGGTCGGCATGAGAATCAGGTTGGGCTTGTTGTTGATCATTTTCCGGGTGATGCCGCAGCCCTTATCCACCCGCAGGGGCGGTGACATGGCCCGATTGGCCCAGGACGCCAGGCGGGAAACAATCTCATCGATCCTTTTATTGAGTTCGCCGGTTTGTTCGGCGGCCGAGAATCCCCAGATACATGAGGGATCTTCGTAGGAATTGGCGTAATAGAATGGATACCGACCCCATGCGTATGTTCGGCTGATCTGATCCAGATTCAGCTCAAAATTGATATTGGGGTTTTCCATGTCGGCGAGAACCAGCTCGCCGCGGTTGCAGACGGTAATGACCCGGATGCCGTCGGGGTATTTCAAGGCCTTGACTTTGATCGGCTTGCCGCCTTCATCAACTTCACCGGTGTCGACCATGACCTCGGTGTAATCCCGGGTCCAGAGTTCAACGACGAGAGCCTCATCAACGGCGCCGGGCACCAAGGAAACATTGTTTTTGACCTGGTCATGCACAATACCGGTGGTCCGATTGAGCATGGTTTCATTCGGCCGGACGTTCTCGCGGTCCTCACGGCCGAGAACTTGCCGGACGTCTTCGGCGTCAACGCCTTCAACATCGAATTGCGCCTCTACCCTGGAAACGTCCATTGCATAGGCATGGATCAAGACGGCGGCCTTTTGCAGGTCTCCGGTCAATCCGGATTCCGGGAAAAAGGCGTAGGGGTCCATGACAACCGGGTTCGGCTGCCGTTCTTCCGGGTCCCAACAGGCCTTTTCAATGGTGATGCCGAAAACCTCGTTCGTCTGGCATGATCGGGATAGGCTGGATTGCTGTTCTGTTTCGCTCCACCATTTCCGGATCTTGGTCGTCAGGACCTGATCGGCCTTATCCGTGTACCCGTCCAGGTCGACCACTTCGACAACCGGGTTTTTGCTGGTAACATTGGCGACTGTCCGCTGTACGTTGGCAAAGAACAGGTTGACGGTGATCTTGTTTCGATCGGTCCGGGCCAGGTCTCCCCAATGGTTGCCGCGCAGCAGCTTATAATTTTCCCGCCAGCGGTCCAGGATGCCGAGTCGCTCCTTATCGGAATAGGCCTGTTCAAACAGATTCCAGACCCACTTTCCCAAATCAGGGTGATTCTCGGGCGGCGGCTCATTGCGGCTGTATTCGGCGATGTCCTTATACTTTTTCATCGGTCTCCACCTTTACCCGGACGGTTTTCAGCTTCCCGGACGGCGCCAGGGCGGCCCCGCAGCTCGGGCATTCCAAGCAGCCATAACCCGCGCTCGGGTCCGGCGGCGGCGGCGTCCATCCATAGGCGGCATATTTCGGCAGCAGCTCCAGCATGCCGGGGTTGGCCGAGCGTCTGGCCCGATATGATTTGGTGATGCGGTGATAAATTCCGCCGCAGTTCGGGCACTTGACATGCAGGGTGGTCTTGGGCTTCGTGGTCGTTTTCTTGGCTGCCATCAGGGGGCCTCCTTCTCAGGCACCGGCTTAGATGTCTGCCGGCCGGCCTCTTTGGCCAGGTTCTCGGCGAATATGTCGACAAACCGGTCATTGGCCTCTTTGATTGGCTGTGGAAGGTCCCGGGCCCTAGTTTCGTCACCACCAATGCCGCCGGAAAATTCGTCCGTCAGGTTGAAGGCCTCGCCATCGGGCGGTGGTGTAAACAAAGACGCCTCAGAGGGGTCCCGTTTGGTTTTGAAAACCAGGAGCCCGCCCAAAAGCGTACCGGTCAACGTGGCGAGCCATCCAAAAATCAGATACGTGAGATGTGAATCCATGCGCTTTCTCCAGAAAAAAAGGCCCGAACCAATAGCGGGGAGGGAAAAGGATAAAAAACCTCCCCAGGTGCTATTAATTCGGGCCTTCGAGGTTCTCTTTCGTTAGAAAGAGGCTGCCAGGGAACCTATGTCTTTACAGGGCCTTTCGGGTCTCCATAACTGGGGTTCTCACCCTGCCCTGTGAAACGTCGACTTCAAACCGGACCTTGCTTGTCTGGTCGCCTTCAACCAGCTTGGCCAGCTCCCGGCTCATCTTTGCCACAACCATCTGCAGCTGTTCGAGTTTGGATAAACTCATTGATCAATAATCTCCGAGATTGATCCAATAAACGGTAATCGTGCCGGTAACCAGAAGATTGCAGGCGGTCGTGGTGACATCCTGATCCGCGTCATCGACAAGGAAATTCAGGTACATATCCAGGGCCGTGGTGGTGCCATCAACGACAGCGTTTTCGGTTGCCGTGGACTGGCCAGTTGCGGTCGTCTCACTCTCGGATGCCTGGGGCGTTGCCGTGGTCGGGATGATATTCTGTTCGGTCGTGGCAAGCGTGGCGTTGTTACTGGCGGTGACCGTCCCGACACCGAAATCCCCGTCCCAGTCGGCGTTTACCCCCGCGCTGGATAGTGCAAGCTCCAGATCCGCCGTGGCCCCCACAATCATGATCGCGCCGGCCGGAAAATCATAAAGTTTGGTTCCAACATAGGCCACTGTGTCGGCGACGTCTGCCAAGGCCATGGGTAGGGCCGCTGCCGTGATAACCGTTTTGTGAATCAACCCGGCGCCGTATTCAGATACAGCCAGGTAATCGCTGGTGACAACCGTTCCCGGGGCAGCCACCCCGCCGGCCATCACCTGGTCTCGCGTGTCGACATAGGCTTTAATGCTCTGCTGCGTTGCCAGGCTTTTATCCGAATCGGACCCCATGGCATCCTCATCCAGGATGGGATAGGTTGCCCGCCCTCCGACGGTGACCGCCTTGTCTCCGGCAAAGGCAACATCAATACTGACGCCGAACATGCAAGCGACGGCCAGGAACAGAATGGACAAAAACAAAAAGCTCTTTCTCAATTTCATTGGGAACCTCCTCAATCGTTATAATTGTATGCGTCGCCATCTTCGGCGGTTTCAAACCATGGTTCTTCAGTCAGGATGCTGTTGACTATCCCGCCCAGGATGCCGGCGGCCGGGTAATCCTCTATCCGGCCCTTTTCAGCGGCGTCATGCTGCATGGCCTGCAGGCGGGTAATCAAATCAACCTGCGGAATATCCAGGCGCCCATCCTTCAGGGTCTGCCGGATCTGATTCATGTAGAGCGGGAAAGCATGCCGTTCCCGGAAGTCGAGCGGGTCCCGGATGTAAAGCCCGGTATCCTGGCCCATCTGCTTTTCAATCTCCTGGCTGATCTTGGACACGATCGTCTGATACCTCAGCTCGTCGCCGGTCCAGGATCTCAGGACATGCTTATCCAGGCCCCACCCGTACAGGCGCCGGGTCAAAACGGCATCCTCCAGCAGCCGGGCCACTGTTCGGTGCTCCCGGAACTCCAGGATTCTAAAATTTTTGTCGGTGGTAATGCCAAGGATGATCATACACCCGGGCTCCATGGCCGGATAGGCCAAGGCGCCGAGAATGTTGCAATAGCCCTGGCCATCCCGGGTGTCCCGGTAAATTGGCGGGCGCAATCGTGCCGGCTGCCCGGTGACCGTTGCCCAGTCATAACGAGCCTGCCGGGTGCCGGCCTCGAAAGCGCTTTTGTCAATTTCAATGTATGTCGTGATCTCCGTCATAGGACATCCCCGAAAAAGCCGAGATATTCGATCTCGCAGCCGTACCTGGTGGCGTCGATGTAATGGTTGTCGGCATCAACCGGAATCGGAAGGCTGTTGCCGTCCTTATCCTTTTTCCATTGCCAGGTGTTCAGCTCGTTGACGACACCCTGAAGGCTCTCGTCAACGATGATTTCGTGTTTCTGTAACCATTTGATGCTGTATAGGAGTGAATCCGGCCCCTTTTTTACCGGACGGGCGTCTATGCCTTCGTCTTTCAATTCCTGAATGGATTTGGGCTCTGCGCTGTCACAGAAGATGCATTCATGCCCGATGATCGGTTTCAGCCGTTTGGCTATTTGCGGATTCGTAAGGCCCCGCTCGTGCCACCCGTTAAAGATCCAGATTTTTTTATGCCGACGGTCATAATGGAGTCTGACGAAGGCGTTCGGGTCGGCGGAGTATCCGAAGTCAAGGCCGTTCCGGATATGGTCAAATGTATGGGCGAGTCCGGACAAATCAGCGGTTCGCCAGTTTGTGAGAATTGCGTCGCCAAGGATACCCCAATTTCCAAGAGTGTAGACCTGGTACCAATATTTATCCGTCTCGTTTTCAAGCTCATTGTGATCGTCCTCATCAAGATACTCGTTGTCCAGGTGCGTGGTCTTTAAAATGGAAATGGAATCGTCCAGGTAATGCTTTTGATTGTCCTTCCAATCGATCGGGTCGAAAAACTCTTTGACAATCCAGTGCGTTCGGTAAATGGGGTTGAAACTTAATATGATGCGTTTCCTGATGCGCCGGCCATCATAGGTGGCCTTCCCCCTCAACCTTTTTCGCAGCTGCTTGACGTCGGACAGGGCGGCCTCTGTGGCCTCCTCAAGCCATATGTCGGTGATGACCCCGAGCTTTGGCGTGATGGACTTGATCTTTTCAACGTCATCCAGACCACTGAAAAGGATCTGGTACCCGTTGACGCAGGTAATATGCCCCTGGGACGGGACGATATTAAACAGATGTGTAGCTTTCAGGCGGGTGATGGCCTTGACCAATTCATTGAAAACCGATTTGCCCAGGCTGTTCCCGCGTTTCCGGCAGCACAGATAGTTGTGACCGCCGGCGAGCAGGTCCTCAATGGCCCGCTGCGCCAGGAAATAGGATTTGCCAGAGGATGACCCACCATAAAAGATTTCCGTTGGCCTGGTGAGCTCCAGGTACGGAATATAGACGGAGTTGTAAATCCCCTCAGAGATTTCAATCTCAACGTCGTATGGTTGGGCCGTCGCTACTGTCAATCGGCATCCTCCTTGAACCTGGTGATCCGGATCCGCTTTTTCCCCTGGTCATCCTTATCGTTCAACCCGAAGGCGTCGGACTCCATTTCCTGGAGGTTCTTCCGGGCGGCCACCAGCTTGGCATAGGTCTTGACCACTTCGTACATCTGAATAAACGGGAGAATGACTTTGCCGGTCTTTTCGTCGCGCCACTTGTCGAGCTGATAATTAATCCCCTGCTGGAGGTCATCCCCAGTCTGTGCCAGTTCCTGAGCCCGGCCCCGCTGCAGCATACGGACCGCAACCGGCTTTTCAGCTGCTGCCTCTATGAGCTCATCCTCGGACATCCCCTTTTTGTTCGAGGTTCGAACTTCGCTTCGAACTAACTTTTCTCGAACCCGATCTTTGACCTTATTGGCAATGTTCCGCTGCCACTTTTTGGCCTTGGCTTGTTTTCGGATGGCGGCCTCTGTGACTGTCTGTCGGTAGGTCTGGCTATGAACATGATCCGCAGCATACTGCCGGCTGATCTCACAGTTTGACATGCCCGAACACCACAAGGGCTTAATGCTGTCCCAATCTATAAATTTCCGCTTTGCCATAGTGCGGCCAGAATAAAACAAAGTGCTGAAACCCTTCAACCCCACCCCTCCGGGTCATGCCGTGCCAAATCGGGTCATGCCGTGTCAAATCGGGTCATGTCGTGTCAAACCGGGTCATATTCCGTTATGTAAAAAAATACGCCATAGGCGTATTTAACACTTGACAACATACGTCAATGACGTATAAAATAAACCAAAAACCACCAAATCAAGGGGGACCTATGGAAACAAAAAGCACAAAAAAAGAAATTGCCTGGGCCTGGCGAGAATACCGCGGGGACGTACCGGCCGCCGAAATGTTCAGCTGCCTTAAAACAGCGTACGGATGGCGGAATTACAACGATGAAACCCTGTTCGATTTTTTGGTTTCAGAAGTTTATGAGGACATTTATTGCAAGGCTTACGACTGTTAAAAAAAGGAGGCTCGACCATGAATCACTGGATCATCACCAAGGACCACATTGACAGTAAATTGGTGGGTATTAAATCCCGCAGCTTCCCCGCGGATCTCAAACCGGAGAACATGCCGGTCCGTTTCAAAATGTATGACGATGACCGGCAGCTCTACTGTGAGGGCCGTATGATGGAATGCGACTTCGACCCCCTCGATGACTTCGGCATGGGCGGCCTGGGATGCACCGAGCTGCAATATTCGAAAAACGGCAAGCCGTTTGATTGGATGTAAATCAACCGCCCCGGCTCCGGCCGGGGCACAGCAAAGGAGTAACCATGAATCCATATGAAGAATGTCCTTGGGACAATACACCGGACTGGGGAGAAATGGGCGCCAAGTGCCCGAAGTGCGGCAATGACATCTTGGAAGAATCCGGGACCAACCAGCGGGCCGGCACGGTCGGCCTGCATTGTGAGGACTGCGGGCATGAATGGCAGCACACAATGCACCCGGAAAGCGATCCGTTTGATAGCATCGTGGCCCTGGTGAAAAACATAGCCGAAAATGCCTGGAAATTTTACCGGGCCTTATATAAAGGTACGGCCTGCGGCCCCATGGTCGGATTCCGAATCGATGGGGAATGGGTGTATGGCCAGGACCTCCCCGACAAAACCCCGATTGAAAAACTGGACCTGTCCGGCGTCCGGGTTTCATCGATTGTGGAAGGGTCAGACGTTGAAATCGATGGAAAAATTTTCGATGCCCCTTTTAAACCGGATGAATTTTGGAAAGCCGTCAAGGCGGTCAACGACGAAGCGTCTTTTTACTGGGTCAGGGATAATTCGGTCTGGTATCATGTGTGGGACTCCGCCGGCGAATATGACGCATGGTGCCACATAGAAGGTTTTGATGACGCCGTGAAGTGGGACGATGCCGGCAAAATGCCCCCCGCTCTGCGAAATGACCTATCTGCTGCAATCATGAAGCATGCGGATGAAATCCCCATGGAAAAGCCGTTCCCGTACACCATCCCGGGCATGGGAAGTGACTGTTTTTTCATCCAGGAATTTGAAAACGACACGACTTATTTATAAAAGGGGGATGGTGATCAATGAATAAACACGAATACAAGCCACTTCCCGCCGGCAGCGTGCCGGCCAGGAAACCGCGGCGGGTCCCGGTTTACACAGAATTTGCTTACGACAAGTTTTCAGTATGGGAGTGCTGGTTCTTCGGCTTCCACACAAAGCCCAGGCTAAGCACAACTCCGGTACAGCTGCAGGACGGCCGCATGTTACAGGTCGGAGAAATCCTTGTTAAATTGGGGGGTAAACGCACATCCGCGGGTTTTGTCGATTTAACGTTTTACAAGGGATCAGGGTTCGAGCTCGCCGGCACATTTAAAAGCCTCGATGGAGATATTGTTTGTTTCCATCAGTGGCAAAATGGTAAACGCAAAAAAATGACCCTTGATAATTACAAAGCTGTGTACTGCGGATATGCAATCAGCGAAGGCATGCCGGGGCAATGGATCTTTTCAACGCCGGCAATTGCCGGCCGCGTGGTCGAAACAGAATGTGCAATCATAAAAACAGCCGCCCAGGTCCGGGCTGATTACCTGGCGGCCTAAAAGGAGGGGAACCTTTGAAAAAAGAATTTGAAACAGACCCGGCCGCGGCCGTCAAAAAACTCCGAAAGAAAAAAGGATGGTCGGTGGCAGATCTGGCCGAGCTTGTGGCCCGGAGCCCGAGAACGATTGAAAACTGGGAACAGGGCCGCAGGGCTATACCAGCTGCGGCCCTTAAAAGGTTAATCGCGCTAAGCCACCAATAACGTTTTATAGGCGCCCAGAGCAGAAATGGCGGAATCGACTTCATCAGCGACGCCGTGACGATCATTTTTTTCCACAACTTTTGAAAGCAGGTCCTTGATCTTTGTTACACCTTCGAGGGCCTGCTTCTTTTTTGCTTTATGATATGCCCGTTTCCCTGCTGGATCGTTGGTCACCCGCAATCCAGCCGCAGCCGTCAAGCGGTCCATTTCTTTTATGAAAACCCGCCCCCAGTCGCGTCGATATTCACTTGGGACAGTATAATCTTTTCTTTTGACAGCATCATTGGCCACAGCTTCCGCATGCTTTATGAATTTGTTGACCTCAATTTCATGTTCAGTTTCAATCCTTTTTGGTGTCCTTTTCATCCTTCGTATCTCCTATTTTTGTTTTTCTCCATTTCAAATAATCAGACCATAGCAACGTTGGCACCCCGCACTCTTTAACAACAGGCAGACCGTGACGGTAGTAGAGCCGCTTTGCAGATGAGATTGAGCGGCCAAGCATATCGGCGATACCGGCCCATTTTGTAGCGAATGCCTCCATATGCATCATTCTCCGATCAACGTTACGTGGGCGCCGGGCAGCTCCCCGACTTCAACGATCTCCGTGAAGCTGCCGACCTGGCGCCACCCGTCGTTTTTTAAAATCCCGGCTTTTACCAGACCATCGAGAATAAACTTTTTCCCGGCCATGATGTTGTCCGGATCCCGCCGGCGGTCTTTTTCAACCCAGATAATGCCGATGTCGGCACGCTTCATGGGGACCATGCCGGCCATTTTACAGGCAATAGAAACGCGCATGTCCCAGTCCGCTTTCATCTGTGAAAACTCAAACACCCGCCGGCGGCCGTTTTTTTTGAGACGCCGCTTTGAAGCCGCTATGATCTCGTTGAGGCCCGGCAGCGGTCCGGGAATGAATACGGTCTGTTTCATGCCGCTTCCGCCTCTATTTTTTTATCCCAGGCTTTGACCCCCTCGTTGGCCTCGTCGTATTCATCGAACTTGTCGCCTTTGCGGTCATAATATTTCCGCCAGGCCTCAAGCGCCGCGATCAACTCGTCAAGCGCCTTGCCGCGTCGGCTGTTTTTAATGTGGTCCCGAACATCGCCGACGACACCTTCGGTAAAGGAAATCAAAACCGTTGCAGGTTTCCCCTCGCTGAATTGTTCCTGCCTGAGCGCCTCTATTTTTGCGCTGAGAATCCTGATGTCTTTTTGCGTCAGGTCGTGGGGCCACATATCAAACGCCGCGTCTGATGCAGATTTAACGCGGGCCAGTATCGCGAGAATGGTTTTGTTCCGCTCTTTTGTTCTGTAAACAGACTCAAAAGTCAGTGCCAATCCGCGAGCAAATGCCAGTGCGGTAAATGTTTTCATCCGGGCTCTACTTGCCACTTATTTCTCCTTTCAAAGTTCAATTTCCAATTCCATCCAGAAGTCTCCATGTTTCCCGTCATCTCTGACAGATTCCAATGCCGGCCCTCCAACATGATTAAAATGAGCTTCGCATTTATCGCACCACCCCGAAGCAGCCGTAAACTTGTATGCGGCCTTATCATACCCGCATACCGGACAAACAAATTCGCCATATTTCCCGCCTGCCTGCTTTATTTTGACTTTTGCCATAAAATCTCCCAAGCTAAAGTTTAAATTGTATGTGTCCCTTCAATCCCTCGGGCCTCGCGCTCTTTGGTGCGCCTGTCCAGAAACTCCAGGGCCTTTTCCAGGTGAAATATGGCCAGGCTGTTCATGTTGCAACGGAACTGGGACCCCTGATAAAATTCCAGACGGTCCCGGGCAGCATCGATGACGTCTTCGACAAAGGCGCCATTGGGCTCCTTCCGGTCTTTACCGGTTCCGAGGGGGCCATTTTGCCACTGGATGCGGATTCCGGTCCCGGTGGTAGCCCCGCCGGTGGGGTTGCCGTTTTCATCGACTTTGTGTTTTGACACTATTCCATTTCGCATTGGTTGATCTCCTTTTCAGTGCATTCCCCTCTGTGCACCTGGTGGGCCTTCCGGCTCAGGGTCTGGAAGGTGGCCGCCGTGATGTGCAAACAATCGCATTCCCGGTGCCAGATGGGCTGTTTTTTGTCGTGGTAATATTTGATCTTGGTTTGACATTTGGGGCAGGTGGCCATGAGAATCACCTTCTGAACGCATAAATAAATAGGGCCGCCAGCAATATCAGGGTTAAAAACTCTTCCCTGGGCATGTGCCATAGGTGCCTTATAAATTCTTCCATATCAAAGCGCCTTTCCGCCGTGGCGATAGGGCCGAGTAAGATTGTATCTGTGTTTCAGCTCCAGCACTTCCTCGGCATCCACTTTTTTTAGAGCCAGAGCATCCAAAATGCGAATCACTGCATCGACCAACTCAACGGCCGCCCCTTCGGGTTTCGGGATACCTTCTTTGTCCGGTTCAAAATAAATTTCTGTAAAAGCCCGGTGGTTTCGAATTTCCTCAAGGGCTTCCGATAGTTCGGAGTGAACCAGGGCAATAATCTCCCCGTCGCTGCGGGGCTTATCGTGCCATCCGTGAGCTACCGCGTTTTCGTGAATCTTTTTCTGCCATTCTCTTAGTTCCATATTCATCCTTTCATGGTTTTATGCGGCTTTTTTAGCCGAAAATTTTTCAGCCAATTCAGCAAGACCCTTCGGCGTAATCCTTACTTGTTCTGTTATTTTTTCGGTACCGTCGGCTCGTTCGAAAGTCGTAACCTTGTGAACCACCACTCCTCGTTGTAGTTTAGGTTGATACCCTACCCAGTGCTTGCAACCGGTACGACGATATATCCAGCTTTGTGCTGACAGATATTGAAAAAGGTCCTTTGGGCGGACCTGTAACGTTTTTGCCGCGTCAGTAATACACATTGATCCATCCGCGTCTGAAATCCGATCGAAACCGTCAACCTTTGGGGCCTGCTGTTCAACTTGAGATTCAAGAGCAAGAACCTTCTCGGAATATGTAAGTAACAACCCCCGCATGGTTGCAGGATCGTTCAGGGCGGCAATTGGATCTTTTCCGTATGATCCAGTTTTGCGGATAGAGGGTAAAACTTCCCCTGCTACCCATTTTTGCATTGGGACAGCGGCCGGCTTATCAGATCGGCCCAAAAAGAAATAAAGCCCTTGCTCGGAAAGTACCGCCATTGCTTGGGTTCCAGAGGGGGTGACAACCGATGTCATCCCTTTCCATTCGTCCGGGATATGCTTGATTCGGCTTCCGCTCCATGTGTACCCGAGAGCTTCAGCGACATCTTTTGCGACGAACCAAATCTCATCACCGATATTCACGGTCCTAACCTTTTTTTTGCCGTAAACAAAAATCGTTAACTCATTTCGAATAGATTCATCCACTGTGGTTCCTCCTTTTTCTATTCAGCCTGCAGACCCTCAATAACGGACAGCTGCCATCCGGATTCGGAATAGCCTTTTCCCGCAGCAACTTTGAAAAGGCCCAGGGGTGAAACCGGCATGCCTTGGTAAACGGTTTCCCGCGCAGTGGGCATGCCGGCGGCAGATTCGCGTTTGGTTTCATGGCCATCAGAATGGAATATCATCGTCATAGCCGCCGGGCGGGGGGCCGTCGTATTCCGGAGGGGCCGCGCTGTTTCCAGGCCCCGGGTAACCGCCGTTACCGTATCCGCCACCCTGAGCGCCCGGCTGCTGGCCCTGTGGATTGCTGCCGAGCATTTTCATGGACTGAGCTGTAATTTTTGTGGCGTACCGGGTGACCCCGTCCTTTTCGTACTTTTCGGTTTTCAGCTGGCCCTCAATGTAAACCTGCTTTCCCTTGTGGAGGTATTCTCCGCAAACCTCCGCCAGGCGGCCCCATGCGACGATATTGTGCCATTCGGTGCGTTCCCGCATTTCACCGCTATTTTTGTCTTTCCATTTTTCCGAAGTGGCCATACTGAAACTGGCTACTGCCGTGCCGCCCTGGGTGTACCTGACTTCCGGATCCTTCCCGAGATTGCCGATAAGCTGAACCTTGTTTAACGATGCCATTTTTTTAATTTCCTCCTATTCCTGAACATAATTTTAAAACTCTGGGCGCTGCCTCAATCTGAGGCGACATATCGGTTTCCTGTCGGGCCTGGTATGCCTCGACAAACTGTTTTCGCCACCAATGTTCATCCGCCTCGATCATGTTTCGCGCCCACAAGTTGTATATCCACCGGCTTGTCATCAAGTGTTTGGTAATAGGATCCTTGCTAAGATCCGGCCAGACACTTGAGCCTTTTAATTTCATATGAGATAGAATCCGATCTGCCTCGGCGCCGGCCTTGTGCTCCAGCTGCGGGGCCTTGCCTCCGGGAACAAGATTGATCAATTCAACTGGCTTTGGCAAAAAAGTACAGGTTTTGATTGCCTGGGAAATGGCGGCTTCAACCTGATCAATAGACAAGCGTTCCAGGGCTCTGAAATATCCTTTCAGCATTATCTTGGTTGATTCTTTGCCGAAAATTTCACACAAGGATTGAAAGGCTGCTGCAAACCGTTTTTTGTCAGATACTTTCATCTTCAACGAATTCCCTTCCGACCTGAACAAGATGCTCATGCAAGTCAAATCTGCTATTTCCCCGCCCCCCCCTGGTCATTTTCATCCAAAGTTTGTCATACTTTTCCCGGAGATTTGCCGTTGACAGGATGTTTGCGAGCCAAAAAGAATCCTGCTGACACCACTCAATTACCGTCTGGATGTCTCTTGGGTCCCGGTGGTCCAGGCGAATCATGTAACCGATGTGCTTGGCCCATGTCTGGAAATTTGGGGCTTTGGCGGTGGGATTGTTTCGGCGAATAAGTTGGAAAAGGTATTGGGCGAGTCGAAACTCAATTTGAGTTTCGACAAAGAGGGTTTTAGGTTTTTTCTTTTTTTCTTTAAATTCTTTAACTTCTTTAGGTATGTCCGGTCTGTGTTTCTCCGGTGTTACTTCCGGCTGTTTCCCCGGTGTTACTTTCTTGTTGTCGGAAACGTTGTAAACATCCCAATTATTTATAATAATGAACGTTCCGCGCTTGTTACTAAAAACTGTTACCATGGTGTTACCTTCGAGCCAGGTCAAAACGTCCCTAATGGTTTTACGATTTGGGACTTTCCTGGCGCCGTATTCGTACCATGCAACGCCTTCGGCGATATTACCCATGCTGGTGATTAGCTGCCCAGGGTTCACGGCAATCCCGAACTTTTTTCGCGTCGGGAAAATGGTCGGTTTCCATTCGGCTTTCTGGCGCAGGTAATGAAATACCCGGTGATACAAAGGCGGCATCATCCAAATATCGGATTCAAGTTCCTTGCGGTATGATTTCGTGTAGCCTCGTTTCATTCCGCGGGCCTCTGTATTTTGGATTTGTGTTTTTTGGGGGGATAAGTGGCGGCGGTCAGTTTTTGCTTTAGTGCGGCAGCCGCTATTTCGGCGGGGGTCGGAATCCATGCCTTGATTTTTGAGTTGATGTCATCCACAAACAGCCCGGTGTAATCTGCGTCGTGTTCGATAGCATCGATGTAGAGCTTTCGGGCCTTGCAATGTTTACATGCCCAATGGTTTTTATCCCGACAACTCAGCGGGCATGACTGGCAGGGGCTCTGTATCATCGGCCCATCTCCTCCTTGAGGAGCCCGGCAACCGTTACGATAGCCTTTTTTAAATCGGCTTGATGGTCTTGAGTTGTCAGCATGTACTCCGAAAATTCAAATATCGCCTGGATTTGACCAATTTTCAGGGGTTTGGTGCCGTTTCTGAAACGGGAAAGCAAGGATTGATCAATTCCGGCCGCAGCGGCTATGACCTTACCGCCTTCTTTATCAATGATTTCGTCTAATATGTCCGTGATTTTCATACAAAACCATACAAATTAGGTTGCTTGAAATTGTTTTAAAAAAGAATAAAATGGACACAGTTTTAAATAAAAATAGACCTATCCCAAAGCCCGTGCTATGGGTTATCGTTTAGCGGCCAAAATGGCCTCTATTAACAAACCAACGGGCTTTGAAACGCGACCATCTTTTTTTATCCTTCTGTAATGCCTCAAGCTGATTCCGAGGCGATCCGCGACGGCCTGTCTGGTTTTGAACCGTTTTTCAAGTATTTCGAGTTTGTTTTTCATAATAGAAATCATATAGGACAAATTGTCCTTTTGTCAATATAGAAAAAAGACTCATTATCCTTCCTTGGGGCAAAAAAATGAAAAAACTATCCGAAAACGATAGACGGATAGGAAATCGCGTGGTAAGGTCGCTTTCCAAAATTCAAGGCAGCGTTACGCGAAAATCGTTTGCCGAAGCAGCTGGCTTTGACCCATCGCATTTTTACAGACTCCTAAAAGGTCAACACCACTGGAAGATGGATCAAGTCGACCGAGTCGTCAAAATGTTTAAAAGATACGGTGTAAATGTATCCCGAGATGAATTGCTTGGCAGCAGGGAGGATCAAGTAAGAATCGTGGCAGAAACGTCAAACAACCAATTTAAAAGGCATTACCATTTTGATAATGATCATGACTTCGGTCTTATCGATATAAAAAGCCTGGTTCATGATTTCCCCAAAAAAGACATTTCATTATATTATGGCATCCGAATTGTTGGGGATAGGATGTTTCCCATGTTTAAAAGCGGTGATGTTCTGATTGCCCGCAAAGCAGATCCGGAGGAAATAAAAAACGGAGACAAGATCATTTTTAATGATGGCGAGCTGTCACACATCACCTGGATTGAACGAGGTACAAACCAAGATATTTTACATCCATTCAGCCTGGTTCAAAAACCACTATATTTCAACCATGGCCATGCGCCGCATAATTTGGATAAAATAATTGTTATAATAAGCAGCTAACCCGTACCCACCACCACCACCACCACCACCTAAACCCCGGGAACTCCCCCGGGGTTTTTTTATGCCTTTTGCCAATCCGTCCTTTCATAACCCCTTTTTTTTATAAAAAAGGACATTTTGTCCTTGCTTTATAGGACAATATGTCCTAATCTGCCGTTGACATCTTAACCTTTGAAGCCTTCAGGCGGATCAACTTAGGTGTCAAACCGGCGAGCCCCTCGCAATTCGCTTTGACAGGCGAGCGAACCCGGGCATGCCGGCAGCAACACAACAGGAATTTGTAACGTTTTCCCAAAGCAGGAAGGTTTAAAGTTTTCCGATGTCCCGCGTCCGTCGGCTCCTATCAAACACCCTGGCCGCCTCCGGCGGGCGCACTTCATCAGCCAATGCGGGCGGCCAGGGTTATATCAAAGGCAAAAAAATGAAAGATAAAATTTGGCGGTTTGGCAGGGAAACGGTTGACATGCTTATCGAGGTCGCGCTGATTGCTGCGGCCCTGGCCGTGGTAACCGTCATCATTCAAACAGCTGGAAGGGGGTGGTAACAAAATGGAAGATCGCTATGAGCTTTTACGGGAAATGCTTGACAAGGTCATCGATGAGGATCGGATGTCGTTAATTACAATCCTGGGCGGCGGCGCCATCGAGGCCTTTGACCGGGTCCTCAATGATGAGGTTTTGCCGAACATTGTCGACATCAACACAGACGCCAAACCGCGCGAAATCACGCTCAAGGTGGCAGTTGTACCTGCAGATGAAGGCCGCTCGATGCTGGCCTTTGCCATGAACTGCAAGTCAACCAAGCTGTCCGGACACGAATCCATCAAGGGCCTGGCGGAAATCAAACTGGATGAAAAAGGGCGCACCTACGCGCGCGAACGCATAGCCCCACAACAACAATTGCCGTTTGGCAATGTCAAACCGATAAGGGGAGGTAAAATAGGATGATCACGGAAGCCATTGAAAAGGTTCTTTCCCTGGGGAAAACCCGGGAGTTCGAACATGATGAAAATCTATACATTGACCGCGCGAACGGCCGGGCCGTTTCCCGGCTCAAGGCGCCGGAACAGCACGCACCTGACCACCTGAAAACACACACACTGGACAGCATTAAGGGGTATCTGGAAAGCAATGACATTCCTTACGATCCGGACGCGCTGTTTTTGCATGTCCAGGATTACGATACCGTCAATCTGTTCGGGCATCTTGATCCGAAAAACGACAACATCCGTTTCAACTACCTGACGGCACTGCTGGAAGGTGGAAAATTCAGCTTCGGCCATTGGATCCAGTTGGAAGATTTTATCATTGCCCTGCAATCCATGTTTGTCCCGGATGAACAAATTGATGCGCTAATCGACATGCTTGGAAACCTGGCCAATGAACAGATCGTCGAAAACAAGGATGATGGGTTTTCCCAGTCCATTCAGATCAAGACCGGCATCCATACCAAGTCTCAGGTTAAAATCAAGAATCCGCTAACCCTCCGGCCCTACCGGACGTTTCGCGAAGTCGAACAGCCAGCGTCTCAGGTCATTTTCAGGCTCAACAACCGAAACGGCATGGCCTGTTCTCTGCACATTGCAGACGGCGGAAAATGGAAGCTTGAAGCGATGCACAACATCGCCGAATACCTGCGGAAGGCGGTTGACATCCCGGTAATCGCATAGCCGGCACCTGGCAAAAATACCAGGGCGGGCCTGGGCAGCCAGCGCCCGCCCTTTTAAGCTTAACAAAAAAAGGAGAACGCTGATGGAACTGATTAAGCTGGTCATGAAAAACTTCAAAGGGCTCTCAGATTTTATCATTGAACCCCGGGGCGAAACCGTCGAGCTGTTCGGCGATAACGGTACCGGCAAGACGACGATTGCCGATGCTTTCTTTTGGCTCCTGTTCGGTAAGGACTCGCTGAACAGTGCCCAGTTTGAAATCAAACCCCTGGGCGCCGACGGGAAGCCGAAAACCAACATAGACGTATCCGTCGAGGGGGTCTTTCAGTTTGATGGCAAACAGATCACCCTGAAAAAAGTCTATTACGAAAAATACACCAAAAAAAGAGGATCGGCCTCGAAAGAATTCACCGGTCACACTACCGACTATTTCATTGACGGCGTGCCCACGAAAAAAAAAGAATTTGATGACACCGTCAAAACCATCGCCGAGGAACAAACCTTCCGTCTCCTGACGAACCCCCGCTATTTCAATGAGGTCATGACCTGGCAGAAGCGCCGGGCGCTGCTGCTGGAGATTTGCGGGAACATCACCGATGCCGATGTCATCGACGCAAATGAGGACCTGGCAGACCTGGCCGGCGTCCTGAACGGGCGCAACATCGATGATCACAAAAAAATTATCAAGGCCCGAAAAACAAAAATCAATGAAGAATTGAAGGCCCTACCTATCCGGATCGATGAGGCAAACAACAGCTTTGTCAAGGCCCGCGGCGAAAAAACGGTCAAGTCTGCCCTGGCCGGCATAAACGAACGGCTCAAAGAAAAGAACGCCGAGCTTATCAATCTGGAAAACGGCGGCGGCATTGCCTCGCGTGAAAAAGAGCTGGCTGAAATCGATGCAAAGCGGATCCGCATTGAATCTGAAATCAGCAGGGAAAACCGCAAGGCCAAGGATGACCATGACGATGCTGTAGAAGAATGCCGTCGGGCCGTTGATGCCCTGGATCGGGTGTTGGAAGGTGAAAAAGGCAAGCTGAACCGGATCGAAAAAGAAATTGCGGCCCTTGAAAAGCAAATCGCCGATAAACGCGATGAATTTTTCAAGGTCGACGCGGAAACCTTTGACACCGATGAAATCGTCACCATCTGCCCCACCTGCGGCCAGGACATACCGGAAAACCAGATCGAGGAAGCACGGAAGAATGCCCGGGCTGCCTTCAACCAGCAGCAGGCGGACCGCAAAAGGAATATCAACAACGCCGGCAAGGCTGTCTCATCCGAACTGAAAGCCTCCCGCCTTGACCGGGAAAAGGCGCTGGCTGGAATCGAAAGCACTGAAAAGGCGCTTGCCAAGGCCAAGGCAAATCTTAAAAAGGCCGAGGAAGAACCGATTAAACAGGCTGAATTCCCGCCCGCACACAAGGAAATGGCGGACCGTACCATAACGCTGCAGACGGAAATTGACGGTATCAAGGACGGAAACAGCGTTGCAGTTGAAAGCCTCAAGGCGGAAATTGGAGAAATCGAATCGCAGAAGGCCAAACTTGATACGGAAATCCTGCAGATTGAGGAAAATTCCAAGATCGATGAGCGTATTAAAAAGTACATGGCCGATGAAAAGAGACTGGCCGCCGAGTATGAAAGGCTCGAATGCGAATTGAACCTTTGTGAAGATTTCATTCGGGCCAAGGTTTCCATGCTGGAAACCAGCATCAACGAAAAATTCGACCTGGCCAGGTTCAAGCTGTTCGACGAACAGATTAACGGCGGACTCGCTGAATGCTGCGAGGTCACGGTCGACGGCGTGCCCTATGGCAGCCTGAACAACGCCATGCGAATCAATGTCGGGCTTTCCATCTGTGAGGTTGTCGCCGCCCATCATGGCCGTGACTTCCCGATCTTTGTGGACAATGCCGAGGCCGTCACCGACTTGTACCAGACCTCCGCCCAACAGATCAGGCTGTTTGTATCCCCGGATCACCCGGAACTTGTTTTCGGGGCCGAAACCAAAAAGGCTGCATAAAAAACTGTAACATTTCTGGGGGCCGTTTTCGTGCCCCCGGGAAATGTCACAAAAAAAAGGAGGTATCAAATTGGCAGAACAAACCAAAGAAATAGCGCTAAGGGCGCCAGACGACATCAGGATTGTAGACGGGCAGTTTTGCCCGGAAAGCTTCAAGCAGGCTTGGTACATTGCAGAGGTATATGCCAAATCCGGCATGGTACCCAAGGCCTACACAAATAACCCGGCCGGCATCCTTGTGGCAACACAACTGGGGGCGCAACTTGGCATGGATACGCTAACATCGCTCCAGAATATTGCCAGTGTCAATGGCATGCCGACGGTGTGGGGAGACGCCCAGAAGGCCCTGGTCATGAATTCAGGCTCCTGTGAGTTTTTTGTAGAATATTTTGAAGGCACATTCCCTAAAGATGATTTTCGGGCGATTTGTGTCGCCAAAAGAAACGGGACCGGCTTTAAATATGATCCAGACCTTTCGCTTGATGATCTGAGAAAGCGGGGCCTTTTTGTAAACGAATATTCCGTTGCCGACGCAAAAAAAGCCGGTCTCTGGACTAAAGCCGGCGTTTGGCAAACAAACCCGAAACGCATGCTCAAAATGAGGGCTCGCGCTTTTACCCTGCGCGACGGATGGCCGGACGCACTGAAAGGCTTGTATAGCGCTGAAGAAATGGAAGGTGTCGACGACGACGTTGTAGATGTCAAAGCTGAAACTCTGGCCAATAAAGAAGAGGTCGATTTTACGATAGAAGGACCGTCGACCGCGGCCGGGGCACTTCCGGACCCCTCACAAAAAAAGACCGCAGTTGAAAAGCCCAGGGTAAGGCCCCAGACGGAAACGGCCAGTCCCAAAACTCAAAAGAGACAGCCCACCGCCGGCCAGGGTAACGGCAAACAGGCCCCGAAGGGAAACCAGCCGAAAACGGCCGGCAAGCCTACCCCCCAGGAACCCGCCCCGGAAGGCCCCCCGGAAGATGACGACTGGATGGAAAACCTGAACCAGGAAATCACCGACGAGGATGTTCCGGAATTTTAAATGATCAACTTCCAGCCATATTACAGTTCGAGCGCCGGCAACCTCTACACCGCGGGCAGCGGTAACAGCACGCTGATGATAGAGGCCGGCGTTACGATCAAACAAATCAGAGCGGCCCTGAATTACCAGCTGTCCGGTATCAGGGCCGCCCTTGTCACCCATGCCCATATGGACCACGCCAAGGGCGCCGCGGCCGTCATGGCGGCCGGCATTGATTGCTATATGACGGCCGAGACCGCCCGGGCCCTAGACCTGGCCGGCCATCGGCTGCATATCGTCGAGCCCCTGCAGCAGTTCACCATTGACCATTTCCAGGTGATCGCTTTCCCCACTGAACATGATTGCCCCGGGTCCGTCGGCTGGCTCCTGACAGATGGTGATGACAAGCTCGTCTTTGCCACTGACACCTATTTTTGTCGATACAAATTCAAGGATGTCAGCATTTTTGCGATCGAATGCAATTACAGCATCGACACCCTGAGTCCGGACCTTCATCCGTCCCAGAAAAAGCGCCTATTCAAATCGCATTTCAGCCTGGAGAATGTCCGAGAATTTTTTAAGGCCAATGACCTTTCCCGGGTCCGTGAAATTTACCTGCTGCATCTGAGTCGAGACAACAGCGACGAAAACCTGTTTCAAACCGAAATCGAGCGACTTACCGGCAAGCCTGTCTATGTCTGCAAGGAGAAATAAAACCGTATGCACTTTTTAAAATTAAAACCAAGGTATGGGGCAAATCCTGTCTATATAAACCCGGCAGCAATTGCCAGCATGGTTCGAGATACCGCTTATGACTCCCAACTAAAAGATACCGTCTCCTTTACAAGGATATTTTTAATCGGAGATGATCCGGAATTACCAACGGACGTAATGGAAACCCCAGAACAAATTATTGAAAGGATAGAGGCATGTCAGAAAAAATTAAATTAGGACCTGGCGAAAACGCCAACAAAATTGCAGAAGCAGTAATCAAAACGATTTCAGAAGTGTCCGGAACCCCTGCCAGTAAAATTAGAATGGGCATGGCCGTTTTCGAGGAAACCGGTAAAGATCCGGTGACCCCCATAGTGATTGGCAACATGCCCATGGAAACCTTTGCTCAAATATCCGCTCAGGTCATCGGGGCCGTGGCTTCCAGACAAGCCGAATTGGCCGCCGCGCAAGCTGCAAAAGATAAAGCCGAAGGGTTTGAGGTCGATGCTGCGATGGACGAAAAAGCATCCGGCGCCACCATTCATTAAATAGAAAATTATTAACCTCCTACGTTAACTTTTTTTGAGGGGTAGCCATGGATGACAGACTGAACGACACCGCCGGATTGATCACCGACAAAATGGCCAAAGCCGCCCGGAAGGCCTGGGCCGCACTGGCCGATTACAGGTTTTCTGAGTTCGGTCACCAGGCCGGCCGGTGGATCGCATTAAATCAGCTGCTTCCACGACTGGAACGGCAGCCGAACCCCTTTCGTGAGGCTGTAATCCTTGCCCGGAAACAGATTGATTGAGGGAGTGCGTAATGCCAAAAAAAATAACCATAATAGGAAGCGTAGTAACAAGGGGAATGGGTGGCGTGCATTCCTTGGATCTGGAGACGGACCATGCTGTCGCAATGACGCGCACTGATTTTTCAAACAGCCCCGTTGTGTGCCAATTCATTGTTTTACCTATCGGCCTGCCCGAAGGCGTTGAAACGCTCCAGGGATACATAGACGTAATGCGGGGCCGCCTGGATAAGCTTGAAAAGGAGCTGGCAAAATCATGCCGGTAGACTGGAGCAAATACCCGGATGAATGGCCAGAAATCACCTTGGCCGTCAAAATTGAAGCCGATTGGCAGTGTGAGTGCTGAGGTAAACAATGCAGGCGGCCCGGGGAGGCCTTCGATACCCACAAAAATACGCTCACAGTCGCGCATTGTAACCATATAGAGGCAGATTGCCGGACGGAAAACCTGGCCGCGATGTGTGCCCCTTGTCATCTGAAATACGACGCAAAAATGCACGCCGGCAAGCGTCATCCGTCAAAGGATCCGAAACAGCGGCAGCTGTTTGAATAGGAAAGGAGGCCCCTTTGGAGCCACAAATACAATACGATTATCCAAATACACCAGAAAAACGGTACAACCGTGACAACGATTTTAGGGCCTTGGTGGACATGATGCATGCACACATACGAATGTGTCGTTTTACACCATCAGAAATAAGGGATGCCGCTGTTCTTGCATCGATTATGTATGAAAAAATGACCATTCGTGAAATTGTTGTCCCGCAACTACCGGAAGCTGTGGAGAAAATCTTAGAGGCCTTGCATAAATGGGAAGAGGCGTGGATGGCAACCGACAAGAGGGCAGGCAAATGACCAACAAAACCGGAAAGTGGCAGCCCCCGCACGATGGCAGATGTTACCGCCGATGGGCCAAACGGATGGGACATTCCAAATACGATGGGCTTTCTTGGAAGGTCCGTCGAACCATCGAAATGTTTTACAGGCGAGAACACGGATTAGGCGATTAAAAAGGAGGTCTCCAAATGATTAAATATATCTCTTTCCCGGCCACATTCCTGGCCGGCGGCGTCTGCTTTATGAACGTGATCCGCATCATGTACGGGGTCCCGCAACACTATGACGCCAGCTGGTGGAAAGTTTTTGGCGCCATTGCCGTCATGCTCGGGTGTTGGCTCGTTGATAGGCGTGGCTATTAAATTAACAACAAAGCGGTTTATGGCTCATGGCTCCCAAAATATGAGCCACAAATTGCCACAAAGGAGAACCTATGGAAAATGAAAAACTCTATGTCCTGGTAGCCGAACGGGACCATTACAAACCTGATGACCGCTGCCGGCCGATTGTCTTTGAACAATATACCGACCAGGGCGCCGCTTCCCTGGAAAACGTGAAGGTGTTCCAGGAAAAACTGGGTGACAAATACGGGAAAACCCGGATTGCTCAACTGCAATTTATTGAGGAGTAAAAATGAAAGGCCCTTGGATGGATTCTAACAAATTGAGAGATCTTGCAGAAAAACGCGTGTCAGGCATAGAGAATAGTGATTTTTACGAGTACATCCATGCGGCAGCGGACACGATTGATTATCTGGAGGGTCCAAAAAATTATGAAAGCCTTGCTGAAGTTCAACGCTTGGCCATGAATCAGGCCGCCGCCGGCAAGGGCAAAATGCGCCATGCCTCAGACGGTGAACCATTCGACAAACAACCGATTTGTGAAATCACCCGCCGGCTAGGGCCCGGGTATCCGCTCGGCCAGGCCGTCAAAAAAATTTATGAAAGCCGGCGCCTGGATCGTGACGCGGCCGTTGCTGAATTGCTTGGGGCTATGAACTATGTTTGTGCTGCTGTGATTGTTGAAATGGAAAAGAATTAAAAATGCAAAATCTTTACCGCCATTTTGATAAAGACAATAATTTGCTTTATGTCGGCGTTTCTTTAAACGCATTGAACAGATTAGCGCAACACAAACAGCATGCGCACTGGTTTAATCAAATTAATAGGGTCGAAATAGAGAGTTTCGAGACAAGAAAAGAAGCCTTGGAAGCTGAGCGCGAAGCAATCTATTCAGAAAAGCCAAAACATAACCTAATGCGCCCCACCCCAAAAAGGGTTTTAAAAGAAAAAACAAAGGCCCAAGAAAGCAAGCAGAGACTTGTTGAGCGCATAGTACAATTTAACGTCACATATACCATACCCGAAGCATCTGGAGTCCTTAATGTCAGCGAAAATCAGATAAAAAAATGGATGGATAGCGGAGAAATTGGGTTCATTGTAAAAAGAATTGTAAACACGAAATATGGGAAAAGGCCGCTAAGGATTATCACCGGATGGCAGTTGATAGATTTTATAGAAAACTGGCAAGCCGGTAAAATAAAAACGCCAGGCCTCAATTAGAATGCCCGCATCAACCGACACATACCCGCGCTGGATGAGCATAAAAGACGCGAAAAAGTATAGCCCCCTTGGCGAAACCCTACTTTTGCGCCTGCTGGATGCCGGAAAAATCAAAGGCGGCCGGGTGGTTGATGATAAAAGAAAAACCCGGTTTATCGATCGGTTGAGCCTGGATAGATATATGGAATCGATGTGCGAAACCAGCACCGTTGAAAAAGAGGCGCTTGCAATTTGTGAGGAACTGGGCATATGATTACCCCCATGAACCTCTGGAAACACCCAGAATACGGCACCTATTATGCCCGTTTTCCCCGCTGCCGGCGTTTCCCCAATGGCAAGCTGAGAACCCTCAAAACCAAGGATTTTAAAAAAGCTAAAGAGCTTTTGCGCGTCATGGAGCGCAAATGGCACAAGTCCAGGGTAGCCGAACTGGATCAGGGACAGCGGATAACCCTGATTGATTTTAAAACCGATTACATCGAAAAGGCGGGCCGTACAGACCTGAGCGCCGACACCCTCAGAATGGATGAGCTGGCCCTCCGGTCCCTGGGGGATGTCATCGGCCACAAGCGGGCCGTCCGGGCTATCAACGATCGTGATTTGATCAAGTTCAAGGACGCCTGCCTTTCCCGGGGGCTCTCCGGCCATAGCGTCAGAACCTATCTGAGACATATCAAGGCCGCGCTCAACACGGCGGTAACCCTGGGGTATGCCGAACGCCTGCCGAAAATCCCAAAGGTCAAAACCCCAAAGCGCAAGCCAAAGGTAGTTCCGGCAAACCACATGGATAAGATCCTTGCCTATGCCCAGGAAAAACACCCGGAAATGTGGCGCTATATCACCTTTGCGCTTTATACCGGCTGCCGGCGTCAAGAGTGCCTGAATTTAACCTGGCAGAACGTCACTATTTATGACGAGCCCAGGGGGGCGGTACACGGCCGGGCCAGAATTGTTGGCAAAGGTGACAAGGAAAGAAACATCCCGTTATTGAAAGAGGCCGTCGAGGCCATGGGGGATTCAAAAGACCTCGGCCCGGTGTTCGCTCGGCACCACAAAGATTATCTAAGCCGGGAAACGCATAAGATCGTGGTGGCCTGCAAACTCGATAGCCATCGATACAGCTTTCACAGCCTCCGCCATACGTCGGCAACCCGGATGGTTGAAAAGGGAATTAAGCTGGAAATCATCCAGAAAATCCTGGGCCATTCAGACATCCGGACAACTCAGATTTATGCCGAAATTTATGACCAGGTGGTCGAGGATGAAATGGGGAAAATGGTGTGAGCGCCCGCTTAAACTTTTCTTTTTTTTTATCGTTTCTGCACAATATTTGCAAAAAGTCAGGCTTAACTATCTGTTTTTATTACACGGGGCGTCTGATTCGTAATCAGCAGGCCAGCGGTTCAAGTCCGCTCGCCGGCTCCAGAATATTTAAAAGGATTTCAGGCACATATGGCCGAAATCCTTTTTTTGTTGGAATTCTCAAACCTGCCTAAACCGGCCTAAACCGGGCTTTTCTTTGCGCTCTCTGCGTAAAGTTTGCAAAAAGTATTTCTCATATCATGGCCAAAAACACAAGGGAGATCAAATGCTCTACGATGAAACCAAATTTGAGGACCTGTTTGACAGCAAAGAACAAGCTGTTGTTTGCTATCTAAGTCTCGAACGGCGTTTTCTGGAAGTATATCAAGAACTGAGAGAGAGGAAAGCTGCGGATAGGCCGTGGCCCAAGGGGTAAATACACACCGCAGTCAACCGACAAATTAAAAGGACCGTATGATGAAAATAAAATTAACCAACATGCTGACCGCATTGCCCAGTTGGATTCTTGATCCTCAATTTCTTGTTGAAAAGTTCGGTAAAATTGATTTTCAAACAATCAAATTTTTCAAGCCAGACGGAAAACCGTACACCCCGGAAGGTGGAGGGCCGACTAAACATATTTATGCCCCATTCACCTCAAGCCGAGAAGCCACCATTTTGGATGTGCATGAGGATGATTTCTTGCCTGACCAATGGTTGATAGACATTCCAGAAGTCGTGGTTGAGTTTGAATTTTTCAATCCAGCCGATACCGCCCCCAAACCTCATAGCCTTCCGTCTGTTTCATCCACTGATTGATGTTGGTCGGCGACGGGTGGGCCAGGTTATACCGTGGATCCACTTTGGCCAAGTGCCGGGCCTTGTCGCTGCAGATGTCAAACCCCGGAATCTGCAGCCACTCACAATTGATTGCCTGGCCTATAATTGCCGGGATGTCGTATAACCGGCGGTACCATGGCCGGTCCAGGTCCCGTACAATAAAGGCTTTGAGCATGGCCCGTTTTAATTTTTTCCATCCAGGCATGCACACGAATTTAAGAGCATGCCGGCCCTGCATGTACTTTTCAACCGGCGATTGTTTAAAAATCCAATCCTGAGTTGCAATCGTCTCGGCATCGATGAGCCACATATAATGGTTATAGACGCCCTTTTCCTTGGCAGCGATCAGCGACGCCACCGGTGATCCGATAGCGTAGCTGAACACTGGCAGCGGAAACAGGTCCGGGGAGATCTCTTTCAGGTCTTCAGGGCCTTTTATTTTCCGCTCGTTTATCATTTTGCTTTATCCTCATTCCTGACGACTTCAAACAAGCCGACGATTAAAGGCAAAATCAACGCATACGCTGATAGCTGTTCGGGTGTAACAGCATAGCCGAGTAAGCCGGCCAGGGCAACCAAGCCCTTTAATGTCGAGGGCTGCTTCAGATAGTCAATGATCGCTGTAATTTTTTTCATGAGGGTTCTCCTTTCAATAATTTTCCGTGATGGTCAAAATGAATTCGTCAACACCCTTCATTTCAATCATGAACCGTTCAAAGGTGTTTCCGGAATTCAATACTGCCCTATCCCCTTCCAGCTGCCCCCAGGTCCGACCAATCAGAATACAGCCCTCTGTGTCTTGCATCCTGTTTCCAGGGTGAAACAAGATGAGGGTCCGCCCCGGAACATTCAGAACCTCGAATGTATCCCAGAATCTGGGGCTCTGGACCCGGCGGCAAAGGTATTGCCCGGGGGGGATACAGGAAACGTCCGGTTTGTTTCCGCGGTCTGCCGGCTCCAGGGTCGTACAAAAAAGCTTTTTCCCGATCCGCAGGGCACCCAGGGCGCCGCCGTCAAAACTGTTTTCCATCCGTATCAGATCAACTGTCGGCAGTATCATTCAACCCATCCTTTCAGCTTCGCCCAGGCATGGGCGCCATTGATCAAACACCAAATGATTGCCCCGGTAAGGCCAGCGGCCAGGACGGCAACCACCCTTGTCATGAATTGAGACGATACCGTCCGGATTCCGGAAATGGTTTTCAGGTTAACGCGCAGGGTCTCAATCCCATGGGCATAGTCGCCATGCCCGATGTCCTTGACCATGCCCATGAAATGCGGCATAAATTTTGGGATTTCGTCCTGTGTATCCTTGGGCAGCAGGCCGCAGGCCGGCGCCATCTCCCGCATACTGCTTGATACCGCCGTTGTGATAATCTCGGCTATTTCCTCTCTGTCCGCTTTTGTGAGTGCCATGGTTCTTCCTCTGCTGAGTTTCTGGTAGCGGGTTACTGGACCGGAGCCGCAAAATTGAACGTGAAGGAAATGACTGGATTTCCAGGAGGCGCCGGCGGCTGCGACTCGTCGGCCGGCGGCAAAACATCGGGTGGCGGCGCATAGGCCGGCCGTGTCCAGGTCGGGCTATTTGACGGGCCGGAAACCCCGTTGGCATCGTAGGCGTAAAGCGTAAATGTCGCCGGTTCGCCAATTGGGAAATACCCATCATCGATGTCATACCGGCACTGCGTGTCATCATTCGCAACGTCGGCAGCCGGAAACGACTTTCGGTATTTGCTGGTGTCACCATCCGGCCCGAAATAGAGTGTATAGCCGGTTGGGTTGTCAGATGGCGAATCCCATGCCAGGGTTACAGCCCCGGCGTTGCCGGCAATCGCACAGGTGATCAAAAGCGCCAGGGCAAGAAATGTTACCATCAGGATAAAAAAGTTTTTCAATTTCTGCATGATCAAGGCCCCCCTCGTTAAAAATAATTAATTCTTCATGTATGTTTTTCGGTACCAGGTGATACCGCGTTCCACTGTGGCCCGCTCTTTTGCCGACAGCCCGCGGACAAATGCGGCCCGCTGTGTCTGTTTGATTCCGGAAAGCGGGTGCATCATCCGGATAGACTGTTTCAGGCCGGTCTTTGTGCCGCCGAGCTTCTGATATTCTTTCAGGTATTTTTTGGCCGCCCGCAGGTCGCCATATTTCATGGCCTGTTTGTAGTAGTACAGGGCGTTTCCCTTGCTGGTCGGCTGCCCATAGTTCTTTTCAATGCCCTTTTTATCCTGCCAGTCAAATACCATCCGGCGGGCATCGTAATAAGCCTGTACCCCTGGCTCGGTCGTGTAAAGCAGGATACTCGTCAAATCGTTGGCCAGCTGTTCCGGGACACTGGAGCCCCGGTGCGGTCTGCCCATCGCCCACTGATAGGGCAGGTTCAGCTTGACCGTTGATAGGATGTTTTCGACTTTATCCCGGACCGGCCGCGGGGAAAACGCATTCGGATAAAGCTTTTTCCCGGTGAGGCTTTCAAATAAGATTTTCACATCCGGCCGGAATCCCTGCAGGCCCTTGTTTGCAACGGCCTTTGACGCCTCTTTGAGTTTGTCGCCTATGGAAGCCTTGCCCTGGGTGACCTCTCGAACGTCATTCGGAAAATCCTCGGCGCCGAACCAGGAAAGCGCATCTGACAAGGCCCCCTGAAACCGAAGGGTGATAATGGATCCGTCCGCCCGCCGACCAAGAATAATATGCAGCTGCCGGCGGCCGGCCTCCCCGAGTTCCTCCTCCTCCTCCGGCCAGACGACGGCGTTATAAAGGCTCACGGCCGCAAACAGCATGCCCGCTTTGAGCGCAAACACGCTGCCCCGTTTGGCCAGGGTCCCGGCAATCCGGGCCTTGCCGCCGGTGACCTCGCCGGAATTGTATTTCAGATTCCGCATCATATAGACATAGCGAGGAGTGTTGATTTCCAGCCAGCTATAAAAGGGGATCATATGGGATCTGAGATATTCGCCATGCCGGGAAATGGCGCCGTAGTCCCCCAGAAGTTCCCGGGCCAGCTTGGCGGCGGCATCCTTGGTCATGCCGTTTCTGATGAGGGCGTCAACCTCTTTGGGATTCGAGGCCCCGTAATTTTTCAGGGTCCCGCGCTCCCGATTTTTGATGGCATCCTGAAAATACCGGAAGGCGGCCAGCCGAAGCATGTTCTCCCGCAGGGTCGTCAAAGTTTTGACGCTTGTCCAATATTTCTGAGTGAGCCCCGGGCTTTTTCCGAGAAAGACGTCATTCAAAAGTCGATCGGTCCCGAGAACCTTGAGGGTGTCTTCAACCTCCTGGACGGAAAACCCGCTGCCAATGACGCCAAGGTCCCGGGCTTCGTCTAGGGCCCGGCTGGCTGCCGGATCGTGCTTCATCCATGGCCGCAGGTCGGAAAGCGCCTTTTTGGCGTACTTCATTATCTGAGGATCGCAGGCAAGGACCGCGTCCATGTCGCCGGACATATTGTTGACGTTGTATTTGACCACCGACAGGGGGTTCATCAGGATGTACTGTTTCCATGCCTGCATGGTGTTCGTCAGCATGTTTCCGAACATGCCTTCCTTTTGGACCGGCCGGAAATTGTCCATGGTATCGGCCAGGCCCTCGGGCACTACCCAGTAAACGCTCCGGCCCTTGGCCAGGACCTTACGAACGTCTTTATCCTCCAGGGATTTTTCACCGGACACAACTTTTTCAAGGACGTTGTCGGCAATGGAGTTTGTCCAGAACCAGCCCTTGTTTTTGTCCGGCTGCCAGCGGGTGTATCCCTCGGGGATGATGTCCAGACCGGTCTGGAAGGCGTCTCCCAAAACATCCTTGGTAAACTGTTCGCGGCTTTTGATGCCCTTGAAGATGGTGGCCGCGTGCCCGGACCCGTTGAGCTTGGCATTGATTTGGTGACTCAGAAAATGAAAGAAACGGCCGGAGTCCATGATCTTGCCAGGGTAATCGTATTCCTCATCCTTGCCGGCATAGTATTGGTCCATCAGATCGTCAACAACGTCCTGAAACTCGCTGTCATATTCAAGTTGTTCCTTGCCGGCCATCTTCACCAGGTTTTGAATGCCCATGGCGATGGCCTGCCGGTAGGGTAAAAATGGATCGTCTTTGGGGTCTGACGTCGCCGGGTTGAACTGGAACGCATCCCAGACGGCTTGATGGTTATTCTGTTTGGCAATCGAATTCAGGTCGCCGAGAATGTCGGATTCCTGCCGTAGACGCCGCAGGCTCTTTGCCGTTTCAACCTGGCCAATCATCTGGGCCACTGTCATCAGCTCGGCCTCTGCATATTCCGTGTTGTAATCCTTGGCGCTGTCCTTCCGGCTGGCCATCCAGGGCCGCCAGTGAGACCGGGCGTCACTGGACGAAACACCGATGCCTTTGAATTCCGCCTCCTTTGCATTCCAGTACTCAAGTACCTGGTGGTGGAAATATTCGTCCGATTTGAGAATTTCCGGTTTCAAGACCTGCATGTCAACCAGGCTCTGTGCCAAATCGCGTTGAAAAGCCTTCCGTTTGGCCAGGGCCTTTTTTACCCTGGGGTTATGGTTGATGATGCTGTTCAGGCCATCAAAACTATTGCCAAGCTCGGCAAACGATTTGAATCCAAATGGCAGGTTCTTTTCTGTGCGCTGCCCGTCTTCAATGCACCGCATTTCGTCGCCAAGAATGATCCGGAGTGAATACATATCGTATTCCTCGGGCGTCAGGTCTGCCAGAAAGCCCTTGATGGCCCGGGCGGCCGCGTCCTGGGCCTTGCTCGGTATTTCCTGATGCTGCCGCAGGATCTCCTTGTAAACGGCCCGCTGATTGACGTCCTCTATCCGGGTGAGCCCCGGGAAGTGGGCGGCCTCCTCTTTGATCTTGCGGCCGGCAGCTTTCAGACGGTCCATGAACCGGGTCTTGTCAACACCCTTGGCCGCGGCCATGCGCCTGGCAACTTCCGCGGGCAGCACGTCTGAAACCTTCTGGGGGCCTGGGCGGGAAAAAGTCGGGGCCTCGTCTAAGGATTTCGGGTCATGCAGTTCGTTTGTGATCTCGTCGTCTGCGAATCCAGCCTCGCGCAGCACCTGTGCAACTTCGGAGTCGGTTAAGATCCGATTGACCTTGACTCCGCCGCCGATCATCCAGGCGCCGCCCTGCAGCTTGCTGGTTTTGAATCGATAATGGCCATCTTCGGGGATTTGGTCCCGGATGTCCCGGGTCGGGCTCTGGTCGGCTGTCTGCTGCCAATCTTTGTCCGCTGGCATTTCGACTTCCGCCCATACCCGATCAGGCGCAATTTTGCCGGTTGCCTTCTGCCGCAAATGCGGAGCGATCGGCAGAGCGCCGGCGTGCCATCCCGGGCGCTGTGCAAAGCCTTTGGTGGGGATGAACTCCCCGTCAACCCATTTGCCTACCGCGACGGGCTTTGTTTTACCGATAAAGAGGGGGAATAGCTCACCGGGCTTGCTTTTCAGGGTCCGGAACAGCTTATAGGCCTTTACCGATTTCTTAGGCACCCCGGCAAAGGTCGGCATACCCTCGAACAGGGCCATAGCTCTCATTTCGGGGGTTATGGGTAGAGACCACACCTCAAGGGGGTATGGTTTATGCGTTGGCGGGAGTTTCGGCGCTTTGGGGATTATGACCTCGGTCGTCCCCACCCGGGCCTTGCCCCAAGCTTTCTTACCAAAGAATTTATTGACCTCGGCGGGTAGGATCTTGTCATAGAATTCCCTCATGCCTTCGCCGCCGACTTTCAGATCAAGACCAGAAAGAGAACGCCAACTCCGGTACTCGCTCGAATCGTCGCGGCCTTCACCGGACTGGATTTTCTGGGCAATTTCTTTTCCGACCAGTTCTTCGATACGGGCGATGGTGATGTCTTCCTCGGAAAAGGCCTCTTTACCGTCATGGCCTATCGCCTGGAGGTCGTAATTGTCGGACCCGTCGGTATCCTGTTCGTAATTGATTTCCTTGATATGCTTGCTCAGGTCGTACCGGGCGGCCTGAACCTCCCCGGGTGTCCAGGCGATTTTATCAAACCCGTTCTCCGCCGCGTACCGCACCATGCGCTGAAAGGTTTTTATCGGCCAGGTCTTTTTCCAGGGGGCGTCTGGGGGAGCGTTAACCGGGGCTTTTGCCACTCTCCTAATCGCGCCTTGTTCGCGAATAGCAAAAACAGTGCCTTGGACATCTCCATCCGGATTTTTGACGGTCCACTCCGCACGACCCCTTTCATTTTTCCGGCCCGTACGAACGGCACTCCACCCTGTTATGTCCTTGGCATACCCTTCCTTCCGCCCCGCCTGATGCCAATCCGATTGAATTTCTTCAAGAAACAGCACCCGCGCCCCGTCCGCGTCGGTTCTTTCGTTGAATCTGACGTGGGATAGAACATTCTTTTCGGACCAATGCCCAGATTGATAGTTGTCCCCTTCAAATTCGTTGCGGGCTTTTAAATAGGCGGCTTCTATTTCACGAAAATCTGCAACCTCCAGCGTCGGCATCCGTTTAAACAAGTTTTCGCGCGCGTGGCCGAAACTCGCCAGCTCCAAATAATCGGCACCGTATTTCTTGGCCATATCCTGCAAGGCCTTATGATATGCCGTAACAGCGGCCGGGGTTTTGGGCGGCAAGGTGATCAACAGCTCACGATAATTTCTCCCGCCGGGCTCTTGATAGTTTTCATATCGGGTATTGTGGATTGTTCCGGCGCTGATTTCCTCGCCAACGAAACCATAAATTTCTTGGTCGGTCATGTCTTCGGCTTCGGCTTCGCGCACATACATTTCATCGACCAGGTATCGGCGCCAATCCTGGGCCGTCCTTGTATATGGATCGGGGCCGCCGCGGTTGATCTCTTTCACCTGCAGCCGGTTGGATTTCAAAAAGTCCATGACCTCGGTCTTGCTTACTTTCTGGGCAGCCTTCTTGGCCTGGGCCTGCCAATGATTATCACCTTTTTCGTTAAACTGCCGGACTGTCAATTCCCCGGTTAAATCGTCAAGCCGCTTCTCGTAGAGGCCATTATCCAGCCAGTCCAGAAGCCCGGACCATTCAAGCTCCTCGGCTTTGATCTGGCCCTTTTTGGCCCATGCCTGGATCATCTGTTTGAATTGTGCCGGCGAGCCTTTGCCGGGCAGCTTCTGCGCTAGGGCCCCCTCCATTTGCGAATGCCACACGTCGGCAATTTCGTTCGAAAGCGCCGTCTTGTTCCGGCCCTGGCCGGCGGCCTGCCGGGTGGCATATTCGGACATGGCGCCGGCAGCGGCCTTTCTGGCCCGCTCCAGGTCGTTGAAATATTGCTCAGACCCCTTGCTTACCTTTATTTGGGATAGGACCTTATCCAGGAAATTCATGAACATGGTGGCGATTTTTTCAAACAGGGACGGTTTCCCCTGGCTGAAATCTCGCCAAAATTTTTTAGTCATCATCTGTTCACCGACAAAGTCAGCGAGCAGCTCCTCGAAAATCCGGTCGTCTGAAAGCTTGCCGGTGCCGTCCCGGGTTGTGAGGCTGTCAAAATAGGCTTTGAAATCGGTGAAGTTTTTGAGCATGCCCTCCATGGTCCGGGCAAATTCTCGATACAGCTCCGGCTGATCCCGGCGCATTTCATGCACAAATTCATGGCCGGCGATAACCAGATGAGGCTTTTTGGAATCCGCGTTGACAAAAACGGTCCCTTTGAGTGGACCGGTTGAGACCCCGTCAAAGCGGAATGTTTCCGGGTGGGCGTTATGGAAAAAGCTTATTTTTTTGCCGTAGATGTCGGCAAGTCTTCGAGCAAATGAAGTAGAGGGGTCGCCGACGTCATCGGCGGCAACTTCTGTGAAGGTGTTTTTCGGCAGATGATCAAACAGCTTGGCGATGGTCTCATGGAGCTTTTTTGAATTCTCAGTGACTTTGCCCGGCTGCGACGGGCTTGTTTCTTTTGAAATCGGCCTCCCGCCATATTCATCTATCCTTTTGTTTGTGGTGTCGGTCTCCGACGGGCTCGGCCTGGAAAAAGTCGTATCCGAATCCAGGCGCATATTGGCGCCGCCCCGCTTGCCGCTTTCAATGGCAATGACCGGATGGCGATTGATGACATCATCTATGATGCCGGCTGCACGCTTGTCGGTCGGCACAAAGTATCGGGCTTGCCAGCCGATCCGCTCGTTAATGATACCAAGGCGGTCCATCCAGTCCAGGTCATCATAATCAGGGCCTTTCAATTCAATGCGCTGGTCACCGGAAACCATGACCGGCTCAATAAACCACCTGTGTTCCAAAGAAAACTTGGTACCCTGGGTCAATGCAGCGTCAACAACTTGTTTGCCGGTATATTTCACCTTGCCGGCCTCGATGTCAAGGCTCCTCATGGTGGCTTGCAACTGGGCTTGCGGAATCGCGCGTCCAAGAAAGCGGCTGCCATCGTCCGTCTGGAATCGGTAAATCGTGGCCTTGCCGCCCAGACGGTCCCAGATAGGCAGGATTGCGCCAGTGATGATGTGATATTTGTCGGTCGTGACCTTCGGGAGGGCCTCATATTCGGCCTCCCAGTAAGCCTGTGCCTCGACCTTTGACAAAGGTTCATATTTATCCGGCGTTAGCTTGTTAACATCAATTCGCTGATGAGTGTTGCCAGGTGAAATTAGCATTCGATAGCCGACCACTTCGCCGGTGCTGGTGGTGCGGTCTCGTTCAGGAGACGTCCGCCAAACCTTCCCGGATTTCAGGTTTCTGACAAACCCGCCGCGCCCGGCGAACATTTCAGCTATGGAATCAAAGTCATTGATGGCAGCCGGGTTGTCAACGTCAAGCTGAACATATTTGGTCTCGGCGCCGGTTTCATCGGTTCGGATAACCTGGCTATCGATCTGCCGGACGCTCGTACCGGTGATTGTTTCGATACCGACGTCAAGCGTGCCGGCGTCGGAATGGGCCTGAATGATTCGGTCCATACGGCTGGTGAAGGCGTCAAACGTCAAGTTTTGCATGTCGATCGTCATGGAAAGCATGCGGTTTAAAAACTGAGTGGTCGCCACGTCGGGAAGCGTGTCTCCGGCTTCCAGGTCAATCCCCATTTGTTCGCGGACGTCGTCAACCGTGATCCCCGGGACATCCCCGGCATGAATATCCTCTAAAAGGGTTTTGAGAGCATCGCGGGCATATGCATTTTCAAGGTTGTCCCGGGCCTGGAATATGCCCTGGCTGCCGGTCTGCCGCTGGCCCCTTGTCAGCGCGCCAAGTTGATCAAGGCGCCGGGCGATCGATGACAGAAAGCGGGCCTGTGCTTTCAGGTCGGTAGTGCATAAGGTAAATTCGGGCGGCTGCGCCTGGTTGGAACGGTGCGTCCGGCCGAGTCCCTGGACAGCCTTGTCCGCCCGCCAGCCGGGTTGAACCAGATAGTGCCGGCGCAACTCCTGATTTTCAATGGTCCGGTCGGCGTGATAGCTGCGGCCAGTGGCGCCAGCCTCGGAAAAAATCAGCACCCGGCGCTTTCCGGCGTCGAATTCCTCTGTTTCTGCCTCTGAATGTTTTGGGGTCCTTCGGACAATTTTCAACCGGCCGGTTTCCGGGTCCGGCTCAAGGCGCCGGCTGCGCCCGGTAACCTCGGCCACATTCTCGTGGCCGATTTCATTCAGCAGGTAATCAAGCGGGCCGTTCGGCATTTTGATGGACATGATTCTGAGAATCAAATCATCCCGCATCTGAACAGCTTCGGCATTCAAAACCGGTTTCCCCTCGGAATCGACAACCGGCTGTTTTACCTCGTGGCCGTGTTCATCGGTAACGGTTTCATATTCCTGGACCGGGAAACCGTTTTCGAGATAGGCAATCAGGTCATTCCGCGGGGTAATGTCCAGGTCTTCAAGCTCTTGCCCTTGCTGCAGACTCGCTAATGCCCTGTTTTGTGCGGCCTCATTGGTGTCGATCAGCTGTAAAACAGCCGTGCGGCCCTCGGCCAGGTCTTTTTTAACCGCCTTGATAACTGACGGCATTTCCATGGTTGTGATGATCTGGTTGAAAAACCGCAGGTGGGCGCCCCAAAATTGCGACATGGCAGCTTGCCCCTTGCTGCATCCAGTCAGCTCAACGGCTTCGTTGATGTTTTGCAAAACAATCTGCCAGGCCTGGGCCAGCTCATTATATTTTTTGGCCTGGGCGTCGCTGAGCTTGTGTGTCATGCGGTCATACTTGACCCCGTCATACGTCAGGGACCGAGCCAGGTAGAGCCCGAGAGATTTCATATTGCCGGCCACCATTTCCATGGCTGCCACCCCGCCGGCGGCAATCTTGGAAACAAAATCCCTGGCGCTTCTGAAGGGGGTCTCGGCACCCCAAAGGCCAAGGCGCCGGGCATAAACCAGGTTTTCAACCTCAGTGGCGCCAGTAGCCGACACATATACAACACGAGCCTTGGGCAGCTTCTTTTGCAGGTAGATACCAGCGAGCGCCTGCTTTGATGCCGCCTTAGTCCCGCGGGTTCCCTTGGTCGGTGCGGCATTGGCCATATTATGGGATTCATCAAAGGCGATGACCCCGTCAAAGTCTTTGCCGCACCATTTGATAATCTGGTTGATCCGGATGGACATATCATTGTCCTGGCGCCGGGCGGCGATTGTATCGTGTTCGCTTATGTCATCTCGGATTCTGTCAAACCCACCCCTCGCGGTCGAATAGGCCGTAAAGAGAATACCCTCTTTCTTTTTAATGGCGTTGCCCACATCAGTATCTTTTTGACTGAATAAAAGGTCCGGGCCTTCTTTCCATCCGACGTTTGTCAGATCCCGGTTGGCGTCTTTCAGCAGACTCCATTTTTCTGAAATCCAAACCGCCTTTTTGCGGCCCTTGTTCCAGTTGTCCCAGATGATGCCGGAAATCTGCCGGCCCTTGCCTACCCCGGTACCGTCGCCAATGAAAAAGCCTTTGCGTTCACCGCTCGGCAGGATTTTTTCATGGGCAGCGCCGGCGTAAGCGATAGCTTCCAGCTGAATATCACTTATGCCTTTGGAGGGGTCCGCCGGATCGCCTTCGATCGCAACCTTGGAAATACTCAGCTTGTAATTGATGGGCGGCGCCTGGGTGGCAGCCATGGCCGCGCTTTCAACCAGCGGCGTCGGATGCTGCCGGCTGCCGGCGATGGCCGCCCGGGGTCTGTAAACCTCATACAAGGAATCTGTCAGTTTACCCTCGGCTTTGTTTTCGACGTTTTCAACTCCGGTTTCGGCGGGCTTTTCTGGCGGGGCCGGGCGGTCCTTGGCATAAAAATTCAGTATCCAGTTTTTGGACATACCAACAGGGGCGCCCAGTTCCGTAAGGCGTTTGAGCGCATAACGGATCCATTCCTTGATTTCGTTGCCGGCGGCAACAAATTCATTGTAGCTCTCTGCAAGATGCTCTTTGGCCTGGGCGTAGGCCTCGGGATGGATTAAAGGGGGCAGGTTATCGCCAATGGCGCCGGTCTGGTTCAGGCCTTTCAGGATGTCGGCGACGGCCTCAAGGCCTTTCTTGGCACCTTTGCCGGCGTGCGTTGCGGCGCCTTTCAGGGTGGGTTTGCCTTTGCTGGTCGGCGGCGCCGGGGCCTCGGTCGGCTTTTCAATCAGGCCTTCCTCTGCGGCGACTTCGTCGAACAGGTCGGAAAGCTCGTCAAGGCTTAATTCTTTGTCATTAATTCCAGGAGATACGCTATCTCCTCGGCCATTTCCTCCGCGGTCTTTATCCGGCCGATGCTTTGAGCTGTCATCGTTTCTTCCGGATTTAACCGTTCCATCAGTTCCGCTGGATCCAGATTCATTATTGGCAGACTCGTTGCCAGACTCCAGACCTCCGGTTCTTCCTCCGTTATCAGGCCCTTTTCCAGTGCCCAATCCAGCAGATTCAGGACCTGGACCCGATCCGTCCGCGGGGGGATTCCCTCCTTGCGTAGTAACGTCAGTATCTTCTGATTGAGGGGATGAAGATTGGCCTTCCTGATCGATTGCAGGTCTGTCATTTCGGACCTCCCATAGTTTGGCGGGTAAGTCTTTGAATTTCTCCACAAACCCGGTTACAATGTTACCATTGGTGGGGCCGTCTTTGTCAATAACTAAGATTTGATTATCAAAGGTGGTCCCATATTTTGCGTATTCCTTTCCGGAAATCCCTATATTTGCCCGGACATTGTATTTCGCTTTCATCCGGGTCCACCATTTTTTAAAGGACGGCCGGTCATCGGCCATGCCGCGGCCAACAATGGCCACCAGGCGGCCACCAGGCGCCAGCCGGGCCAGGGCCTGCTCAATGTGCCGGGCACCGTTCATGGTGTTGTTTTTCTGGGTACGGCCGGCCGTGGCGGAAAACGGCGGATTCATTAAGACGACGGTCGGCTTGACATCGGCCGGCAAAATGTTGTTGAGCTGCTCACCGTTCTCGGTGAACACCCGGTCAAAGCCCATCAGCTTGAGCAGCTCGGCCCGCCTGGGGCTCAGTTCATTGACAATCGTTTTGGCACCGGCAGTTTTACCGAACACGGCCAGGCCGCCGACTCCGGCGCTCGGCTCCATGACGGTATCTTTTGCTGTCGGTCGGGCTGCCCATGCTGCAGCATAGGCCAGGCCCGGGGGCGTAGAAAATTGTTGGAACTGATCCATTTCCCGGGTGCGTTTGGTCTGGGTGGGCAGGAGGGAAATCAGGTTTTGCAGCCGGGTGATGGTCTTCTGGGCGTCGACAACTTCAAATATCGTGTCCGGCGAATAAAGGTTCGGCCGTTTCGAGATAAACCGGTTGACGGCCAGTTCCATTGCGTCATAGGCGTCTTTGGGAGTATAGGCCCCCGCGGCCTGAGTGCCTCCGAAAGCCTTGTCGGCTTCTTTAAACAGCGCCTGCCAGGATGTTGTTTTCCCCTCGGCGATCTGTTTGCCGATAAAGAAAGAGAGCTTTTCGCTGGCCCCGGGTTTCCCATGGTCCGGGGTCTTATCCTTTACGGTGGGTGCCCATTTTTCATGGCTGCGGATCAAAACTTTTTTGGCGGCGTCTGTCAGATGCTGCCATAGGGTCTTGGCAATCCTTTCAGCGGATGAGCTGTTCCATCCCATTTTTAAGGCCACCTGCCGGCGGCCATATTTTGTCAGTTCCTTATCCCAATCTTTGCCGACCTTTTCGGCGTTTTCGTCATCGATGCTGATGCCGGCCGGCTCCTGGGTCGGCATCCACTTGTCACGGTCCCGGGCAAGGCGCCGTTGAGTCTCCGGGCCGATGTCCGCCCATTCGCGGCTGGCAACATATTCATGGATACCAGACGGGGCGTTAATGGCCTCCATGGCCTTGAGCCGGGCGTCATACGGCAGGCGGTCCCATGCTTTCCGGACGGACCCGACGGGCACCCGCTCGTCTTTGAAAAAGTCGTCAAGCTCGGCCTCGATCTCAGCCGGCGTCTTTTTCCGTTTCACCTTTTCAAGATCGTAGTTGTGAAAATAAAGGTTCCCAGAATTTTCGGTTTTTATTTTTTCCTGCCCGGTTTTGTAGTCCCGCTTGATATGGGTGACGGCCCCGGCCATGCTCTTTGGGACCTCGCTGCCCTTGCGCGGTTGGACATTGTCACCGATGGCGATTCTGGAGAACGTGCGGCCCTCCCACTGGTCTTTCGCCTTGGTGATAACCTCCTTGTCAATGTCTGACAGGTTTTTGAACGCAATTTCTGTATAATGTGAACTGGGGCTCCCGGCCGCCACCATACCCAACATTTCAGCAATCATTCCGCGGGACTCTGGCGTCTGGCTATCCCATGCGCTTTCAACGTTTTCGGGCGCCTTGAGATTTGCCAGCATCTTTTTTATTTTTAAAATCTGACTGGCGGGCGATGCTGGTTCTTCTGGGGTATGGTCCTTGACGGCCTCGCGCTGCTCATCGGTGAGGCTATCGACGTAGGCCTTATAGTCTGCCAGGGCCTTTTCTTTTTTGGTGGGTTTCGCGGGTTTTGCGGGGAAAGCCCGGTCAATGGCTTTGGCCTGGGCCTCTCCCAGTGTCCAGCCGCCACCCCGGGGATCGCCGCCAAGGTCGGTGCGGAAACCATCTTCCGTTATCCGGACATAGAATCCGCCGGCGTCCGATTGCATAATTTTATAGGACCGGCCCTTCGGGTCAATCGCAAAGCCCGTCCGTTCAATGTCCTGGGTAAATTTTTCCCGGGGATCTGCCGGCGCCGGCGGTTCGGGCGCTACTCCTTCTTTTCCGGGCTCTGCTTCGGCGGTTTCTCCAGGAGTTCCACTCCCTCCAGTTTGACTGACGTCACCTTCCCCCCGGCCTCTATCAATTCGCGTAATTGCCGCGAGTCCAGAACCTTTGGCCGGTCGGGTGCCTTCTCGTTCTTTTTCGCCTTTTCGGGCGATAAGGTTTTTATCCGCATTTTTGAGTGTGTCTCCTGTCCCGGTGCTGAATTGTAAAACGTGATGGTATTTTACGTCATCGATGATGATTTCAAGCGGGCGGGCCTCCAGGAATGCCCGTATTTCGGCCTTGGCCGTTTCAACCTCATCCAAGCTCACGGCCTGGGTGCCGAACTCATCTCCGGAAAAATGAACCCCGTCCTTGCCCAGTGAGCTTTTTTCAATGGCTCTTCCAAACAGGGAAATGGCCTTGTCTCCGAGTGAATGCCCACCCTCTACATGATCGTTTATATAGCCGAGCCCGTCCATGTCAAACATTACTTGGATCGGTTTTTTATTTTGATCTTCCTCATAGGCCCGCTTTGACAACAGGTTCGTCAGGCCGGTGGAATCCTTTTTCAGCTCGGCAATGGCCTCATCGTGGGTCATCTCATCAATGCGTTTGCGATACTCGGTATCCTGGCGCCGGTCATTGCCGGAGCGTTGTTCGCCAGCCTTCGGCTTTCCGGCTGCCCGCCGGCGCTCTGTCAAATCGAAAACCGACTCTTTCCCGTCCTTGCCGGAAAAGGTCAGGGCGTTCATGGTGATTTCTTTGCCTTCGAGGCTGTTTTCACCGACGTACTTTTGACCTTCGCCTTTTTTTACATAGGCAATGGTGGCATGCGGGTGGTAATCCGGAAACGTATCGGTAACGCTGGTGCTCTCGGCAATTTTTTTGTTCAAGGCGCGCAGTTCCGGGCTCTCAACGTCGACTTTGACGACGTCGTAATCATCGCTTTCAAAGATGGAAACCTTCCCCATGGTGACCTTGAACGGCCCGACGCCTGCCAGGGCGGATTCAATCGATTTCGGGTCTGCCGAGTGCACGCCATATTTTACCGTGACATGCGGCTTTTCTTCGCGGCCGTATGAGGGGTCTTTGGGGTCTGTGTAAAGCTCCTCATCCGGAATGAGCTGCCCAAGCTCCCGGATCTCGTCGGCAGCCGGCCCCGGTATATCAACTTGGGTGGAAGAATAGTCGTGAACCTGGTCGCGCTCGTTCTCTGTGGCCTCGATACCCTTGATGTCGGATACCAGGATCTCAACCTCTTTGCCGGCCGGAATGGTAATCTGTTTGCCGTCCTGGAGGGTTACGCCATCGCCCAGGGGGTCATTTTCGACCACCTTGTATTTGTCCCACTGGCCATCAATGACCATGGTGGCCTCTGTGCCTTCTGCCAGGTCTCCAGCCAATTCTTTTTTATAGGCGCCTTCCTTGTCGTAATCCGGGGGCGCCTCAACGTCTACATTGGTTGACTCATCGATCTCGGCCGCGGCCGCCTTCTGGTTTTTGGTTTTGGGCTCTGCGTCCAGCTTGCCGCGCTTCAGTGCATCGGGGTTGTGGGTCAGAATGCCGGCCAGGTCCTCACTGGGCAGCATCCAGCCGGCCCGCACAAGACCCGTCTGCGCTTTTTCGATCTCCACTCCGCCCTTATTGAATAGCTTGGCCTTGCCGGCGTCTTTGTACTGGGCCAGGTAATCCGATTTTAAGCCCGCCGGGTTGATGCCGCCCATGGCCCGGATGGCGCCGCCAAGAGTGACAAACCGTTCTTTATTGTTTTTCGGTGAAAGGGCCGTGGCAATATTCCGGGTGCTCAACTCGGAATCAATCATTGCCACCAGGTCGGACCGGCCCTCATGCTCGTATTGCTGCCGCACCTGGGTCAACGCCTCGCTGCTGGCCTCTGTAAGCCGGCCGCCGACGTTGTCCCGGATTTCGTCGAGCTTGTGATTCTTGATGGCCTCCTCGGCTGCCTCTCGGGATGGCGCATTCCTCAAGCCGTCAATCAGGGAAACCAGGTCCGGGCGTTCCTCCTGAAACTTTTTGGCATCCGGAGCGCCCTTCCGGACCATCCGGTTCCAATGAATTTCCGCACCGTTTTTGATGTCCTGGGCCGCCTGCTGCGCTGACTTGCCCGTCGTCTGCATGATGGCCTCAATGGCATCTTTGGTTTTCTGACGGGTGACAACCTTTTGACTTTCTGACAGCTGATCCTCATAGGCCCGGGCGGATTCTTCGGCGGAATTGATAATCATGGCATCCGGGCTGCCATAGTTGGCGTTCAGCTCTTTTTTCAGCTTTTTGATGAGCGCCTGCTGTTTCTTGGAGGGATTTTTAAACCGACTCAGGTTGTCGAGCTGTGCCTGTTTCGCCTGCATGACCTCATTGGCCTGATCCATGGCGGCCCGGGCGTCTGCCGTCTTTCCTTCTGCCCGGGCCGCGGCCGCTGCTGCAAGTTCCTCGTCGGTGAATTCGTTCGCTGCGGCCTCGGGATTGGCCGGAGCGTTGATGTCGTCAGTCTTGCCGGCGGCCGGCCCATTCTCGGCGGCTTCGGCGGCGGCGATGTCCGCGTCTTCCTCTGCGTCGGCGGCAGCTTGCCGGCGGGCCAGGATGTCGCGGGCCTCATTGAGGCGGGATTTATGACCGGAGTAGCCTTCCCCCAGACCAAAAAGGACACCGGCCGCGGCGCCGGCGGCCGCTGAATCGATGTATCGATGGATGTTTTCAGGGGAAAAGAGCTTTTCCTCCGGGTCCTGAACAAACATATTCAGGGTTGAAATAAATTCCTGAACAAATTCTTGCGTTCCCTCTTTGGCCATGGTCCCTGGGACAGCCTTGATCATCGCCTTGATGAATTGTCCGCTGCCGGCCCGCTGGACCAACTTCTTAGCGGTCTCTTTGGTGATACCCCGGGTAACCTCCTTGAGCCCCAAGGCGCGCCGGACAAACGTACCAGACGGCGCCACCAGCTCAGTTGCACCGGAAAGCAGACCCAGGGCCGCGGCGGTCCACTCATTGCTGTTTTCAACGCCGAATTCCTCGGCGCCTTCCGCCCACATGCCGCCGGCCTCCAGGGCCGTGGACCCCAGAACCAGCCCGATATTACCGCCGACCTCTTTGGCTACCAGGCGCTCGGCCGCCTTCCTGGCTGCGGCCTCTCCGGATTTAGCTGCTACGGCCTGGACGGCCTTGGACTCCATGGCCTTGGCCACCTTGTTACGCATGGCCTTTTTAATGATGCCGCGGCTGAACGCACCGGTGACGGTCCCGGCGCCCGGAGCGATTACCGTGCCAATGGTGGACGCGGCCATAATCTCGGCCATGGTCGGCGTCAGCTTACCAATGACACCGGCAAACCAGGTACCGACATCCCCGGGAGATGTCCAGTCAACTTCTGAAACGCTGTTGAAGGTGGACGGGTTGAGGGACGCCTCCTCTATGTTGCGCTTGTAATTTTCAAAGCCCCAGTCCCTGAGCGTGTCAGAATGAAATGCCTTGCCCACCAGGCCGGCGGCGCCATAAAGTAGCCCCTGGGTGTCATCGATGCCGGAAAGCAAATTCCGCGTGAATTCACTCCGGGTTTCCATATTTTCCTTGGCGAGCTGTTCGCGGGATTTCTGGCTATCCGGAACAAAGGGATCTCCCTCCTGGCCGGTCAACTGCCGGTATTTTGAAGATGTCTCGGAAAAAAATTGATGATCAGCGGCCTCGGCCGGCGTCAAATCGGCGGGCCGGGCCTCCTGGGAGCTGTCTGTTTTCCCGGTAAGGCGGGCAAAGTCTGAGCTGATGGTTTCCAGGTCCTGTGCGAAAAGGTCGTCAGTGCTCGGGTATCCCATTGGGTGGTTTCTCCTGGCTGTCGTCGCTGCTTATTGGAAAAGGCGATTGCCTTCATCTTCCGGACGGTTTCTATCCATTCTAAAGGAAGGCTCGCCGGTATTGAACCCAAATTTTGTTAAATGCTCCCGCATGGTCCGGGGCAGCCGGTCAACATAGGCTTGCCGCTCGGACGGGTCCAAGGTCTCCAGTATGGACATATTCTGTTGCAAGGCCATATCAAACGTTCTCTGTGCCACTTCGTCGGCGCTCATGCCCTGCAGTTCGTCAATTCTTTTGAGGCGCCCGACAATGTCGGCCTCACCGGGCCGGGCTCCGCCCTCACCCCCCAGGATGTTTTCAAACTGTTTGTCGACACGCTCCAGGGCGGAATTCATCCGCTTATCAAACCGTTCAAGATCAAACTGCCGATTTTTTGCGGTGAGTTCATCCCGGCGAAGATCGAGCGTACTTTTCTGGATGCCGACCTTTTGCTTATCCTGGCCTTCCATTACGGTGTTGTGCCGGGTTCGTTCCGCAAAGGTCCGGTTCGCGTCGCCTTCCCGAAGGTTGAACGTCCGGTCCGCGTCTGCCGTGTCAAATTCAAATTTCCGATCGGCAATGCCGGTGCGAAAATCGATGTCTTTATCAAAGCGACGATCGATGCCTTTTTCCTTGAATTTGGCAACGTCCATTTGCCCCGCGTTCCTGACGCGCTGAACGTCCTTGTCGCCTTCAATCCGTTGGGTGAGCCGATCTTTTTTAATCCGCTCGTCTCTTTCAAGTTGCTCCTGTTGGTTCATTGTCAACCAGGCCATATCTACCCCCGTTCTTTATTCGTGTTCGTATTTGTGGGATTCAGAAATACTTGCGTTCCAATCCTGGCTTTCGCTTCTGCTGCTGCGGCTGGAAGCGTCATAGCTGGCCGAAGCGTTCACGGCGTTCATGGCCGATGCCGCCAGCTGCGCCCCGACATTCATAATGCCCTCGGTGCCCTTGGATTGCAGCTCCTTCAAGGCAACATAGCTGTTTGAAATGGCCTCGATCTGGGCAACCGCCTTTTTCAATCGGAGTTCAGCGACACTGACGTTGGCGGTCATTTCCTGGATCTTGGCCAAGTTCTCCGCTTTAACGGCGTCGGTCTCGGCATTGTAGGCCAGGACCTCAGTTTTGAAGGCCTCCACCTGCAGGCCGGCGCTTTTGATCTCGGCCTCTATCTGGGCCTGATACCGGGCCAGGTCGGCGCGGTATTTGTCGATTTTCAGCTGATTGGTTTTGAGGACGTTCTCGGCGGCGATAGCTTCGATCTCGGCCGTTGACTTGGCAGCCTCTACCCGGGCGATGTAGGCCTTGACGTTTTCGGCGTAAACCTGGACCCGGGCCTTTTCCCCGTCCACCTGTGCGGAATAGACCTGAAACTTTGTTTTTTCGCCTTCCAGCTGCGCAACATATGCTTGTGTCTGAGCCTTGAAGACCTCCAGCTTGGAAAGCTCGACCTCTGATTGAACCTTGGCCGCCTGCATTTCGGTTTCGTAAATCTTGGCAACTGTGTTTACAGCCTCCACCTGAGCCCTGTAGACATCCGCCTTGACGCTTTGGACCTTTGCGGAAACCTCCAGTCCCTGAATCTGGGTTTTGTAAATCTCGGCCGTGGTCAGGGCCGCCTTGATTCGGGATTCGTAAACCGCGGCCTCGGCCTTGTAGCTTTCCAGAGCGGCGCTGTATTTGGTCACCAGGGCCTTGAAAACTTCAATGCCGATCGTGGCCACCGACTTGGCCGCGTCTAGGGCCCGGTTGGATTGCTGGTTGAAAAAATCGCGGAGTATGCCCTCCAGCTGGATCCCTTTTTCAACCATGAATTGCGTATTCTTCTGGGCAAGCTCCGCCTGATTGATCATGATTTCCCGGCTCATCTGGTCATTTTTCCGGGATATTTCGGCGCTGACTTCGGCCAGGCGGGCAGCCAGGGCACCCGGGGGCAGCGGAAACCCTGTGGCTGAAAAGGTATCCTCAGACTCCCGATAAAGGCGCTCGTTCTCGTCGCGCTGCCGGTCCCTTGCCCGGTCGTACAGCTCGGCCTCTACGGTGACATCCAGGCCGGTACCGCCGTTCCTGATGTCCGTCAGGACCTTGTCCAGCAGATCCGACCAGACGTCGGAATTATACGGGGCCTCCGTATAGGAAAACGGCGCCGGGTCGTTAAGAGTTCCCAAATTGGGAACGTTTAAATCAAAATCCGGCAGGCTGATGGTGGGCGGCGCCGGAATTTCCAAATCTTCGAAGGCGATCGGCGCCGGCGTGGTCAGGTCCGGTTTTGCCGGCGTCTCGACGGTGTTGATGGTGATGTTGTCATCTGGCGGCGCAATGTCATTGAAACTGGGCACCGGAATAATGTTTTCCGTGAAATTAAAATTTTCCTCGGGAATATCCGCCGTATCGATGTCCGGGACGTCTGCCAAGGCCTCCATGGTCGGGGCCGGGTCGTCAAACTCCGGGAAGGAATCAATTGCATCCGACATTTCCGGCCGGGCGCTGTAATCCAGGGGCGTGATGGTCGGGACCTCGATGTCTTCAATGGTCTCGGTTGACGGGACCTCCAGGGAATTTAACAGCGTGGTCAGGTCCGTTATATACTGCTGCGCCAGGGTCAGGTTTTCCCGGGCGTATTGTTCGGCCAGGTCAAACCGGTTTTCAACAAGATCGTGTGTGTTGCCAAAATGCGTTACAACGTCCGGCGCATCCGACATATTAACCCAAGTGCCCATTTATATTTCCTCCTCGGTTTCGGTGATAACCTCCACCTGTTTGAAAAATGCTCGTGAATAAATCCCCAGTGAAAGAGCATTGCCTTCACCGAACAGTTTTAATTCACCGGTGTCTGAATCCTTCATGATAATCAGGCCGTTGTGCTCAGTTTTCGGCAGGGGCTCTAATGCAGAATTGCGGCCGGCTCCGGAAAGCAGCACGGCCCGCCATGCGCCGTCCCAGGGAAAGCCGCCACAAAGGTATTCCGTGTACCCGCCGCCTTGAATGGGCTCACTCCATTCTGTGGCCTCGCAGGTGCTGCCGGTCGTGTCGACCTTTGAAACTTCCTCATACCCAATTTCTGAATACTCATAGGAAAGGCCGCCATTGGGGTTGATGCCAAGTTTATGGAGGTCGTATTCATGACGGCCGGAAGGCTTGCAAAATCCATAATTATAAATCCCTTGAAGATCAAAACCCTCTAATGGGGGATCATCATAATCAAAACCCGGCATATATCGGCGCCAACCTAAAGTTTGCTGTGATTCTGTAACTTCCTGATGACTACCTTTCGAAAGACTCAAATCATCAATTTTAAAATTACCATGCTGGTAGGACTGAATGCTTTCACTATGGATTACTGAACGAGCGCCCGCCCAAAGGTCCCGGTGGGTAGGCCATTCACTACATAAGGCTCGTCGGCCCTCTATTGTATATGGGTTGCCTTGCCATGTAACTTCATAGTCAACAGAATCAATTAGATGGACAGCATGATTATAGGTAAAATATCCAAAGCAATATGGATTTGGTGGATTTGGTGTTTCCCTTGGAGTAAATGTAGCCCATGGAGGTGTCCCACTTTCAGAAGGATCAGAAACATCATCGTCAGTCACAAAATAGAGTTTGCGTTCAGCCGGGTGCCATGCTGCTGTAACGATATCCCCATCAACTTGATGACAAGTTCCGATTTGTTCATTGATAAGGTCTTCCTCGAAATAATCCCCGGAGCGTCCTAAGTCACACCAATAGGCTTTTTGAGTAGCTGAATTTGTACCACCATAGCCAATCAAACGAACATGCCTGTCCGGATGATAGGTGGGCTCAAACTTGGTTGATCGGACTCGGGAATAATACAGATATTGTTTTTCCATAGCCCCGGTCTCGGGGTTGTATTTCCAGATGGAAAATTCTTCCTCGTAATCCGCCATTAGACCAACAAAGTATTCCAGAGCGCCAGTTTCTGCATTAACTTCCGTCCAGGCGTCAAAACCGATATGAACATTGATCCAAGAGTCTGCAACATCACAGGTCGCTTGCTTACAGACTGAACGGCAAAACCCGGATTGGGGATAATATTTGATGCCTGGCGTCTGCCAGTCCAGGACCGTGCCCTTCATAGTAGCTGATACGGCCCACTTGTCGGCGCCGAGTGATCCGCGCCCCATTGGATAAAAGATAAAGGCAGACACACACAAATCCCCGACGGTCTTTGACCATTCCTGCCGGGACGGGGGGTCACTGTTGGCCGGAACGTTGCCGGTCGGATACTGATCAAGCGGGGAAACGATCTCCGGGGCATCCTCCGATAAAATCGCGTCATCGATGGTTTCCGCAAAAATTTCTTTTTTGTTGTACGTCCGGGTATAATGCTCTTCAACGGCCGCATTGATGGACGCAAAGGCCCCGGAATCCTCACCGTTGACCATGCCCTCGAAACACATGGTAAAGGACCCGTAAATTTGCCCACCTTCCACATAGGTTAGAAGGCCTGATCCTTCGGTACAAAAAACAGCCTCGGCCGCCAGGAAAAGCGGGGAATTCTTACCATAGCTGACAGACAGGTATTCCTCCGGGTTACCAAAAACGACAAGTAGGTATTGGGTAACTGTCCTGATGATCTCGGTCCCGGGCTCCTCCCCGCCGACGGTCGGCACATGCACAAGCGCCCGGCGCCGGCCAAAGGAAATGGCGCAATCGACCACCACCCCGCCGCCAAGGCTCACCCGGCGGATGCACTGTTTCAGGCCCTGGAATCGCATGAAGTTTTCGAGTATCTCCAGCTGTGCCCGGGCAATGCCATGAAACCGCTTGATGGTTTCCGGGTCGTAGTGCTCAAGGTCCCTGCTCAGAAGGACGTTATCAATTCCGGTTCCTGCCATGATTCAACACCACTGGAAGCACTTTGATTTCATCGATGGAAAAATTGTTGCCTCTTACCTGGATGGTAAAATATCGGCCGTAAACCTTCCGGGTGACGGTTTCCCGAATAGCGTGCTGGCCGGCCGCAGCTATCGGGATTGTAATCGTCTGGGTCTTTCCGAGTTCCGTCGACACGGTGATGGTCAGGTTTGTGGCCGCGGAGGTTTCAACACTCAGGTAAATAAACCGCAGGCGCTTAACCTGTTTGATGCCAAAATCCATGGTAGGCAGCTCGAAAAATGCGTCTATCTGATCGGACCCGTCATGGTCACCGGTGTTTTGGAAAAGCCCGGATTCAGCCGCGGCTAAAATTTTTCCGTTGACCATGGCCATGGAATTGACCGGAAACGCCGTGTATTGCGTTGTAGCGGCTTTAGCCTGTAGATTGGTATCCAGGACAAGGGCCAGAGCGTTTTCGTGTACTGTGGCCTCGATCGCGCTGGTAAGGGCCGGGATATCAAAGTCGAGCGTGTCGTCAAGGGCTGTAATTTCGCCGGTGATGGCCGGCAAGCTTGCGCTGATGTCTCCCATTATCTGATCTGTCCCCGGGCGTGCCGCAATACGGCGTCCCTGTTCGAGTTATTGACGACGGCCAGCAGTTCCAGGGCCGGCAAGGCACAGTCAAGGGTTGCCGGGCCACCAGGGGCCGCGGATATACGGCAGCGGCCGAGCGCCGGCAGGCTGGCTGCCAGGTTGCCGACGATGCCGGTTTGAGCTGTGGCGGAAAAAGTCAAGGCCTGAAGATTGGCAGCGATGGCACCGACTGCGCTACTGTGGCCGGTCAGGGCTGCCCGGATTGCCGGCAGGCTGGCGGCAATGGCCGGGGCGCTGTCGGCGTTGCCGGAAATTGACACCCGCAGCGCCGGAACTGTGGCTGAAAGCTGCGTTACTACCTGGTTTCTGCCGACCATGGCGACGGCCGGGCAGACCAGGTCAATGGAAATGCGGGCGCCGGCCTGGGCCAGCATGGAAAGCCCGGGGATCTCGGCCGCCACCTGGGCGAGAATCTCATTGAAACCGGTCCCGGTCATGGCCAGGCCCGGGGTATTGGCGGAAAGATGGCCGGCGGCATGGATGGCCGCGGTCAGGGCGGGCAGCTCGCAGGCCATGGCAATCTTGTTTGCCACGCCTGCCATTTCGCATGTGATGACGGGAAGCGTGCCCTCGACCTCCCGGTATTGATCGGTGACGCCTGTCATGGTTAGGGCGCCGAGACTGTCGACCAGGTCGCCGGAAAAGCTGAATGCGTCCGCCTGGATGCTGGCTGTCAACGCTGGCAGGGTTGCGGCCATATAGGCGCCCGCTACCATCTCACAGGTCAAGGCCGGTAGGCTTGCGCTCAAGCCACTGTAAAGGGTATTTATCTCACAGGTAAGCGCCGGCAGGGTTGCCGTGATATCCCCTGTTGTTCCCGGTACAGCCGGGGTCTCCGCCTCTTCTGAGCCAAAGGTAATAAGGGCGTCAGTACCTGAATAATGAGTTGCTTTAACCCATGCTGCTGAACGACTCGTATAGGAAACTCGAACTTCGGCAATTTTTCCAGCTAACTGTCGGTCTCCACTTTTTGCGCTATTTCTTTTACCGATCCTGATTGGTAAAGCTGCGGAGTCTAATGCTGTAGTGTAGCTATCCGTTCCGACTTGATTCCCATCAATATAAAGTAAATGGGTAGTTTGATTATAGGTTGCCTGGATACCATAGAACTGAGAATTATTTAGCCCATCAGAGGTAAGCTTGCTATTTCCTGTTTTAATTGAAGATTGAACCTTACCTAAGCCATGTCGTAAAACCCAAACGTCTGCATTTTCATCGAGGTCAAGTATTGTGTGCTCTGAGTCGGTCCCGCCGTTTTCAGCAAAAGATGCAATGGCTTCAAGTGTTGCACCTGTTGCATTGCTGAAAGTTAATCCAGTATCAATACCATCATCAACTCCGTCAAAATCAATAGCCTTCCCATACGGACCGTCAACAAGGTCCCCCGTAAGCATAGTGCCTAAGGGCGTTCCATGATTAGCATTTGAAGTTGAGTCAAGGATACAACCGGCTCCACCACTGGGGTCTTGACTCATATGGTAAATGGCCTTAAAATCATCATCCCAAACCTGTTGAGAGGCTGTTTGGCTGGTATCACCGACATTACCATAAACTGTATATTGGGGATCTTCTATATTGGATGCCACATGCTGGGGTATTTGTCCGTCAAAGAGAAGGGTGCTATTTGAAATAGCATTCCCATAAGTGGTATCCGTGATGGCATCATCTGAAATATAAAGGAGGATGTCCTTACAGGTCTCGGTTAACCTTGTTCCACTATCATGGTTGTTATTTATAACTATTTCATCAAACTCAATTGATGTATTAAAAACGCAAATTATTCTTTGGTTTGTATAATCCCCACTATCAGAGACCCAAGAAGTAGAACCCCATCCGTCCACCTTTGATAAAGAAGTATCAAAGGCATATTTTGAGTTATAAGTTTCTGTTACAATACTGGAATGATAAGCTGTGTAATCACTTTGGGTAAGGGGTAAGAGTACTCCATCCTTATAAAACTCAACTGACCGAATACTTGTATATGTGCTAGCCCCCCAATTATTTGTAAAATCAATAATAACTGATTTAGCACTATAATAGGGGCTCGCTGTAGAGGCATAGTTCAGATAAAAAACAGTCTTTTTATCTGCATAAACCGTGGGTAATTTGACGTACAGCTGTGCCTTTTCAGTAGTATCATCCCAATAGGCAATTTCAACAGGGCATTCAACACCATCATCAGTTGTGACTTTTATTTTAAAGCGATTTGCGTCAGAGGTAAGTTCATCAAAAATCGCGGTAATATCTTTGTCAGAGATTCCAGAGGCACTGGAAAGATTAAGCATAACCGGGAAGTCGGTTAACTCGGAATCAATTAAATCTGGGTTGATTTCAAAGCGAATACGCTTTGTATAATCCTCGTCAATATCAACATCCCGGTAAACAAGGAGGTCTTTATTGGAATAATAAGTCGCTTTTAACCAGGCGGCTGAACGAGCAATATCTGAAATACGAATTTCTGAAATTTTACCAGCATAGAAAAAATTATTAGAACCAGAGTCACGACCTATACGAATAGGGAGATTATTTTCTCCAATACTATCGTAAGAATTATTTGTTGAAGCCGTTCCAGTAGTCGAACCATTGCGAAACAAATCTATTTTATCTGTTCCAGAAGCATCTTTATCATAAACACCACAAATAGTTTGCCAACCTTCTGATACCGATTCTTGGGATTTTGTTATATAATTGTCACTTGATTTGTATGCTTGAATTGTTATAGCTTCAACTAAAGCTGAGTCATTAGCAGCAAGTAAATAGCCATATCCAGAAGATGCCCAATTTGATTTTGCTATTAAAGGACCAGCAACACCATTTAACGTTGTCCAATTAATATCTGCATGAGCTTCAAGTGTTAGATAATCTGTTATATCAAAATCAGCATGATCAGAAATTTCTATATAATCATCCGTACCATCAAAATCTAATGCTTTGCCAAATTCTCCATCAACAAGATCCCCTGTGAGCATAGAGCCTGCAGGTGTTCCATGATTGGCATTAGAAGTAGAATCAAGGATACAGCCAGAACCACCAGAAGGGTCTTGAGCCATATGGTAAACTGCTTTGAAATTATCATCCCAAACTTGCTGTGCTGCCCATCCTCCGGTGTCATCAACGTAAAGAGGAAACTCTTGGTCATCAGCCACATTTGAAGCGGCGTGTTCTGCTATTTGGCCATCAAAAATTTCAGTACTATTAGAAATTGCTGCATTATAGGTGGTATCAGTAATGGAATCATCAGAGATGTTTATTTTTATATTCTTTGCACCAGCATCAGTTAATGTGCCTTCATGATGGTAATTATTAATTATAATTTTATCAAATTCAATTTCGGTGTTAAAGACAACACTTAACCGAGATGCAATAGTTGCTGAGTCTGACGCCCAAGAATTACTAGACCCCAATCCTGTTTTAGATAAGGCTGTAACAAAGGCCCATTCTGGATCATAATTACTAAAAGTTGTTGTCGCATAAGCTGTAATGTCTGAGCCTGTAATAGTTATCTTTTCGTCATTTTTATAAAAATCTACAGACCTAATACCAACAACACCAGAATAACCATAGTTGTCAGCAATATCAAAAATAACTGATTTAGCTGTTACCGCTTTTGCAGCGCCTGCCACTAAAGAAAATTCGGTGTCTTCTGAATCTGAAACAGAGGGAAGTTTTGTCCAGAGAATTCCTTTTTTATTGGAATAATCAAAATGTTCAATTTCACCATAAAGAGCATCGCCACTTGCATTTTCAAGAGTTATCTTTTTTCTATTGGCATCCTCTCCTAAAGCTGTAAAAACCTCCGGATAAGCCGCTAGGTTAACCATAACCGGAAAATCTGAAAGCGTTGAATCGATTTTTTCGTGATCAATTTTTAAATCAACCGTTGCTTCAGAAAGGGTAAATTCAGCTTCACCTATTCCCACATAAGCAAAAGAACTCTGCCCCGGAACTAATTGTTTTGTTAAAATTTGAACTCGATAATAACGAAAAGCTGCCGGAGAAGTTATCTCAAC